>Ga0315298_1010146_pt1 | contig 11417 bp, 11 predicted proteins | sample WHS_1_MG_FD_203077 | JGI IMG/M metagenome (GOLD analysis project Ga0315298, IMG submission 203077) | Extremophilic microbial mat communities from Washburn Hot Springs, YNP, Wyoming, USA - WHS_1_MG | ecosystem: Environmental > Aquatic > Thermal springs > Hot (42-90C) | place: USA: Wyoming... | reverse complement strand
AGATGACGCCCTTGCGGCGCTCTACATGTGGCTCGGCGCACGAACGTGCGCAACCCACGGTACTGCGGGAGGCAGACCTCTTGGAAACCTTAGTAACCCGCCCTCTCATGGCGGGCCATGATGTCTAATCCGGCATCGGCGTCATGCGCGCCCCGAGCGCATCCTCGAACCCCAGGTTGCGCAGATCCCGGATGCGTTGCGGGTAGAGCACCCCATCGAGATGGTCGACCTCGTGCTGCACGACACGGGCGTGAAAGCCGTGCGCGGTCCGCTCGAATGGCACCCCGTGCAGATCGAACCCGCTGTAGCGCAGGTGCGTGTGGCGCGGCACGAGCCCGCGCAGTCCCGGCACCGACAGACACCCCTCCCACCCCTCGGCCTGCTCGCTGCCGAGCGGCGTGAGCTGCGGGTTGATGAGCACCGTATACGGCACGGGGGCGACATTCGGGTAACGTGGATTGTCGGCGACTTCGAAGATCACCACGCGCAGACCGACCCCGATCTGCGGTGCGGCGATTCCGGCGCCGTTCAGGGAGCGCATGGTTTCATCCATGTCCCGCACCAGCGTCTCGAGTTCTGCGTCGAAACGCTGCACGGGCGCGGCAACCTGCGCGAGCAGCGGCTCGCCCATCTTCAACACCCGGCGTATGGTCATGGGTGTACAGTACAATATTTCTCGGCCTCGGGAGTGACGCCAGATGTGGAACAAGACTGACCCGGAAGAGTCCTTCCGCAACAAGGTCATTTGGGTGGCGGCAGCCGTCGTGGCGGCTGCATTGATCGGTGTCGGCGTCTACTACCGCTTCCATACGAGCACGCCGAAGTCCGCGAGCGGCACCGTACCGCCCGCTCCGCAGACCGCGGCACCCGCCCCGGCGTCCGCGCCGCTGCCGAGCGCGGCTCAGGCTCCGGCGATCGCCCATCCGGTACCGGCCCCGAGCAGCACCCCGGCACAGCCGCTGCCGCCGCTGAACCACAGCGACGCGGTCGTGCTCGCCGCACTCGATACGCTGATCGGCCACCCCGCGGTCGCGCGATTCATTGTGCCGAAGAACATCATCCGCCGCGTGGTGGTGAGCGTCGACAGCCTGCCGCGCGCCAAAGTGTCGGCGGATCTGCGCCCCATCCAGGCGACGCCGGGTGAGACCCTCGTGAACCGACAGGGCGGCGTCGTGCTGCTCAGTCAGCGCAATTACGCACGCTACACCCCGTTCGTCGCGGTGGTCAGCCGGCTGAACGTCCAGGGCCTGGCGCAGCTGTACTTTCGCCTCTACCCGCTGTTCCAGCAGGCTTATGAGAGCCTCGGCTACCCGGGCAAGTACTTCAACGACCGCCTGGTTCAGGCCATCGACAGCCTGCTCGCCACACCCACGGTCACCTCGCCCGTCACCCTGGTGCGCCCGAAGGTGTTCTGGCAGTTCGCCGACCCGAAGCTCGAAGCGCTGCCGGCCGGGCAGAAGCTGATGATCCGCATGGGTCCGCAGAACGACGCCATCATCGAGCACAAGCTGCGTCAGTTCCGCGCGCTGATCGCCAACCCGCCGAAATAACGCGCACGGCGCCTCAGGGCCGTTCGAGCGCGCCGCGCAACTGCGCCAGCAGTTGCCCATGCGCGGCCGGATCGAACGGCTCGCCGGCCTGCCAGTCGTACGCCCAGGGATGGGCGGTGCGCAGCGCCTCGGGTTCCTGCGCGTAGCGCGGGATGACGTGCGCGTGCAGCGCCGGCTCGAGATTGCCGAGCATGGCGTAATTGATCCGCACCGCACCGGTGACGGCGAGCACCGCATCGCCGAGGCGGGCCAGATCGAGCAGGAAGCGCGCGCGATCGGGCGCCTGAAGCGCGTTGAGCGTCGGCACGACCGGATCGGGCAGCAGCAGCGCGTAGCCGCGCAGGAACTGCCGCTCCCCGAGCAGCGCCCATCCCGAGGGCAGCCGCGCAATCAGCCGTGGCTCGCGCCCGGCACGCAGGGCCTCGACCTGCCGGTGAATCGCGGTCAGTGGCCCGTTCAACACGTCACTCCCAACGCTGCGAGTGCGCTCACGGTCGAGGCGTAGCCGGTGTGTTCGATCGCCTGCCAGCCGCGCTGGCGTGCCGCGAGCACATTTTCCGCACGGTCATCGATGAACACCGTCGCCGCCGGTTCGAGCGCGAAACGCCGTTCCGCCTCGGCGTAGATACCCGCCTCGGGTTTCATGACACCGGCGAGGAACGAGGGCAGCGCGCCGTGGCCGATGCGGTGCACGCCGTACTCGCGCGACAGGTGCGCCCAGTGCAGATCCCCGATGTTCGAGAGCAGGAACACCCGGTAGCGCTCGCTCAAGCGCTCCGCGAGCCGCACCATCCGCGGCTGCAGCTCGAACATGCTCGTCCAGCGCTCCTGCGCGGCGTTAAGGTCCATCGGCCGGGGCGCCAGCGCCGCGAAGCGCTCGAGCAGCCCCCGCCCGGTGAGTCGGCCGCATTCGTGCTCGCGCAGCGCGACCTGGGTCAGCACCGAATTCAGGTCACGGGCGTCGGCCCCGTGGTCGCGCAGGAACGCCAGAAAGGGTTCGGTGTCGAGGTGCACGAACACCCAGCCGATATCGAAAACGACGTTGCGCAACACGCGGTTCACTCCCGGCGCCTCAGCGCGCCGCATCACAGCGGAAAAGGCATGACCATGCCGGAGTCCCCCGGCGTGAGGTTCACGGCCACGACGGTGGCCTTGGGAAAGAAGTTGAATTCCGTGGCGCTCGCCCAGGTGTACGCGCCCATGGCCCGCCCCACGATCAGGTCGCCCGCCTCGAGCTTCGGCAGCATCAGGTTCTCGGCGATCACATCGATGCTGTCGCAGGTGGGACCGGCGAGCACCGAGGGCAGGCGCTCCTCGGAATCCTTCAGCGGCTCCACCGGGTAGCGTGCATGGTCGAACAGCTGCCCGCTGTACGAGCCGTACAGCCCGTCATCGAGGTAATACCACCAGTGTCCCTCGCGGCGGGCGCGGCCCATGACCGAGGCGACACCGATCGCGGCCGGACCGACGATGAAGCGCCCGGGCTCGGCGATCACCCGCACGCGCTTCGGCAGCGCCTCGAGTGCGCTGCGCAGCGGCTCGCAGAAGCGCTCGATGTCCTGCACTGGCTGGGTGTAGTCGATCGGGAAACCCCCGCCGATGTCGAGCGTATCGAGCACGCCGAGCTTGCGGCGGCGGCCCGCGGCCATCAGCTGGGCGCAGGCGTCGAGTGCCTCGACGTGCTTGGCCGAGTCCCCTGCCTGCGAGCCGACGTGAAAGCTCAGGCCGCGCACCGTGATGCCGAGCTCCGCGGCGAGCCGCGCCAGCTCCAGCACGTCCTCCGGATCGCAGCCGAACTTGCGCGACAGATCGCAAACCGCCCCGGGGCTCCTGAACGAGACGCGCAGCAGCAGCTCGGCGCGATCGGCGAAGCGCTCGAACTTGCGCACCTCGTCGGGGTTGTCGGCCACGAAGGTGCGCACACCGAACTCGAGCGCGTTGCGGATGTCCTCGGGGCGTTTGATCGGGTGCGTGTGAATGCACCGCGCCGGGTCGACGCCGAGCCGACGGACCAGTTGCACCTCCCCGGTGGTCGCCAGATCGAGGAACCCGCCCTCGGCCAACACGGTCTGTACGACCGCTGCGTGCGGCATGGGCTTCAGCGCATAGTGCAGATCGACCCGCCCGAGCGCTGCGCGCAGCTTGCGGTACTGCACGCGCACGCGCTCACAGTCGAGGATGAGCAGCGGGGAGCCGAACTGGCGCACCAGCCGGCGGATCTCCGCAGGTTGGAACGGATCGACGAAACGATTGCGACGGGCACTCATGGAGTCTCTCCGGGCGCGGCGGCGCCGACGGCCGCACGGCGCAGTCGGTCGCGGATCGCCTCCCATTCATCGCCTTGCGGCACTTCCTGCACCAGAATGCGCTCGTAGCCGCTCTGGTCGAGCGCGCGCAGGTGCGCATACAAATCATGGCCGTAGCGTTCGGGCTGCGCGCCGGCATCGATCCAGGTCACCGCCGGCAGCGTCGCCTGCGGGGCGCGCCAGGCCAACACCGCCACACGCCGGCCGGCCTGCGCGAGCGCCGCGCTGCGCGCCTCGAGCGCCTCGGTCGGCAGCACCTCGAGCGGAGTGGCCGGGGCGTAATGCGCCGCCGTGCTGCCCGGCACGCGCGGCGAGGCCGCGTCGGCACCGATCTGCAGCGCTCCGAGCAGCGCGCGAATCTCCCCGGCAGTGATCCGCCCCGGGCGCAGCAGCCGCGCGCGACCGTCCTGGAACGCCACGATGGTCGATTCCAGGCCGATCGGACAGTCCCCGCCGTCGAGCACCACTTTCACCGCCGCACCGAGCTCCTCGCGCACGTGTTCGGCCCGGGTCGGGGAGAGCCGGCCGTAGCGGTTCGCGGACGGTGCGGCAATCCCGCTGCCGAAGGCGGCGAGCAGCTGCTGGGCGACGGGATGCGCCGGCACGCGCACCGCAACGGTGTCCTGACCTCCGGTCACGCTGTCATCGACGCCGGGTGCACGCGGCAGCACCAGCGTGAGCGGTCCGGGCCAGAACTGCTCGGCCAGCCGCTCGGCCTCGCGCGGCACGTGCCGCGCCCAGGCCGGCAGCTCCCGCGCACTCTGCACGTGCACGATCACGGGGTGGTTCGCGGGCCGACCCTTGACCGCGAAGATGCGCCGCACCGCGGCGGGGTTGCGCGCATCGGCGCCGAGTCCGTACACCGTTTCCGTCGGAAAGGCGACCAGCTCCCCGGCGCGCAGTGCGCCGAGGGCGGCCGCGAGATCCGCCGATGCGATGGGCCCCATCCGAGCGCTCCGCGCCTGTGCTCAGTGCAGCGCGCGCCGCACCCAGCCGTGCGCGGTGCGCAGCAGCTCGTAGGCGGGCCAGTAGTGGTTATCGAGCGTCAGCGTGATGACCTGCGGCGCATTGTTCCAGCCCAGGGCGGTGATGCGCACCGAAGCATGATCCGGGCGGTGGGTCACGGCGTTCAGGAACGCATCGAGATCCGGCGTCGGCTTGCCATCGACCGCGACGATGCGCAGGCCTGCGTACAAGCCGTAGCGCGAAGCCGGTGAGCCGTACTCGAAGTTATCGACGTACACCCCGTAGGGGGGCACGCCCCGCTGCGCCAGCATGGAGTGGAACGGACGCTGCAGGGTCGCACCGGCCCACTGCACGACGCGCCGCAGTCGCGTCCCGGAGAGCACCACGGTCGGCACCGTGATCGTCAATGCCTCCCGGCCCCGCCACACGGTCAGCTGCACGCTGCCGTGACCTGCGGTGGCCCGTTCGACCTGCTCGAAGCGCGTCACGACGTGCCCGTTGATGGCGAGCAGCAGATCGCCGGGCTCGAGCAGCCGGGAGGCCGGCGAGCCCCCGGTGGTGCGCACGACCGTGAGCACGACGCGCCGCGTGGCGCTCTGTGCGGCGAGTTTTGCCGTCCAGAAAGGAGTCAGGCCGATCAGGCGCGCGCTCGAAAGCGGCGTGGGCGCGAGCTCCACATCGAGCGAGTGCAGCGGCTTGCCGCTGCGCATGCGCGCGAGCATGTCGCGCACCGGTGCGATCGGCACGCCCTGCAGGTCCTGGCCGACGCCGTTCGAGGTATCGAACGCGAAACTCGACCACAGGCCGAGCACGTCACCGCGCCGGTCGGTGAGCACCCCGTCGAAGCTCTTCGGCGGGTTGACCAGCTGAATGCTCTCGATGTTGGTATCGCGGAAGCGCATCGTGCGCGACAGCGGCAGCTCGAGCGGCTCGATGCTCGAGATCTCGGTACGACGGAAATGCAGATCGTTGTCATCGCCGATGCCGACGACGTTGATCGGCTCGCCCGAGGCGAGCCGCGCGGGACGCAGGTCCGCCGAGCGCACCGGCGTCGAGCCGATGAGGTGCGGGTCGTACGCGACCACCGCGAGGTTGTGGATGGGACTGACGTACACCACCCGGCCCGGCACCTGCACCGTGCCACCGAAGGTGATCGTGACGTCCCCGAGGGAGACCGGCACGGTGTTGCGGTCGACCACCACCCAGCCGCGCTTGGCATCCACCACGAGCCCGGTACCGTGGTAGTAGTGTTCGGTCACCCCGGAGACCGAATACGGCATGCTGAAGGTCACCGACACCAGCGAGTGCGCGAGCCGCGTCAGCAGCGGATTGTGGTAGACCGGAAAGCGCGTCGTGCTCACTGGATGCGGCGGTGGCGGCGGTCCCGGCGGCAGCGGCGTGCACGGCCAGATGCCGAGCGTGTCGTTGCGCACGCAGTACTCGGCCGGGAACCAGCGCCGATCCATGCGGAAGTAGGCGAGCTGGGTGCTGTTCGGATCGCTGGCGAGGGTGAAGCGTACGGTGGCGTACTCCCCGTCGGCGAGCTGCGCGAGCGCGCGGCGGAAATCCTGCAGGTTGTCGATCGGCCAGGAGTCGATGTCGTGGATCACGGCCCCGCGCGGCACGCCGGCGGCACCGAACACGAAGCCGGGATTGGCCACCCACACCCCGCGCGGCGGCACGTTCAACTGCAGCGCCATCTCGTACGAGAGCGTGTTCACCACCGCATTGCCGAACTGCACGTAGGCGCTCGGGGCGAGCGCATTGAGATCCCCGACCGGCAGGCGGACCGTGATGGCCTGACCGCCGCGCTCGACCTGCACGGTCACCTGGCGGCCCACTTGAGCATCGAGGATGCGCTCGAGCGGCTCGAAGGTGGTCACGTAATGCCCATCGAGGCGCACCAGGATGTCCCCGGGCTGCAGCACCCGCGCACTCGGGGAACCGCCGAGCACGGTGCTCACCACGAGCATGCCGGTGCGCTGCGGGAACGCCTTGCGCACCGCGGTCTCGACCGGGCGCGGCAGGCCGAGTCGCTCGAGTTCATCGAAGGGGACGTAATGAAAGACGGTGTAGAGGGTGCCGCGCGTGACCGGCTTGCCCTGCTGGATCAGCCGCAGCGCCCGCTGTACCGGCGCGAGCGGCAGATAGAAGCTCGAGGCGGCATTGCTCGCCCCGCCGGCGTTGAGGGCGACGACGTTGCCGCGGATATCGATGACCGGGGAGCCGGAGGAGCCCCCGGAGGTCCCCGAGGCCGCCTGCAGATAGAAGGTGTTGAAGTCGTTGTAGTTGCCGAACCCGTAGTACGGCGCCCGGCGGTGCAGACGCGCAAGCGTGCCGGCGAGAATCGACAGCTGCTCCCCGGCGTTGTTGCCGATCACGCGGATCTCGCGCCCGACCTGCGCGCCGGCCGGATCGAGCTTAAGCGCCTTGGGGTGGATGTAGCGCAGCTTCTTCGGATCGAAGCGGTAGAAGCCAAAGTCGTGCACCGGATCGCGGTAGATCGGGTAGATCGGGATCTGTTCGCGGTCGAGGAATGTGGCGGTCGCCGTGACCGGCCCGGGCGTCACCACGTGACGGTTGGTGAGGATGATGCCGCGCTTGGCATCGACCACGAAGCCGGTCGCCTCCGCCGTTTCGTTCACGTCGGTGTCAAAGGCGCGGTCCTGATTGAAGTTGATCGCCACCACGCTGCTGGCGATGCGCGCAAGCGTCGCGGCCCAGGTCGGATTGGACTCGAGCGCCGCCGCCTGGCGCGCCAGATGGGCCGCCACGGCCGTCGGCAGGGGCGGATGCGCCGGCGGTGCGGCAGGGGCGGCGGCCAGCGCGGCCGGGACCGCCGTCAGCGTGAGCACGGACAGACAGACTACTCGCAGCACTCGCATCGTCCCCCCGGATGACATTGCGCTAACGCCCCAGCAGCACCAGCAACCACACGACCGCCAGCAGCCCGAACGACATCAGCACGGCGGCCGAGCCGATGTCTTTGGCGAGACCGGCCAGCGCATGCCGCTCGAGCCCGATCCGATCCACGGTCGCCTCGATGGCGCTGTTGATCAGCTCCACGATCAGGATCAGCAGCACCGGGGCGACGAGCAGCGCCCGCTGGGTGCCGTCATGGCCGAGCCACAGCGCCAGCGGTACCGCGAGCGCGGCGAACGCCAGCTCCTGGCGAAACGCCGCCTCCTCGCGAAATGCGCCCGAGAGCCCCCGGGCGCTGGCACCAAAGGCGCGCAGCAGCCGCTTGAGGCCTCTGGGCTTGTGCCGCTCGATCGCTACGGGGCCGCTTTCCACGCCAGGTCCAGCTGCTTGGCCGCCCGGACGTCGTCGAGCCGCCGTACCGGCATGGTATGCGGAGCGCTGCGCACCCGCTCGGGTTCTTGCGTCGCCTCGGTGAGGATCTGCACCATCGCCTCCACGAACGCATCGAGCGCGGCCTTGCTCTCCGTCTCGGTCGGCTCGATCAACAGGCATTCCGGCACCAGCAGCGGGAAGTACGTGGTCGGCGCATGCTGACCATGATCGAGCAGCCGCTTGGCGAAGTCCATGGCCGTCACCCCGAGCTCGCGCGCCTGACGCTTCACGGTGATGATGAACTCGTGGCTGGCACGCCGCTTCGGATAGGCGGCATCGAAGCCGGCGCGGGTCAGGCGCGCGAGCAGGTAGTTGGCGTTGAGCGTCGCGTACTCGCCGACCTTGGCCATGCCGTCGCGGCCGAGCATGCGCATGTAGATGTACGCCCGCAGCAGCACCCCGACGTTGCCCGCGAAGGTCGAGAGCCGCCCGATCGACTGCGGCCGGTCTCGCTCGGTCTGCCACACGTACCGCTCGCCTTCGCGCGCCACGATCGGCACCGGCAGGAACGGCGCGAGCCGCGCCGCGACGCCCACGGGACCTGCGCCCGGTCCGCCGCCACCGTGCGGCGTGGAGAAGGTCTTGTGCAGATTGACGTGAATGACGTCAAAGCCCATGTCCCCGGGACGGACCTTGCCGAGGATGGCGTTGAGGTTGGCTCCGTCGTAGTACAGCAACCCGCCGGCGGCGTGCACGGTGCGGGCCACTTCCTCGATGCGCCGCTCGAACACCCCGAGCGTCGAAGGGTTGGTGAGCATGATGCCGGCGGTCTTGGGACCCACCGCAGCCTTGAGCGCGGCGAGATCGACGTCACCGTCGGCATCGACCGGGACTTCGCGCACCACGCAACCGCACATGGTGGCGGTGGCAGGATTGGTGCCGTGGGCCGCCTCCGGCACGATGATCTCGTTGCGCTCGAGGTCACCGCGCGCCCGGTGATAGGCCCGGATCATGGCCACACCGGCGTACTCGCCCTGCGCGCCGGCCATCGGGCTCAGCGCCACCGCCTGCATGCCGGTGACCGCCTTGAGCATCTCCTGCAGCTCGAACAGGCACTCGAGCACCCCTTGGCCGGCGGATTCCGGCGCGAGCGGATGGCGACCGAGGAACTCCGGCAGCATGGCGTACTGATTGCACGCCTTGGGGTTGTATTTCATCGTGCACGAACCGAGCGGGTAGAAGTTCGTGTCGATCGAGAAGTTCAGCTGCGAGAGCCGGGTGAAGTGACGCACGGTCTCGAGCTCGCTCACCTCGGGCAGCAACGGGGGCGTGCGACGCAGCTGCGCGGCGGGCAGATCCGCCGTGCTCGCCGCCACCGGCGGGCTCGGCCACTGGTCCTCGGCGCCGCGACCCGGCACGGAGTACTCGAAAATCAACTTTTCCAGACGGTTGGTTCGTTCTGTGCTCATCGGAGCCTCTTCGGATCAGGCAGCCTGCGCGTCGCGCAGGCATTCCTCGAGCGCTCTGACGTAGCGCTCGATGTCCTCTTGGGTCTTGGTCTCGGTGGCGCACACCAGCAGCGCATGGCCGAGTTCCGGGTAGTGTTCGGCGAGGTCCCAGCCGCCGAGCACGCCGCGCGCGGCGAGCCGCTCGAGCAGCGGCGCCACCGGGCGATCGAGGCCGATCACCGCCTCATGAAACACCGGCAGCGGGAACACCCGGCGCACCCCGGGCACGCCCGTCAGCGCCTGCAACAGCTCCCCGGTGCGTGCATGCGAGGCCGCTGCGGTGCGCCGCAGGCCCTCGGCGCCGAGCAGCGAGAGGTGGATGGTCGCCGCCGTGACCATCAGTCCCTGGTTGGTGCAGATGTTCGAGGTGGCTTTGGCGCGGCGGATGTGCTGCTCACGCGCCTGCAGCGTCAGCGTGAACCCCTGCCGGCCATCGGCATCCACCGTGCGCCCGACGATGCGTCCGGGCATCTGACGCACGTACGCCATGCGCGTGGTCATGAAGCCGAAGTATGGCCCGCCGGAGGACAGCGGAATGCCGAGCGGCTGACCGTCCCCGATCACGATGTCGGCGCCCTCGCGGCCCCACTGGCCCGGCGGTTTCAGCAGCGCCAGGGCGACCGGGTTGACCACGGCCACCACGAGGGCTTTGTGGGCATGCGCCCAATCGGTGAGCGCGTCCACGTCCTCGAGTCGGCCGAACACGTTCGGCTGCTGGATGACGAGCGCCGTGACGTCCTCACTGGCGTAGCGCTCGAGCGCCTCGAGCGCCGTGCAGCCGCCTTCGGCCGAATACGGCACCTCTTCAAACGTCACGCCCTGGTTGCCGGCGATGGCGAGCGCGGTGCGCCGGTAGTACGGGTGCACGGTGCGCGGCACTAGAATGCGCTGCGAGCGCGAGTGCCGGTTGGCCCGTACGGCCATCAAGGCGGCCTCGGCGAGCGCGCTACCGCCGTCGTACAGCGACGCGTTGGAGACCTCCATGCCCGTCAGGCTCGTCATCATGCTCTGGAATTCGTACAGCAGCTGCAGCGTTCCCTGGCTGGCCTCGGCCTGGTACGGGGTATACGCGCTGTAGAATTCCCCGCGCGTCGCCAATGCCCAGACCGCCGAGGGAATGTGGTGCTCGTACGCGCCGGCGCCGATGAAGCACAACGGCCGCCCGTCGCGGCGCGAGCGCTCGCCCATCAGCCGCGCCAGCTGCATCTCATTGAGCGCCTCGGGCACGCCCTCGAGCGCCCCGATGCGCAGGTTGGCGGGAATCTCTTCGAAGAGCCGCTCGAGGCCATCGACCCCGATGGCCTCGAGCATCGCCGCGACGTCCTCGCGGGTATGCGGCACGAATGCCATCAGTCGCCCTCCTCGGCGGTGAGCTTCTCGTACTCGGCCGGCGAGAGCAGCGCCGGCAGGGCCCCCGCGGGACGCAGCCGGGCGAGCCAACCGGCGCCATACGGATCGGTGTTGAGCGTTTCGGGCGCCCCGGCGAGCGCACCGTTGCCCTCGGTGACCTCACCGCTCACCGGCGCATAGACGTCGGAGGCCGCTTTGACCGACTCGACCACGGCGAACGGCTCGCCTGCGGTCACCGTGCGGCCCGCCTCGGGCACTTCGACGAACACCAGGTCGCCGAGGGAATGCTGCGCGTGGTCGGTGATACCGACCTCGACGGTGCCGTCGGGCAGCGTCCGCAGCCATTCGTGGGTCCGCGTGTATTTGAGATCGGAAGGAACCTTGCTCATGCGTCGCTCCGTGGAGTCGAATCGAGGGATGTGTGTGGATGAATGCGATGGATC
>Ga0315298_1010142_pt1 | contig 11421 bp, 10 predicted proteins | sample WHS_1_MG_FD_203077 | JGI IMG/M metagenome (GOLD analysis project Ga0315298, IMG submission 203077) | Extremophilic microbial mat communities from Washburn Hot Springs, YNP, Wyoming, USA - WHS_1_MG | ecosystem: Environmental > Aquatic > Thermal springs > Hot (42-90C) | place: USA: Wyoming... | reverse complement strand
CCAAAGAGCATATAAGCCCTAGAGATGTTGCATTGGGGACGGGATGGTCACTACCTGAAGTATCGCTGTCCGGAGAAGGCGGGCTTGTTCTGTTGTCTGAAACAGCACGAAGCCGTCTCTCGGTGCAGCACCTCGGACTATGGCTTGGTGGTCATTTTGTCCTACTCCAGCCCCCGTAGTCACCCTCAGTCTCCCCTTCTTCTCCCTTTTTCTCTATTATCCAAGAGACTCCTGCCCTCTTATCCGTCATTCAGTCCGATCGAGTACAGTAAGATCGTCGGCGAGCCTAAGCCCGCGAAGGCCAGGCGCCAGGCCGATCTGACCCCCCTCCATCGTCGAGTTCTTGCACCGCTGGCGGGCGCGCCAATTGGAAGACAAGCTGCTGGCAGGCGAATGCTGAAAGGAAACCGGCTATCTCTTCACGACCACCGTTGGCACCGCTCCGAAGCCAAGGAGTATCATCCGGGATTTCAACGAGCAGATCGCCGGCTTGGGCTGAGGAAGACCCGTTTCCTCGAGCTGCGCCACTCTTGCGCTACCATCCCCGCCGACCAAGCCGTCGACGTCAAGGTCGTCAGTAGACTGCTCGGCCACAGGAAGATCAACGTTACCTTCCAGTTCTACCAGCACATCCCTTCGACCATGCAGGAGGAGGCGGCCAGGGCGATGGAAAGACTCTTCCGCGTAGCTTGACGGATTTCGTTATCCCGCAGTTTTGCAGCAGAAGGCATGAAAAGACCGTCCCGAAGACTTGGGGGCGGTTCTCATTTTTGTCACGTTCATGCGGATTGTGGGGGGTGGGCGATGACGGGCTCGAACCGCCGACCTTCTGTGAGGAAATCGTAAGTAGGCCGTCTTTTGGCGGCCATTTGTTCGGTTTTCGTGCCTTTCTGAGCATGGCCAGTCCGCCAGGAAGGCTTTAATAAACTACCATTGCCGACATTACGTCGGCAATTTTGTCGGCAACCAGAATTAGTTTACAGGTGAGGGCCTGTCCTACGGATATAGGTAGAATTACCCATTGCCAGGCCGCTTGCTCCTGATAGAATGGCCATGGCACGGGGATGGATTGGAAGTTTTAGTTGGCAATGATCTGGATGGTACTCTTGGTCATCGGAGCAATTGTCCTGGCGTTTGTTGGCTTTTGCTGCCTGACGCAGGCTACGCTTGGCGTTGGTTTGATCGGCTTGGCCTGCTTGGTTGGAATTATCGCGCGCATTGCCCAGGCGGGGGGCTCAACACAACAAGTTGTATGCCGCTATCAATGGTGGACCCCGAACCCCGCCAGTGACAGAGGATCCCGGTGAGAATGGGAAAGAAGACAATGCGCCTCACCAAGAAAGGCAACCTGCACCTCTGGCGCTTACATTGGTTGTCATTTTCGTCATCGGGATCATTGTGGTTGGCGCTGTATTTGGCACCATATATGGCGTACGTTAGGAATGAAGGAGTAAGCAACCGGCATGGATAACGTTGGTTCCGGTTGAAGCACGCGGGTTCTGCCGAAGCTGGCGGATCCTGCAAGTGCTGGTTAGTCGGGGACCGAATGTTCTCATGTTAGGTTAGGCCTACCCCCGGCGGGTGGGCCATTGCCGGCCATCGAAGTGGGCCATTCCCGGTTGACAAACACAGGGCTCTCTCTGGAGCTTTCTGTGTTTATCCGTGTGCTAACCTTATTCCACTACGCGCGATTTTGGGCGAGCGTGTGGGAGAGGCAGTGCTGCATCCGATTGCGCTTTATCGCCGGGCAAAGGGCTGGGGACAGAAGGAGCTGGCGCGGGAGCTTGGGGTGAGCCTGGGGGCGGTGCAGGGCTGGGAGCGTGGCGCCAAGCCCCGCCCTGCCGCCTTCAAGCGTCTCGCCCAGGTGCTGGGGGTTGATCCCCTGCGCCTGGCGCGGGAGAGCCAGCGCTGGGAGCAGGGCGGTGGAAAGAAGCGATGATCAGGGCTCGTACCCGCTTGCTTCCTCTTTCCTCTAACGTTCGCCGAAGTCTTGGCGTCGGGCTGTTCTCTTACTACAGTTTTGGTGATGCCTTATCCAAGGTACAGTTTTGGTGATGCCTTATCAAGTACCGGCCCCCAGAAGTCTGGGCTAAGGCCAGGGGTGTTGAGGATGGCTAGCCCCACGGTTTTCAGTATCTGTTGATCTCTCTGGCCGACCTGGGAGAGTAGCGCCACGAGCATCTGGGTCGCCGGTCCTGGCGTGCCACTACCAAAGTCGTTTTGCAGCAGTCTGCCGTTGACGATGTGCAGGCGGTAGGTGGTGTGGTTTTGTTTGACCAGCAGGAGCAGGTTGGTGACCTTATCGGCGTTGCCGGTGGCCGACATCATCGCGTTGTCGCCGATGGCCACGGCAGTCCAGTGCGACCCGTTGGAGCTATAGTTTAGCTTGAAGCCCATATTGCTATTGCTCTGCACGGGGTGATCCGCTCCGCCAGGCCCTTGGGCCAGGGCGGGTGAGAAGGTGAGAAGAACAAGCCCGGCAACCGAGAGCAGAACCAGACAAGACCTTAGCAAACCCCTCATTTTGGTCCTCCTTGTCCAAGAACTGTTGGCCTGAAAAGGTGTTGTTTCCCAAGAGTTCTCCTCAGCCAAGCTTATTATACTCCGAAAGCTTGGCATTGAGAACCGCCCTCAAACTGCTAGGGTTCTTACAAACCACGAACTCCCATCTGCCAAACTCGCCGTGGTGGTTCACCGCCTGCACCCATCGCCGTGCGGCCGCTTCCTTCTGGCGGTCCTGTTCGGTCTCAAAGCCCTTGATCTCTAGGATGATCCTCAGCTCCTCTCCGTTGGGGCCACGCAGTCGGATGAGGTAGTCTGGTCGATATTCATGCCGCAGCCCCTGCCACTCGTAAGGCACGGCGAAGTCCAGGTGGTCGTTGCGCGCGTACGCGATCACCTCGGGCAGCCGCTCAAGCTGATAAGCAGCACTGTGCTCCCACATCGGGGCGTCCAGGACCACGTGACTGAGATGGCTCTTGGTCGTCCCCACGCAGGGCCTCGCTGTCCGAAAGAGGACCTCGGCGGTGGAGCCGGTGGGACGGAAGCGCTCGATCACCGGCAGGACGGGCGGTTCGCCAGCCTGGATATCTGGCTCGATGGCCGTGGTCAGGCGCTCGATGATGAGCTGCTTGTATTTCAACAGCGCGATCTCCTCCAGCGGCGCATCCTCGGTCACCAGCACGCGCTCCTCGAGATACTGCCAGACAATGGCGAGCACCTGGGGAAACAGCAGGTGCCGCGCCGTCCATTCCGTGCGTTTCTCCTTGAGCCGGTGCGTCAGCTCGGCGGCGATCTCATAGACGCTGGCCTGTAAGCGCCTTTCGTGATGGAAGGGATTGCGGTCGTGCCGCACCGCCGAGCCGGGGCCCAGGCGGTCGGGGCGGCCGATCCGATAGCCGGCCGCGGGCTTGGCGGTGACCTCCGTGGGCTCCCGGCCGGGATCAATCTGAAGATAGGCCACGTTGGCGAGGTTCAGGTGAATCCGTTGCCGCACGTCGAACACGTATCCCTCCACGCGCGGGAAGGTGATCTCCAGATGCTTTCGCTCGGGCAGGGCGCGCACGAGGGTGGAAACTTTCATCGTTTCGGTGCGGCCCACGGGCTTCTTTTTGACCGGGATTACCTCGAAGGGCACGCCGTAGACGTCCACGTACTCGGGCTCGGAGAAGTCGTCGTAGTTCAGCCGCCGCAATCCCCGCCCGACCACCTGCTCGCAGAGGAGTTGCGAGGTGAACGCGCGCAGGCCCAGGATCTGCGTAACATTCTGGGCATCCCACCCTTCAGTCAGCATCCCGACCGACACGACGCAGCGAACGTTCTTCCCCGGCGGATCGCCGTCACCCTCCCACTCCACTTTCCCGATGGTATCCACCGTCTTGCGCAGTCGCTCGGCGGTCTCCGCCTTTGTCTCACCCTCGCTGGCCGTCTCCGCCTCCTTGAGCAGCTTCGTATCGATCCGGAAGGCAACCTCTTCGCCATCCCTGTTGGTCAGCTCCGGCAGGACGTTGCCGCGGGCAATGTGTTCGTGGACCAGTTTGGCCAGATCGGTGTTGTCGCAGACCGCGATCAGCACGGGCGGCACCGACGAGTCAGCCTTCTGGAACTCGGCGAAGGTCTTCTTCCACTCGGAGGCCAGGGTTGCCAGCGCTCCTTCGGCCTCCCTGAGGACCGATTCGGGCTTGGCACGGCGGCGGGCGGTCTGCCGCTCGGAGGCCGGCAGCGCCGAGTTGATTGCCGTCCAGAGGTGGAAATACTTTGGGATGAGCGCCCCCGTGTTGTCGTCCACCGGCACCCGTGGGATCTTGACGATGCCTGATTCGATGGCGTCCACCAGCCCGAAGTCGGAGACGACCCAAGGAAACGGCGCGCCTTCTTCGTAGCCGCTGCCCTTGATGTAGAACGGGGTGGCGGAGAAGTCGGTGCAGAGGCTGATGCCCCGCACCGCGTTGATCCGATCGAGGCCGCTGACCCAGACGGTGGCCTCCTCGCGCTCAGCGATCTCCTCGGCGGAGAGCTGCTCCCGGAGCTCCTCGGGCAAGGGAGCCGGGCGGTAGGCGTGGTGAGCCTCGTCGTTGATGACGAGGATGTTCTGCTTGGTGCTCAGCTCCGGCAATACGCGACGACAGAAAGCCGTGTCACTCTCGGTGCCACGCTGAACGACGCTGCGGGAGCGGCTGTCGTCCTTTGGCTGGAAGAGATGCCAATTGGTGATCTCAAACTTCCCTTGCTGGAGCCGCTCCAGCATCCCCGCTGGCACCAGTTCGAACCGCTGGTAGTAGTTGCCCGGTTTCCAGGGAAGGAGCACCTGCAGTCGCTCCCGAATGGTCCGGTTGGGGCAAACCAGGAGCACGGCATTCGAAAACCGCCGGTCCTGGGGATTGGCCAGCTTATTTAGCACCTGCCAGGCGATGACCATGCCCATGACCACGGTCTTGCCCGAGCCGGTGGCCATCTTGGAAGCGAACCTGGCGAGCCCGTTATCTTTCGGGACGGCGATGCCTTGCTTTTCAGCCGGGGAGGCTTCCACGAGCCAGATCAGGGTCTCGGCAGCTTCGCGCTGACAGAAGAAGAGCTTGCGTTCGCGTTCGGGGTTGCTCCAGTGGTTGAGGAGCTGTCGGGTGATGGGGGTAATGCCTGGATAACCGTTCTCTCGCCAGGTCCTGACTCGCGCGCGGATGCTGTTAACCTGGTCCAGCGGGACGAACTCCTCCTCCAGCAATGCCATCTGAGGCCCGCGCGTGCGCGCCTTGAGGTAATAGCCTGCCGGCCGGCGTCCCTCTTTGAGCACCGGCTGCCCCTCTTCGTAAGCCCAGTAGCACGTAGGCTCTTCAAAGGGCGAGTTAAGGATGGGGGTGTCAACGAGCATCAGTCAATTTCTCCGCTTCAAAGTCAGGCTCCCATAGTTTAGTCTGTCCCGACCGCTGTAGTATTCTCCCTCGAGCAGACCTGTGCTCTTCCTTCTTAGAACCGTTGTCCCTCTATGAGAATGCATTGTTGGCAAAGCATCAGGCTTCGGATCATTTCTATACTCGTAGCTCAAGGTCGGTCCTTCAGGTTGTCCCACCAGCAGTGAGGCCGATAGGCTCCGCGATATTGAGGACTCACTTTCTAAAACGATGCTCATGGCCGTCCAGGTCTGTTTGATCACCACTTGAGCCTGAAACCGCTTCCCATTGTCGAAGGAGGTCCTTCCTTCCACATCCCATGTGCCATTTAGGTCAGGGACCTTCACAATTCCTATCCCCTGCAGAGGGGTTGCGCGCCATAAACGCTTATCAAAAGCTTCGTACAGTAGGCCAAAGAAGCCCATTACCGACGGAGAATCCACCCACCAGGGTAACTGTATGCTAACCCACTCGACCCCTCGGTGAAGCGTATAGGCAAAAACGACACTTAAGAGAGCTACACCCAAAATCACGTTTCTTCTTTCATGCGAATCCGTGGCGTAAGGATGCATTCCTCCTCACATCCAGTTCTTCCAAAGGTTCACCATACTTTGGAGGAAGCGCTTAGCCTTGTCATTAGACCACTGCTCTGGCTGGGTTCCGAAGAGCTTTAGTTGATCGTTTTGGCACACAAGTCGATCTAAATCGGCCTTCAGGAGCCAGTTCACCACATTGCAGAATATGTCTTGAAATCCCCCGTTATAGTGTACATTCGGCACATTGTATATAAGACACTCGAGAAAATAAGATGGTGCCAGATCCTTTGGGTCTCCTCGGTCTATCAAATACGTGCGCGCGTTTTTGAAGAGTCGGACCGTAGGCTTGTACAAAGAGTTCGTTGCTTGATGCTTCTTGACCCCGTTGTCGTAATGAAGTTTAGGATAATTGATCACCCAACGATCTTCGCCCGGAACATAGAAGGTCATACCTTCCACAAAGTTGTCGTGCGACCGTGGTGGTTGAGCATACTCACGACGCTGGATACAGACGTCGTCGTCTGCACGGAGACAGGGTGTTGTAACCTTAATCGACTTCCTCCCCTCTTGCACCTGTGAATAGCTGTAGTATCCCCTTAGCGCCTCGAGCACGTCAGCTCGGAACTCTTGCCAACCGTAGCCAGCCTTTGTGAAGCCGAATGCCCTTTTTTGATCTTCCGTAAGGTTGCTCGAAAAGGTAGAGTTGAGTTGAGCTACTACATCGACATCGCTGTCACCGCGGATGTTCGTATCATTCTTATAGGAACCCTGAAGGTATACCTCAAAGTTCACACCCCGCGGCCACTCGTATTGATTAAGGGCATTCCTTATGGATTCGTGGGTCTGCTTTGCAGTTGTTACTGCTCCCTGATGAGACCATCTCTCCAATTGAGCTTCAGGAATTGGCATAGGTCTTTCCTCCTTCTTGGAGTCTAACCACCCTGACTACCTCATTTCCCCGGAAGTCGATCACCTTCACCGCAATGCGCCGGTGATCGCCGGCCTGAAAGGGAAAAGAAACCGTGCCGCGCATCTGCTCGAAGGCTTCGGCGTCGATCTGTGCTTTAAGGGCGCGCTGGAGCTTCTCCCAAGCATCGGCGTCACCGGGGAAGAAGGCCTGGCAGACGTGGAAGGTCATCCCGTCGTAGTCGGTATCCAGGAACCAGGCCGCCACATCCTCACTCCGGGTGGACTGTACGTCGCCAGTCAGCGGGTCGTAGATATCCACACCCCGCAGCTCTACGATATGGGTGCCATCCTTTTGGTCTTCTACCCGCACATCCGGTTGCCCAAACACTGTGAAGATCTGGCTGGCTCGGGTCGTCTTCAGCAGATCGCCCACGAGCACATCGGGTGCGATGTTGGCACAGTGCACCTGCAGGCCGGCCACTGGCGCCTTCTGAATAAGCGCTTGAGCCTCCGGGTCGAAGCTGAAGCCCGCGAAGATGAGCAGCGCGTAACCGTTCATCTTCGCCGTGGGGACGGCTTCTTGCACCTGGTAGGCCGTCACGGGTCCGTGTGGGGGACCGAAGCTCACCGCCACCCGCAGCGTCTTGCCATTTTGTCCCGCTTCGCCCTCGGCGTGGAGCAGGCCAAGGTTGAGGGGGCGAAGGTTGGCGATCTCCAACTTCCTGCCGCCTGGAAAGAGCACACCACCCTGCTGCTTGAGCAGGTTGATCATCGTCACCAGATGATTCCCGCCAGGGTCGCCGATGCGAGCTTGGGCAGACCTCGCGCCTGCCTCTACGGATTCCTCAAACTGTGGAATCGGCGTCTGCGTCGGGTCTTCGACCGCTGGGATCGGGATGGCTTCCACGGTGAAGGGTCCAGAGACCCGCACCACACCGCGTTTGACCTGTGGCCGGTCGTAGAGCGTCTCCTGCGGGGCGTTACGCTGGATGCTGGCGTTAATTTCCTGCCGTTTCTGGCGTTTGAGGGACCGGAACTGCTCGTGCGCTTCCTTGGCTTTGTTGGGCCACTTGGACTCTGTCTCCCGCGGGACTTCCCACTCCTTCCAGCCTTTGCCCAGCGCTTTATTGAGGGCGTCCAGGGCTTGGTCAATCTGTGGTTGATACTTGGCGGCGATGGTGTCGATTTCGGTGTTCTTGGCAATGCTCTCCAGCGTGATGTGCGGTACTGTCTCGTAAATGAAGCCGCCGGCGGGTCCGCGCTCAGGCTCTCGCAGCTCGTAGTAGTCAAACTTGGCCGTCATCAGCCGCTGGCGGGCGATGGCGAGCGCCACCCGCGAGGTATCGCAGGTGATCCAGCGCCGCCCCCACTTTTCGGCGCACCAGGCGGTGGTGCCCGAGCCGCAGGTGGGGTCGAAGACCAGATCGCCCGGATCGGTGGTCATCAGGATGCAGCGCTCGACGACTTTGGTGTTGGTCTGAACGGCGTAGAGCATTTCCCGCTCACCCATTGTGTCGTCCCAAACGTTGGTAATCGGTACTACCGGAAAGTCGTCAAGGTACCTAACGTATCGCGGAGTGTTTGCAGATAGCCAAATGCGCTCCGCGTGGGCGAGCCGCCCCATCCCTTCAATAGACGTCTTCCAGTGGGCCTTCAAGGGAGGACGGAACCTGCGGTCGCAGAAAGTGAACTCGAAGCCACCGCCTTCTGTAGCGCCGTCCGAAAAGAGCGAGGTCGGCTCGAAAACGCGGTTTACGTGGTCCCGGTGCCTATACTGCTCTGCAGTGCCGGTCTCCGATTTCTCAACGTGGAGAGGTCTGTACTTGGCCTGTGCGCGGTCTTTCGCATACCATAGGAGGAAATCGTAGGTATTCGGCAGAAATCCAGACGGGAACCCACCGGTCTTGCGAAACGCGATGTTACCTAAGCAATTCTCCCGCCCAAACACCTCATCCAGCAGGCAGCGCACCAGGTGCAGGTTCTCGTCGTTGATCTGAACGAAGATGGAACCGGTCTCGGTGAGCAGTTCTCGCGCCAGAAGCAGCCGGTCCCGCAGGTAAGTGAGATAGGAGTGGATGCCCAGCTTCCAGGTGTCGCGGTAGGCCTTGATCTGCTCCGGCTCACGGGTCAGGTCATTGTCCTGGTCCTTCACGTCCCGCCGGTCAATGCGCGGCTGAAAGTTGGAAGCGTACTTGATCCCATAGGGGGGATCAACGTAGATCATCTGCACCTTGCCCGCCATGCCCTCTTTGACCAAAAGCGAGTTCATCACCAAGAGCGAATCGCCCAGGATCAAGCGGTTGGCCCAGCCGACCTCGTGCCGATAGAACTCGATCTGCTGGTCGGCGGGAAGGGGTGTCTCACCGAAGAGGGAGAGCTGCAATGGCTCGGGGCGGCGCACGGCATCGAGGATGGCCCGCGTCGAAATGCGCTCGTGAATGTGGAGCGAGACCACATCCACTTCAAACGACGTATGCTCGGCTTTGCCGGACCAGTAAAGCTGCGGGTCGAGGTGCGCATCGTAGGCGTAGGGCGTGGTCTTACGCTCGCGGACCTCGTAGGTTGGCGCAATACCAGCAGGCGGATTGTTCGTGCGCCTGGCCTCGTGTCGGAAGTCCCCCACATTGTTCGCTTCAGTCTGGGTGGCCCTGTTTCTCCGTACCATTCAAGCTGCTCCTCCAGTGTTGATGAGGCGTGCCGTCCACTTCTTGCACTGCTGGATGCGCAGGGCATCCTCGGTGGTAGAGACTACCGTTTGCCCACCTCCTTGGCAAACGCCCGCCCGTTCAGGGGTTGATACCCCCCTGCCGGAGGAACGCCTGCCGGTCCGGATCGCCGGGTGGTTCGTGTTCTTTAATAGCCTACCTCTCCCCGACCGCCAGCTTCTCCACCGCCCGCTCCAGATCGGCCTGGGAGGGCTGGGTGTAGAGCGCGGTGGTCTCCAGCCGCGCGTGCCCCATGAGGGTGGCCACGGTGACCAGGCTCTCACCGGCGTCGAGGGCCTGCTTGCCGAAGGTGTGCCGCAGCACGTGCGGGCTCACGTCGGGAAGTCCAGCCCGCTGGGCCAGGTTGACGACGATCTCCCACACCCCGGAGGGGGTGAGCGGTTCATCCCGTTGTCCGATGAAGAGGTGGTCGTCCGCGACCGTTGGCCGCACCGCGAGGTAGGCGCTGAGGGCCTTGCGGGCGTCCAGGTTCAGCGGGACGACCCGATACTTGCCCCCCTTGCCGGCGCGCACGATGAGCTGGCCTTTGCGCTCGGAGAGCGTCAGATCGCCCAGGCGCAGGGCGCAGAGCTCGCTGACCCGCAGGCCGGTGTTCTTGAGCACCTGGATGATGGCGAGGTTGCGCTTGTTGCCCGCCCGCTCGGCCTGGCGGATGAGCCGATCGGTCTCCTTCTTGGTGAGGGCGCGGGGGGCGAGCCGGACCCGCTCGACGCCCTTGATGCCCTCGGCGGGGTTCTCCGCGATCAGGCCTCCTGTTTGGCCCAGGCGCAGAGCCGACGGAGGGTGCTCAGACGGCGATTGATGGTGGCGGGCTGGCGGCGCTCGACGGTGAGGAGGTAGGCCTTATAGTCGCGCAGGTCGGTGGGGGTGAGGTCTAGCAGGGTGAGGGGCTGGCCGTTGGCGCTCGCAAACCAGCGGGCGAAGTGCTCCAGATCGGCCAGGTAGTTGGCCACGGTCTTGGGGCTGGCCTCTTTGGCCAGGAGATAGGCTTGGAAGCGCTGGCGAACATCCATCGTCTGGGTGCCGGGCGGGCGGAAAAGGGGGCGACCAAAGATTATCTTGGCAGTTTTCTCGCCCTTAGGCCGCCTGGCTACGGGCGATTATAGGGCAGCGGGGGGCGAAAGTCAAGATATAAGACGCCTTATATGGGGAGATTATATCGGAGACTGGCAAACGAAGGGGACAGGAGACCCGGTCTCTCCCGTCCCCCTTGCCTTGCCTTGCCGCGATTCCACAGCTCATCGGCCTTTCTGGTAGACCGGGGACCAGGATGGCGACCCATCAGCCCGGCCTGTGGTTATCCCTGCTGTTCATGGGGTTTTGGGGCGGAGGTTCACTATCTTGGCTAAGATTTCAGCCAAGGTGATCACCCCCTTGTTTTCAGGTGACTTCATTATACAGCGAAACTGGTTAGCGGCGGTAGTGGCGTCTTGGAAGTTGGAAGGAGGACCAACGGCAGGAACGCGGCAGGTTCCGGGACACGCGCCCTTCTTTTGTCTAGAAAAACAAGGGGCACGCTGCAAGCCTACTCGCTGGCCTTTCCGCCGTGATACAGCTTGAGCGCGGGGATGCGGGCGAAGTCCTTGAGATTGCGCGTCAGCAGCGTGAGGTCGTGTTCCAGGGCGGTGGCGGCGATCAGGAGGTCGGGGTCAGGGATAAGCTGGCCGCGGCGCCTCAGGTCTCCGCGGAGGCGGGCGAAGCGCTGCATGGTGCGGCGATTGAGCGGGAGCACGTCAGCGACCCGCAGAAACTTCCGGAAGCCGTTCTCGTGCCCGGTCGGATCCTGACCGTAATAGATGCCCTCGTAGATTTCGCCGTAGGTGATGAGGCTTATCGCCAGGCCCTCAGGCGCAAGGGTTGAGA
>Ga0315298_1010141_pt1 | contig 11422 bp, 10 predicted proteins | sample WHS_1_MG_FD_203077 | JGI IMG/M metagenome (GOLD analysis project Ga0315298, IMG submission 203077) | Extremophilic microbial mat communities from Washburn Hot Springs, YNP, Wyoming, USA - WHS_1_MG | ecosystem: Environmental > Aquatic > Thermal springs > Hot (42-90C) | place: USA: Wyoming... | reverse complement strand
ATAAAATGCAGCCGGTGCATAGCTTTACGGCGCAGGTTGCCGCTGCCCTGGTGATCATAGGCGGAGTATTATTTGGTGGGCCAGTGAGCACCACGCAGGTTGTTACAGCGACTGTTATCGGTGCAGGCTCGGCGGAGCGCACAAGCAAGGTTCGTTGGGGATTGGCGGGGCAGATTGTAAGAGCTTGGCTATTGACTATTCCGGCGACTGCAGGTATAGCCGCTTTGATACGCGTAGTTATGGCTAACTATTACTGAGCAAAGGATTGCACATATGCGTTGGTTTTCGGATCTCCTACGGCCTAAACAAGATCGCTTCATTCGGTTGTTGCTGGAGCAGGCGCAATTTACCGTGCAGGGCATGCAAGCATTAGAGAAGTACATGCGGGAGCGCAATCCTGAGAGTGCCGCCTTGGTGGCGCGGCTTGAAAAGGAAGCAGACGAAGTACGGCGCATTTTGATTGATGAGTTGAACCGTACCTTTGTCACGCCTTTGGATCGCGAGGATATTTTCACCCTGTCGCGGGATATTGATGACATCTTGGATTATGCCAATACAACGGTTGAGGAAATGGAGCTGCTCCAAATCCAGCCCGATAGCTTTCTGCAACGGATGGCATCGTTGCTGAGCGAGGCAGCGCAAGAGATTTTATTAGGCGTGCAGCGTCTCATGGATCACCCCAATGTAGCCAGTGATCATGCGGTACGAGCCAAAGCACTGGAGAACCGGGTAGAGCGGGTCTACCGAGAGGCGATTGCTGCTTTATTTGCACATCCTCAGGACATCGAGCATGTAGTGAACATGCTCAAGCTGCGTGAGATTTACCGTCATTTGAGCAATGCAGCTGACCGTGGGGATGAGGCCGCGAATGTGCTGAGCGATATTGTGGTGAAGATGACATGAACCTAGATGGGTTTCTAAAAAGGGGCATTGGTGAGGATCAGCAGCTAACAGTGGATTTGCATACTCACTCCACTGCTTCTGATGGGACATTTTCCCCACAGGAAATCGTGCAATTGGCTATTGCTAGGGGTGCTGTGGCACTTGCTCTCACAGACCACGATACTATGGCTGGCATATCCATTGCTGCTCCGATCGCGGCCCAAGCAGGCGTTTGGCTAGTGCCAGCGGTAGAATTCAATACCGATGCCGCTGGTATAGAAATGGATATCCTCGGTTACTTCTGGGATCTTCCCAAAGCACACTGGTTCCAGTGCCTTTTGGATACCCGGCAACAGGAGCGCATTCGACGCGCTCATGAGATTATTGATAAACTGAACCATTTAGGATTTGAGATCAGCTATGAGCAGGTGCGAGGAGTTGCAAGGGGTATCGTGGCTCGTCCACATATTGCACAGGTTATGGTAGAGAAAGGGTATGTCCAGTCACAAAAAGAAGCTTATGAGAAATATATTGGATTTGGTAAACCTGCCTATGCGGAGCGTGATGAACTGCATCCGATACATGCTATTCAATATGTACGCGAAGCAGGAGGATTAGCAGTACTGGCGCATCCCGGATTGCTGCAGCGGGATGATCTATTGCCAGATTTGGTCAAGGCTGGCTTAAGTGGACTGGAAGTATACTATCCTGAACATACCGCTGTGCAGATCAAGACATATTTGAGCCTAGCTGAGGATTATCAGCTCGTTGTGACAGCAGGTACGGATTGTCATGGCCCTGGGCGCGAAAAAGCACACCCCGTTGCTAGTGTTGGGTTGCCCATGCACTATTTGCAGGCATTCAGGGAGCGACTTCGTATCGCTTGGGGAAAGTCGTGAGCGGGGATTTCGAATGCAACTGCTTTTGGGTTCGACTATTCTGTTAGCATACAATGTAGAAGAGGTTTTGCAACAAGCCTCGCAACTGGGCTATGATGGAATAGAAATATGGGCTTATCATCTATACCGTACAGGTGAGTCACCTTCTCAGCTAGCACAGATCTCAAAGCATTTAGGCTTGAATCTTACGGTGCATGCACTTAGCTGGGATCTGAATATGACCTCGGATATCACTAGCTTGCGACAGGAGTCGTTAACTCTCTTGGAGAGTTGTGTAGAGCTCGCTGCTGCGTTGACTGCACCGTTATTGGTCGTGCATCCAGGCCGAGCAACGGTACCTAAAGCGGACAAGGAATCCTATTGGTCGTTATTGGTCGATGGTATCCAGCGGCTTGCGCGCAAAGCGGCAGCTTATGATGTAACTATCGCAATAGAACATATGGAGCCCTTGGATGCAGAACTTGTAGTCCAGCCAAGCGAGGTACAGCGTTTACTCCAGGCTGTTGGCGAAGACAATGTGTGTGTTGTTTTTGATGTAGCACATGTGCCGGCAGAGACGAATTTGGTCCAGTTCTTGGAGCAATTGCCTGTTGTTAAACATGTGCATCTTAGCGATGCAAATCAAAGCCAGCGGCATCTGCCTTTGGGAACAGGTTGTTTAGATTTAAAGGGCGTGTTGTACTATCTTCAACAGACCAACTATCGAGGATTTGTGGTTGTGGAAGGTATCGAGCATCAACGCACTCTATACTTGGCTAGGCGGAACAAGGAAGCTCTTGATGAGCTACTGGGGCATAATTAATTAAAGGAGGTGCAAGAAAGAGGGTAGAATATGATAATTTGTCAATGGTTCATAAAAGTGATAAATCACAAAATTTTAAGGAGGGGAAAGATGAAAAGGGAAAGTGTATTTCGCGTGTTAGTGCTCTTTCTGAGTATAGCGCTGCTAATGGCCTGTGCGCCTAAGGCAACTCCTACGCCAACGCCGACACCGCGACCACCTACTCCTGCTCCCACGCAACCACCGCCTACCCTTGCTCCTACACAGCCGCCGCCAACTCCCAAGCCCTCGGGGGTGATCCAACTCTATACTTCCGAATCAGAAGACAAAGTGAATGAGATGGTGGCGGATTTCCAGCAGGTGTATCCAGATATTACAGTAAATGTTTTCCGGTCTGGTACAGGGGAAGTTACGGCCAAATTGCAAGCAGAGATGCAGGCTGGAGAGATCAATGCCGACGTTATCTGGTTTGCGGACATTGACTTTTTCAAGCGCTTGGGCGATGAAGACCGCTTGCTCGCTTACGACCCAGTGGGTGGGGAGCGTGCTCCATCTATCTACCACTATGAAGGCGGCAAGTATCACGAAGTCCGTTTAATTTTCAATGTAGTTGCCTATAACACCTCCCTAGTTACTGAACCCCCTACGGGCTGGATGGACTTGGCCGATCCCAAGTACAAAGGTAAAGTAGCGATGCCCAGTCCCTTCTACTCTGGTGCAGCGTTTTCTCATGTAGGCACCTTTGCCAACCTGCCTGGTTTTGGATGGGAGTATTACCAAAAACTCAAGGAAAATGACGCTAAAGTGGAGCGAAGCAATGGTACGGTGTCACAGAAATTAGCTGCTGGCGAGTACGCGGTGGTTCAAGTGGTAGACTTCATGATCCGTGATCTGAAAAGCCAAGGCTCTACTGTAGATCATATCTGGCCAGTGGAAGGCGCATTACTGGTGCCAACACCCATTGGGATCATTAAAACAACCAAGAATGTAGCAGCAGCCAAGGCTTTTCTTGATTACATGTATACTGATCGCGCTCAGAAGCTTTTTGTAAAACAAGGTTATATCGCGGTGCTGCCAGATGTTCCACCACCGCAAGGAACGCCTGACCTGTCTAAATTGAAGGTCATTCAAGTGGACCAAGTGTACATTAATGCTCACCGTGAGGAAATCCGCTCCAAATTTGCCGAGCTATTTGGTGGTGCATAGCCACAATACGCTATCCTTTGGGCGCGGGTAAACAAGCTCGCGCCCAAAGGCCAAATACACGTCTCGTTGTATTTGAAGATGGCTCCTGTTACGCCTCTGCTTAGCAAGATGCTATCTGGTTTGATACTGGGTATGTTTTGTGGAGCGCTGAGGCAGTTTTAGTATGAGTGTTCAACCTGGAATATGGCTCACGAGGGCGTACCATATTCCTAATTCCTGTATAGCGGAGTTCCAGGAACAGACGAACGTTAGCATCAGAATCATTTGCAGTAATGCGCAATGTGAGGCGGTAGGCTGACGCTGCCCTATTACGCATGTTTGATACGGGGGGGAAGTATATAATGGTTGAAGATCTAGTGCGACTTCGCAACGGAGAATCTACGATTGCGCTTGTGGGCAGGTGGGCTATATACATAGTCGGGGGCCTCAGTTTTGTCTTCCTTCTGGTTGTGATCCTTTTTCCATCTGCAATTTTAATACGAGAGAGTTTTTGGGCGGATGGAACTTATAACTTATTGAACTATCTAAAATTATTTAAGGATCCTAACACCTATAGCACACTAAAAAATAGCTTGGTAGTATCTATAATCAGCACTTTGGGAGCAACTGTATTGGGCGTTTTTTTGGCTTGGATAATGGCACGAACAGACTTGCCTTTGAAATCACTCTGGCGTACAGTACTGATTGTGCCATATCTTATTCCTCCCTTTATTGGTGCTATTGCTTGGGTACAACTCTTGGGGCCGGTAGGATATGTAAACAAGCTTTACATGACGATTACAGGTATCTCTAAACCCCTCTTTGTCATTTATGGCCAATGGGGGATCATTCTGGTAATGATTCTCTATAGTTACCCTATTGCTTATATGGCGAACCTGGGTTTTTTTGAACGAGCTAATCCTGCGTTGGAAGAGGCCGCGCGTATTTCAGGGGCAAGTTTGTGGCGTGGCTTGCGTGATATTGCTATGCCACTAACTATGCCTTCCATTGGTGCTAGTGCTTTGCTGATCTTTATGTCTTTGATGGCTAACTTTGGTATCCCGGCCGTCATTGGCTTTCCTGCTCGGTATTTCGTGCTTACCACTAAGATCTATGCTACAATTCTAAACTATGATATGCCTAACAACCTGCAAGTCGCGGCAGCGCTGTCAATGTTCCTCGTGATCCTAGCTGCAATTGTCATGTTTGCTCATCGTTATGTTCTATCGAAAGGGAGTTATGCTGTAGTCGGCGGTCAAGCCACACAGGTTCAATTGGTGGAACTGGGTTGGCTGAAATGGCCTATGCTCATTAGTGCGGCTTTTCTCGCCCTTGTAGCAGTCATTGCGCCACTTTTAGCTATCTTGCTGACATCGATCACCTATGCTCCGGGATTGCCCTTGAAGTTGGCGAATTTGTCACTGCGTCATTACCAAACCCTGATATTCAGTGTCCCCAAGGTGCGACGTGCTATTCGCAACAGTTTATTCCTGGCCACCAGTTCGGCGACAATTATTGCTTTTTTGTCAAGCGTTTTGGCTTATCTTATTACCCGGGTACGCTTCATTGGTAGTCGCCTAATTGAGATAGTTACACTTATTCCTTACGCTGTTCCCGGTACTGTAGTAGCACTAGCGATGATCCTAGCCTGGTTGCGACCGCTGCCTGTGTTGCATATTAGATTATATAACACGATTTGGATCCTTCTTATAGCCTACATAACCCGCTTTTTGACCCTAGGCTTGCGCTCTGTAGTTGCTGCTTTTGAACAAATCCACGAGTCTTTGGAAGAGGCAGCTCGTATTTCTGGAGCTGATTTTTTGAGCGCAATGAAAGACATTACTTTACCTCTGATAAAAACGAGCATTTTTGCTGGTTGGTTTCTATGCATTATACCTGCATTAACTGAACTGACTCTCTCTGTTTTGCTCTTTTCCGTAGGCAACGAGACCCTGGGAGTTGTTGTATTTGGCTTGCATCAGGAAGGAAAAATTAACTTGACTGCGGCTATTGCATTTTTGACTACAGCTATCGTGTTAGGTATGAATGTCCTGATCCGGAGACTTACTGGAAAAGCGCTAGCCTTTTAGGGGGTAGCATACCAGAGATAGTAGCAAGTAGAGGGTGACTATGTCTCAATTACAACTGGAAAACTTAAGCAAGCAGTTTGGCAATGTCATGGCTGTGCGTAATGTGTCCCTTACGGTTCAAGACCGTGAGTTGATTACCTTCTTAGGCCCATCTGGATGTGGCAAGACTACTTTGTTGCGGATAATCGCTGGCTTTACCAAGCCGACTACCGGCAATATTAGGCTAGGCGGACGCCTCATTACCTCTGTAGATCAGCGGCTCTTTGTGCCGCCAGAGAAACGCGGTATGGGGATGGTTTTTCAGTCCTATGCTGTTTGGCCTCATATGACCGTTTTCGATAATGTAGCCTATCCCCTCAAATTGAAGAAAAGATCCAAGCACGAGATAGCTAGACGAGTCGAGGAGGTGCTGGGGTTAGTCAAATTGGAGGGGTTGGAGTTCCGTTATCCCCATCAATTGTCAGGAGGACAGCAGCAAAGGGTTGCGCTTGCCCGAGCTTTAGTTATGGAACCAGAGATCCTGTTGCTGGATGAGCCTTTAAGTAATTTGGATGCGAAGTTGCGTGAAGGGATGCGCTACGAGATTGTTGAACTTCAACGTCGTTTGCAAATGACGATCATCTATGTAACTCATGATCAAGTAGAAGCCATGTCTATCTCACATCGAGTAGCAGTCATGGAGCAAGGTGCTATACTACAGGTAGGCACTCCAAGGGAAATATATGAGATGCCAGCCAATGCTTTTGTAGCTGATTTTATTGGGCGCGCGAATTTGGTTCAATGCCGCGTATTAGGACAGCATGATAATCTAATACAGTGTGAGCTCCTATATGCCCCGTCAGGTTATCGATTGGAATGCGCGGGCCCATCTAGTGAGGGCCAAATAGGACGTCAAGTAGTTGTGGCTATACGACCAGAGAACATAGAGATCCAACCTTATCAAGGCGGGTTGGCTGGGACAATCTCGCAAAAACTTTATCTGGGCAACTGTTTTGAATATATTGTGCGTGTAGGAGATCTTGAGCTGAGAACCGAAACACCGCCGCACATAGAATTTCAAGAGGGACAGCAGGTTACACTGCTCATTAATCGTGCTATTCTAGTGCCGACTGAGTAATAGGGGCATGAAACCGACTAGGGAATAGGAGGTATATTGCTGCATGGGTTTGAATGATCGTTTGCGCGCGAGGGAGGAAGCGGGTAATCCCATCAAACTGGCGTTAGTAGGTGCTGGTCAGATGGGTAGCGGAATGATCACTCAAATGGAACGGATGAAAGGCATACGAGCGGTAGCTGTGGCTGATATCATCCTGGATCGTGTGGTCTCAGCATACAAACAAGCTGGTTTATCAGATCGTGATATAGTAGTAACTACTGATCCAGGGATAGCAGAAAGAGCCTTACAGCAGGGGAAGAGGGTGGCAACTACGGATGCGGTGCTGCTTACACGGCTTGCCCCTATTGAAGTACTCGTTGAAGCCTCAGGAGTCCCGGAAATAGGGGCACTGGTAGCCTTTGAGGCTATTTTGAACCGCAAGCATATTGTGATGCTGAACGTGGAAACAGATGCCACGATTGGTTATATCCTGAAGCGTATGGCTGATGCTGCTGGGGTGGTTTATACTGTAGCCGCTGGTGATGAGCCAGGCGCAGCCAAAGAGTTGTATGACTTTGCTGATGCGATGGGCTTTCGCATTATCGCAGTAGGCAAGGGCAAGAATAATCCCTTGGATCGCGAGGCCACGCCTGATAAGCTAGCAGAGGAAGCTGCCAGTAAGGGGATGAACCCCAAGATGTTGACCGCTTTTGTGGACGGCACTAAGACGATGGTAGAAATGACCGCCTTGGCCAATGCTACAGGCTTCGTTCCGGATGTGCGTGGTATGCATGGGCCGGTGGCAACGGTGGAGCAATTACCTAAGGTTTTCAGTCTAAAATCTCAGGGTGGCATTCTTGAGCGAGAAGGAGTTGTGGACTATGCACTGGGATCAGTAGCACCCGGGGTTTTTGTAGTGATCACCACTGATCAGGAAGCCATCATTAAGGATCTGCAGTATTTGAAAATAGGTTCTGGCCCGAATTGGGTCTTATACCGTCCCTATCACCTGGCAAATTTGGAGACGCCTCTCTCGGCCGCGCGGGCAGTACTTTTGGGCGAGGCCACAATAGCTACGATTCATCGACCGGTTGCTGAGACTATAACTATAGCCAAGAGGGACCTTAAAGCAGGTGAGCAATTGGATGGCATCGGGCAATACACTTTCTATGGTTCTATTGAGCGGGCTGACGTTGCTGCTAAGGAGAGATTGCTCCCAGTTGGGTTGGCTCAGGGCGCGAGGCTTAGGGAGAATGTGGCTAAAGGCGAGCCCATAACTTATGACCACGTTGAGCTAGACAATACATCGGTGATTGTACACCTGCGTGCTTTACAAGATCGCATGTTATAAATGAGAAAGGAGAGTATGAAAGCAGCTCAGCTGTATGGTGAGCATAATTTGCAGGTAACAGAAGTTCCCATGCCACGCATCGAAGCTCCAGATGAGGTGCTGGTGCGGATTCATGCCTGTGGCATCTGTCCAAGTGACTTACGCGCCTATATGGGTACTACAAAGCGCATGGGGCAATTGCCACATACATTGATCCCTGGGCACGAATGGGCAGGAGAGGTGGTAGAGGTAGGGGCTGAGGTTGAGGGGTTAAGACCAGGTGACCGAGTAGTAGCCAATTGGCGTATCACTTGTGGCCGCTGCTATTACTGCGGCCAAGGATTATTTCATTATTGTATGGATACAAGGCATGGACGCGTGCGCGGTGGTTTCTGTGAGTATGGGTTGGCCCCTGCTTACAGTCTCTATTGTATCCCAGAAAATGTTAGTTATGAGGAAGCGACCTTCACTGAACCTTTGGCTTGCTGCATAAACGGCCTTAGCATGAGCAACGTACATCTGGGTGACGATGTGCTCATTATCGGTGCTGGTCCTATTGGCTTGTTGCATGTGCAACTGGCGCGCCTGTTTGGGGCACGTGTTATTGTTAGTGAACCTGTGGCAGCTCGACGGGAACAGGCACTGCAATTGGGTGCGCATGAAGCGCTCGATCCTTCTACAGGCGATGTGGCGCAGAGGGTTTTTGAATTGACCGAGGGAAGAGGAGCCAATACAGTGATTGTCGCTGTGGGCATGCCACAAGCTATTGTGCAAGCAATGCAGTGTGTAGCTGCGTGTGGCACAGTTAATGTATTTGCGGGGGTTTACCCAGCAGCAGAGATGGCGGTAGATCCAAATACGATTCATTACAAGCAGCTGATTTTGACCGGCAGCCACGATTTTACGCCGCATCATTTTCGTACCGCGCTGAAATTGATCCAGTATGGTATGGTGCGTGTGTTGCCATTGATCAGTCACGTTCTGCCCTTGGAGCAGATTAAGGAAGCCTTTGAACTAGTAGCTGGTAGGCAGGGGCTGAAGGTCATAGTGAGAATGCTCTAACCGTCCATAGAGGCATGGATCTCGTGGAGGGAATAGGTGAGAGAAGTTCATCATGATGAACGAGTTCGCTTGCTGGCTCAGGTAGCAAGCTTATATTACGAACAGGGTTTAACACAAGCAGAAGTGGCACGAAATCTCAACCTCTCCCGTTCTAATGTGTCGCGGTTGCTCAGTGAAGCGCGGCGGCTGGGTATTGTGGAGGTACGAGTTCGACACCCACTGCCCACTACAACCTCATTCGAAACGGAATTAATGACCAGGTTTCATCTTCAAAGCGCTCATGTCCTGTCTAGTGGGGGTTATAACCCTGACCGAGTACTGCAGGATATTGGAGCTTTGGCGGCAGATCGATTAAGGAGCTTACTGCATGACAATATGATCCTGGGGATAGGTTGGGGAAGGGCGCTCTATGAGACGGTTAATGCATTTCGGCCCATGTCTATTGGCCGTGTAATAGTCGCGCAAATAATGGGGGGTATTGGAGCAGTCAACCCATATATTGATGGGCCTGAGCTGGCACGGCGATTGGCCGAGGCTCTTGGGGGACAGTTTCGATACTTACACGCACCGCATATTGTGGAAAGCGCTGCAGTGAGAGGGGCATTGCTGCAAGAGCGCAACGTGCGTGAGGTACTAGATTTAGCACGCCAGGCAGATTTGGCGCTAATTGGCATTGGCTCGGTGCATCCGGAAATATCCGGCTTGTTTCGCGCAGGCTATCTTAACAAAGATGAGCTTTTAGCTATTGCTCGTGCCGGTTCTGTTGGCGATATTTGCGGCTATTACATTGATATCCATGGTCATATCTGCGACCTGGAGCTTCACCAGCGAATTGTGGGCATAGACCTGCCTTCGCTGCGCAAGGTCAAATGCGTGGTAGCCGTTGCAGGCTGGAGGGAGAAGGCGCCAGCAATTTTGGGTGCGCTGCGTGGCGGTTTTGTGGACATCTTGGTTACGGATGACCATGCCGCACAAGAGGTACTTCGCCTGGCTGATATTACCTAGCCAGTTATCTTGTTATAGAGAGTAGAGATATGGATGGAGCAGGACAATTAACCAAAGAGAAACTCATAGACATGCTCAGGAAGATGCACACGATCCGTGCTTTTGAGGAGAAGGCGGATCAGTTGTTTGCATTGGGCAAGGTGCATGGCACGATGCACCTTTCCATTGGGATGGAAGCGACAGCGGTGGGTGCCATAGCTGCGCTACGGCCTGATGACTATATCACCAGCACGCACCGGGGACATGGACACTGCATCGCCAAAGGCGGAGATGTCAGACTGATGATGGCGGAATTCCTAGGCAAAGAGACCGGCTACTGTCGTGGCCGAGGAGGCTCCATGCACATTGCCGACGTGGAGTCAGGCAATCTGGGAGCGACTGGAGTGGTAGGGGGTGGCATCCCCACGGCAGTTGGCGCGGCTTTGAGCGTTCAATTGCGTAAGACAGGGCAGGTCGTGCTCTGTTTCTTTGGCGATGGCGCAGCAAATATGGGTATCTTTCACGAGTCATTGAACTTGGCGGCGATATGGAAATTGCCGGTGGTTTTTGTCTGCGAGAACAACCAATATGCCATGTCGATGCCAGTAGCCCGTGCCTTTCCCATCGAGAATATCGCGGACAGAGCCGCTGCTTACGCTATGCCCGGCAAGGTAGTGGATGGGAATGACGTCCTTGCTGTTTATGCCGCAGTGGCTGAGGCAGTGGACAGAGCTCGTGCTGGTGCAGGGCCATCGCTGATTGAGTGTAAGACCTATCGGTGGAAGGGGCACTCCAAAAGCGATCAAGAACGCTACCGCACTCGTGAAGAAGTTGCCGCTTGGAAGAAAAAGGACCCTATTGCTCGCTTCGAGGCTTATTTGCTACAAGAAGGCTTGTTGAATGAGGAACAACGCCAAGCCATTGCGAAGGAAGCACAAGAGCGTATTGAAGAAGCGGTGGCTTTTGCGGAATCAAGCCCAGAACCGCGAGTGGAAGAAATCAGTGAGGGGGTGTACGCCTGATGCGTGAAATCACCTACGCCGAAGCAATACGCGAAGCACTGCGCCAAGAGATGCAGCGGGACCCGCATGTTTTCCTCATGGGCGAAGACAT
>Ga0315298_1010139_pt1 | contig 11422 bp, 8 predicted proteins | sample WHS_1_MG_FD_203077 | JGI IMG/M metagenome (GOLD analysis project Ga0315298, IMG submission 203077) | Extremophilic microbial mat communities from Washburn Hot Springs, YNP, Wyoming, USA - WHS_1_MG | ecosystem: Environmental > Aquatic > Thermal springs > Hot (42-90C) | place: USA: Wyoming... | reverse complement strand
TGGGCATTCATCGGCAGTGCGTTCGTAGCCCTTTCTGGCATTGCATTTCTCCATTACACAGACAAGGTTTCCCTCTCAATCTTCAGCATCGCACTGATTACGCTTGCGGGCTTCATCGGGTGCCAGATAGACAGTTTGCTCGGTGCCACGCTTGAGAACCATGGGTTGCTAACAAAAGGCACAAATAACCTTTGCTCTATCGCCCTAAGTGTAATGCTCATCGAGGTGATACTATGGGTGACCTAGAAAAAATACTCATTGTGATATGCGATGGACTTGGTGATAGGCCCGTTGATGAATTCAAAGGCAAAACGCCGCTTCAGATGGCGAATAAACCCACGCTGAACAGGATTGCAAGGGAAGGTATATGTGGCATGATGTACCCGATTGATGTAGGCATCCGTGCTGGAAGTGATACCTCACACCTTGCAATTCTCGGTTATGACCCGTACAAACTGTATACTGGCAGGGGTCCATTTGAGGCAGCGGGTGTAGGGCTCGAGGTGAAGGGTGGCGATGTTGCCTTCAGATGCAATTTCTCAACAGTGAATGAAAATTTTGTGGTTGTGGACAGACGGGCGGGAAGAATAAAGGATGGCACTGCTGCACTTGCAAAGGCACTGGATGGTATGGAAATTGAGGGCATAAAGGTGCTGTTCAAGGAGTCGATTGAGCACCGGGCAGTGCTTGTGCTCCGTGGTAACGGGCTCTCGCCGTACATCACAGATGCAGACCCGCATGCAGAAAATCAGAAGGTGCATGAGGTAAAGCCATTGAAGGCGGAGGCAGAGTTAACTGCAAGGGTTGTGAACCAGTTTGTGAAGGAGAGTTATCGGATTCTCAGCGAGCATCCAGTTAACAGGGAAAGAGAGAGCAAGGGATTACCGCCTGCAAACATTGTTCTGCCAAGAGGTGCTGGCATCGTGCCACACATACCAAAGGTGGGCGAGTTGTACGGACTAAAAGGTGCCGCAATCACGGGAATTGCACTTGTGAAGGGTGTCTGCAGGGTTGCAGGGCTGGATATTATCGAGGTAAAGGGTGCAACGGGCGGGCTTGACACGGATATGATGGCAAAGGCAGAGGCGGTTGTGAAAGCACTCGAGACCTACGACCTTGTATTTGTGAACATCAAGGCACCTGATATCTGTGGACACGACGGAAATGCAGGGGAGAAGGTAAAGGTGATTGCGAGAATTGACAAAGCCATGGAATATGTGCTCAAAAATGCAAATCAGAATTTTGTGCTGGCACTGACTGCAGACCACACAACACCAGTTAGTGTTAAAGACCATACGGGCGATGCAGTACCGCTTGCCATCCACGGCAGGGGCGTGCGGAAGGACAGCGTGAGAACATTTGATGAAATTGCGTGTACAAAGGGAGGCATGGGACACATTCTGGGAAAGAACCTGCTTCCATTCCTGCTCCAGCTAACAGCACGCTCAGAAAAGTTCGGAAGCTGAGATTTTGTTCTTTGAAAAAAAATCCATAGGTCTTTTTTATATTTATACATGGTTCAGCTATGTCTACATGTTTTCACCAGTGTGGATTCTCTTTCTGCTGGAGCATCATTTTACAATGAGCGAAATCGGGTTGATCGATGCAATATACTGGCTTGCCATGTTCATATTCCAGATTCCTGCGGGCTATCTCTCTGATAGGTATCCGAGAACATACATGATGTGTTTGAGTTCAGTGCTTGTGGGAATTGGTGCAATTGTGTTTGCATTCCCGGTTTCATTTTCAGTTGTTGTGCTCTCGTACATAATCTGGGCATGTGGAATTGCGTTCAAAAATGTTGGTGATGCTGCCTGGCTCTTTGACTACATGCACATGAAGGGCATGGAAAAGGATTTTACAAAAATTTATGGTATTGGCTGGGGATTATCAGAAGTAGCAATCGGTGTAAGTGCACTTGTCGGCGGCTACATTGGCTCCATTACCAATCTCCAGCTTCCAATCCTCATCAGCGGTTTCTTGATTCTATTCTCTGCGGTGTTCCCGCTTGCAATGCCATGTTCCCGCAAACCAGTTGAGAAGAAGGACTTTATTACCGAGTTGAAAACAAGTGCTAGCATGTTGAGGCAGAAAAAAATACTTTACATCCTGCTCTTAATCGCAGGCATTTACTTTGCGTTTGATTCCGTGTTTATTATTCTGAAACAACCATTTCTATATAAAATTGGTCTGAATGTACACCAAATTGGACTTGTGTACCTCATCTTTACCTTCATTGGTGCACTTGGCTCCGTATCAATCCACAAGATTGATCGCATCCTCGGATACCGTGGTGTGCTCCTCCTGGTTACCCTGCTCCCGCTCCTGAGCATCCTCATGCTCCTCCTTGCACCGCAAATCCTGGGAATTGCAGGCGTTGTGCTTGTAAGTTTCACCACTGGAATCACGGTTCCGCTCATGGTCTATTATATTAATCTTGAAGTGGGTTCTGAGAGAAGAGGGTTGATAATGAGTTATATGAGCGTAATCTACACTGGAATTTTGATTCCGGCAACACCGTTCGTTGGCTATCTTGCAGACATCTCACTTACCCTTGCCATCTTTGCACTCCTACCTATGCTCTGCATCCCGCTTCTGGCTTCAGGCATCATCGGATGTTTCGGACCTCTGAGAAAGAAAGCGGGAGGCAATGTGCATTAATGTACGACGACGCCGGATTATCAATGGCACAACCATGCTTGCAACCGGGAGCAGTATTTCCGAGTAAATTTCATGTACCTGCGTTGAGACCACAACGCTGTAGCCATTTTGAGAACTCTGCACGGGTGCACCTGCACCCAGATCCCTGTATGTGTCCCCGTTGATATCGCCCAGCGTGGCAATCGACCAGCCCAGTAAAGAACCGCTGGAACCGAGATAATAGTATTCTGCATCAGTTGTAGTCATTGTTGCTCGAATGTTGTTTCCATCAAACACATATATGGCTCCAGTTCCACTGGCACCAGGTGCGCCCACTGCAAAGTCCTTTGAGCCATTGCCGTTAAAGTCATCAAGATATGCAAGTGAGAACCCAAAGTAACTGCCTGCACTGGCACCTGTGATTGTGGCATTTGGTGCATAATGCACGATGAAACACTGGTCCTCTGCGGTTTCCGCCTGCCAGGCACCACCGGAGGTAAATGTAGAACCAGCATCTGGATATGGATTGCTGTTGTCTGCGAGCCAGACATAGCCATTGTTTGCGGTATCGTAATTTACGCCTACAATCCAGTATTTACTGCCCTGAACTACATACGGTGGTGTGCTGAAACTGATTATCTTCCACTCACCCAGTGAAGAGAAGTCAACTGCTTCCGTTGAGGAAATTGCACTCCCTGGCAGACCTGCACTTGTGGCATTCACGGACACATACATTGCGGTTGAGTCCGTGCCCGTATCCCAGCAGAAGAGCTCTACCGCAGAAAGATATCCACTCTTTGGTGCAATGAACGCCTGGGCAAGGTACTCTGACCTGTCTACAATATAACCTGACCAGAAATCGGACTGGGCGCATGGGTCTGAAACACCGGGTGCATTCGGAAAACTGTAGTACACACTGACTGCACCCTTTGCAGAGTCATTGTACGGTGCACCCACCAGGAGGTCAGCATATGCATCTCCATTCAAACTCGGTGTGATTATTGCAGATGTGCCAAATGCTCCAGATGTAGTTGTTGGTACAACCTTCTTTGAAGTTACACCTGTGAGCGCCACATCGTCGATGTAGATGTATTCGTTGTTGGCATTTGCCCATATGTCAAATTCTATTGCCACGAAGGAACTCAGGTAAAAGTACTTGCTTAAATTGAAGGTCACCTGGGCATAGTTTGGCGATGCGGGTGGTACCGCATCCAACAAACAGAACCACCGGTCCTCACTAAGTACATAGACCTGCCCCCCTTCGCCTTGATCAAGCCCGGATGAGCACCACCACCACGAGAGTTGCACATTGGTCCGGTTGCGTAAATCGAATTCTTTGATTATATATGCAATATAATTTACATTCCCAGCTAATTGCACTGCCCCGCTTCCGCTATGCACAGGGCTTGTTACTGTAGTGGCCATGTTCAGATTAGCTGAATTTTCTCCCCAGCCCACAATAATATTTCCTGACTCCCCGCTTTCAAAGCTGTCAAGGAAGCACTGTGATGGCGTAATGGCATTGCCACTGAACACGCTTACTCTGCCCCTCGGTGTGTCTGCGTTGTAATTTCTGTAGTTTGGACTGCCCACTGCCACCTCGTTTTTCCCGTCGTTGTCCATGTCTCCGCCTGCGGAGACACTGTAGCCAAATTGCTCGTTCGGATACGCTCCTGCAAGTATTGAACTTGCACTGCGTGCACTCTGGGGCACGATGCCATCACAGAATACATAGGTTCTTCCCGCAGTCCCCCACACACGGAAATCGTCAATGTACCAGCCCCTTGCAACCGTTGCAGAGTCAGAGCCAAAATGAAATCTGAATTTCACGGTCTTGCCAGAATAATCTGCGAGGAGCACTGTGATTTCATACCATGCCTGGACATCGTTATACCATGCTTCCTTTCCGTACAGTGGGTTTGTGGTGGAAGCAATTGTACCGTTGTAGTGTGGATAGGGAGAAAATGGCTGGTGCATATTTATCTGCGTCCATGTAGCAAAATTATCATCCGATGTTGCTATCTCAATCAAGCCGCCATCGTATGCGCCACCCTGAAAATCTCTCCATGTCCAGAATGACATGTACAACGCTCCCTCTGGCAATCTGATTTCGGGTGTTTGAAGTGCTGCACTGTACCGGTTTGCGTAGTTTCCAGCCAGATTGGTGCCCCAGCACTTTGTGCCGCTGTGCGGTGCGGGATTCGATGTTGTGCCACGCTGCCACTCATCGTATCCCAGCCCTCCGGTATTATAGTGTGTCCAGCTCTCGTCTGTGTCACCATCAAAATTTGTGGAGTAAACATCCTGGCCTGCACCAGGTGCACCCACGGTTAAGTCGGTAACACCTGCACCATTCGTGTTGCCAAGAGCTACAGACCACCCGAATTTATCTCCATCACCTGAGCCATTTATTGACTTTATTCCGTACGGATAACCGCTCACATCAATTGTTTTTGGAGAACTGAGTGCTGCGTTGTAAACAATATACACTCTCCCGGGCCTTGCGGTTGCATTTGAGGCATTTGGTGCACCGATAACCAGGTCGTTCACACCATTTCCATCAAGGTCGCCAGATGTGACATTCCAGCCGAAATTATCACCGCTGTTGTTTCCGTAAATTGTGATGTTGGCATTTGCGGGATTTATATTTGCATACTCCAGTCCCCGATAACCGTAGAACACATACACTGCACCGCAATCACTCCTGCTCGAGTAGTCCGCATAAGGTGCTGAGATTGCAATATCTCCGATACCATCACCGTTTACATCTCCGAGGTAGGTGATTGAATACCCGAAGCGTTCTGCGGATGAGCCGGTGCCTTCTGTAACTTTCACAAGTTGTGTATACGCCATTGGAATGATTTCCGTGGTTCTCCATGCCACACTTGTCTGATATTTACTCCAGTCCATGCTTTTGTTCTAGTCACTGCACTCAAACACAATTGTGAGATTGCCTGATATCTGACACATGATTTCGAGTTGATACAGGTCGCTGGCAACAGATGGTGTTGCAATTCGCGTCCATCTGTTATCATACAGGTTACTCCCTGCAAATGCAAACAAACTTGCGTTCAGTATTTTTCCATGTATGCCGATGACTTCAATGAGGTAGTTTGCAAATAACCCATGGATGTAGTATCCGAAGGTGATGTTTTCCTGTGCAATGTAGATGCGCACATAGTCCATGCCAACAATTGGTGCAGGCGTGACTGGTTCTGGTGATACATTGTGCGTGATTTTTGTCGGGCCTGTGAATGGCACCTCTGCACCCATGAATATTGCATCCTCAACTGAGAGGTAGAATGCGACATTTTCCATTTCCCGTGCTGCTCCAAATTTACGAATGTCATAACTGGCAGGGGCATCATCCGCATCGTCCTCTGCGAGCGAGAATCCCTCCCAGTCCGCAAATGCTCCATCAATGTGCACGGTAGTCGGGGCACGCTCTACATATGAAATCTTGGCGCAGTTCTTTTCCTGTGAAACTTCGAGTGTGACTACACCACTGGCTATCACCGCATTTCTGCTTTCAATTTCAATACCGACAACCGCTGCCTGAGGCACTGCAGTTGCGTTAAGATACATGCTGATGCTTGCAGGCGTGTTTTTATCCACACGCAGCCCGAGCGGGATTTCTTTTTTCTGGTGCACCGCAGTCCAGGTTATTTCAGCACTACCAGCGCTCACACCCAGGTCTACCGTGGTTGCGTTCCCCTTCAGAGACACCTGGATAGCGCTTACCGTAATCGGTTCCAGCGGTGCCTCCATTGTCATCTCCATGACCTTTGCTGTGCCTGTTAGAACCTCTGGTGCCACATACTTCGCCTTTACATACAGCGGTGCATACTGTGTTGAAACAATGTAATCTGCATAGTCCTCAGCACCGTTGTAAGAAAACATGTGATAGAGCACTTCGACATTCTCACTCTCTGTGAACACAAGTTTCTTGAGCATTCTGATTTCCACTGCATTCTCTGAGTTCGCACAATCAATTGACCCGTACGAATTTTTTGCCTCCCAGTCAAACCTGTTTTTCGTGCTGTCGAATTTATAAAGTTCATGCGTCTGTATCTCTCCATTGACTCCACCCACATTCACAACATACTCTGCGCCTATGCCTCTCACATAATACCCTGTCTCAGGGTTTCTATCTGCATCTATAAAAATGTGGAGTATATCCATGTACCCATCTGCCCCACCATCGCCAGCAAATATTCTTCCCTTCACCTCCACCATGAAATACAGGTATTTTTCATCGGATTCGATGCTGGCATTTGTAATGTCTATCTGGGGTGGAACCGTGCCTGCGGAGAATGCACTGCGTCTTGCCCCTGCCCAGTCGGACATATCGCCATCGATGTTTATCTTTGTTTTACCCATACCCAGAATTGCGGTAAATGCATCGATAATAAGCACAGCAACAATAACTGGCACAATAAACTGTTTGTAATTTACACGCCTCGAGACAGCATGTTTTCGCTCCCTGTGCATTCCGTTTGTTAAGCCATTTGTGAGCCCGTTCACCCTGCCGCGATCCATTGACCTCAGCTTCTCCCTTTCCATACTCCTGGTTTGAACAGGAACTGCGACCCTGCTCGCTGGCACTCCAATCTTCTTTTCTTCTACTCCAGAAACCTCTTCTCTCTCCTCCTCGCTCAAATTTTCCAACATCTTCTCCAGCTCAGCATCTATGTCTTCCTCCTTTTCAGGTGCCTCTGGTGCCTCTATTTCTTTAAATATGTCATCAAGCTGGTCATGCATGGTCTTTGGAAACACATAACTGCAATGTGAGCAATGCCTTGCATCATCTTCACATTCCGCACCGCAAACAGGACATCTCTTCATTATATCCTATATGGGGTGTGTGATTTATAAATCTTTCTTTCATATGGTGTGCTGACCCATTGATTTTACAAATCTGAACACGAACACTATGTCACTGTACCTGTGCTGTTCACTTTCCATTTCACCACTTTTTTATAGCCCTTTGTGTTCTCCCGTTTTGAGGCGGTTGAATGAAACCTCACATAAATGAGGATTACTGCAAGGGCTGTCACCTGTGCATTTTCGTGTGCCCGATGAAGGTGTACGAGAAGGGCAGCAGAATCTCAAAAAAGGGTGCTATACTGCCAGAGGTTTCAAAACCTGAGAAATGTCCAAATTATAAGAAAAAGGTAGATGAAAAACTCACATGTGAGATGTGTGTTCTCACATGTCCAGACCAGGCAATAAATTTTCTGGAGGGCTAATATGCGGGAATTTCTGCTTGGTAATGAGGCATGCGTTAAGGGTGCAATCCTCGCTGGATGTAGATTTTATGCTGGCTATCCCATCACTCCCTCAACCGAGATTGCTGAGGCAATGGCACGGGAATTGCCAAAGGTTGGAGGAACATTTATTCAGATGGAGGACGAAATTGCAAGCATCTCTGCCTGTATTGGTGCATCCTGGGCTGGCGTCAGGGCAATGAGTGCCACATCAGGACCTGGCTTCAGCTTGATGCAGGAAGGTATTGGTTATGCGGTGATGACCGAAACACCTGTTGTGCTCGTGAATTGTATGCGGGGCGGACCTTCTACGGGCCAGCCAACAAAACCTGCTCAGGGCGATGTTTATCAGGCAAAGTACGGCTCACACGGTGACTATGAAATTATAGCACTCTCTCCTGCCAGTGTCGGAGAGATGTTCATGCTAACCATCGAGGCATTCAATCTGGCAGAGCAGTACAGAGTGCCAGTGATGCTGCTTGCAGACGGTGAAATTGCACATATGCGTGAGACAGTTGAAGTACCTGAGAAGATAAATATAATAAATAGAAAACTTGCCAGCCCCGGGATTGTGAAAGAGGTCTGGAAGCCAGATGAAGATGGAATTGTGCCATTTCCCGTATTCGGAAAGGGTCATCGAGTTTATATTTCTGGCACGACCTCGGACATCTACGGATACCCATCTACCGTTAAACCAGAAGTGCATGAAGCGGTTGTGAAACGCATCTGCGACAAAATACGAAAAAATGCAGAGAAAATCTGGAGGTATGAATGCTACAAGCCAGAAGCAGATAAAATAATCTTTGCATATGGCTTGCCTTCAAGAACCGCACTGGCAGTTGCCAGGGACACGGACAGGGCAGGTGTGTTCAGACCCATTACACTCTGGCCATTCCCAGAAAAGCCCTTCGGTGAAATTGTGGCAGGGAAAGATGTGTATGTGCTTGAAATGAACTACGGGAAGATGCTGTATGAGGTTGAGCGTGTGGCATACAAGCATGGTGCTAAATCGGTGTCCTTCCTGCCTAAACTCGGCGGTGCAATACACACAATCAAGGAAGTGAGGAAATTTGTGGGGGTGGATTAAGATGCTCTCCATGCAAGAATTTTTCCGCATGGACCGCTGGCCAAACAGTTATTGCCCGGGTTGTGGTAATGGCACCGTGATGAACTGCCTCTATCGAGCACTGCGTGATGTTGTTGATATGGACAAGCTTGTGATGGTAGGCGGTATTGGGTGCTCCGCAAGAATTGATGGGTATGTGTTTGCAGATGCCATTCATACAACACATGGAAGAGCCATCGCATTTGCAACGGGTATAAAACTGGGTAATCCTGAACTGGATGTGATTGTAGTCGGGGGAGATGGAGATATTGGCGCAATAGGAGGGAATCACCTCATCAATGCTGCGCGACGCAACATGGACATCCTCGTGCTCTGTGTGAATAACTGGATATATGGAATGACGGGCGGGCAGGTGTCACCAGCAACACCACACACAGGTATAAGCACAACCACGCCCGAGGGAAATCAAGAATATTCATTTGAATTTGTAAAACTCGTGGCGGAGTGTGGTGCAAATTACGCTGCAAGATGGAGCATCGCACATCCATTCCAGCTGATTGATGCGATAAAAACCGCACATCAGAAGAAGGGATTCAGGTATGTTGAAGCCCTTTCAATCTGTCCCACAGGTTATGGGCGCAATAACAAACTCGCAGAGCCGGCTCAATTGTTTGAGTATCTTAAGAGCAAGACATATATACTCAAGCAAAATGGCACACATGGCAGCGGTATCGCAGTAAATCTGGATGGCAAATTTGCACTGGGTGAATTTGCCAATCGAGATAGAGAAAGCTATCTTGAAAGTTTAAAGAAACAGGAGGTATGAAAATGGTAAAACTGCCAGAATATATGGGCAAGGAAATATTCAGGAAGTACGGAATACCGACACCAGAGGGAAAGGTTATACGGAAAGGTGACAGCATCGAAGGCATTAAAGTTCCTGCCTGTGTGAAGGCACAGGTACTTGCAGGGAAGCGTGGAAAATCTGGTGCTGTAAAATTCGCAAACAGTAAGGAGGAACTGGAACTTGCAATTGCAGAGATATTAACAATGAAAATCAACGGAATGCAGGTTGATGCGGTTCTTGTAGAAGATAAGCTGAGCATCCTCAAAGAGTATTATCTCAGCATCACACTGGACCGTGACCACAGATGTGCAGTACTCCTTGCAAGTGCAAGCGGAGGTATGGACATTGAGGAAGTACCGGATACGGAAATTGCACGCATACATATCCATCCATTCGTCGGGATACAGCCATACATGATAAAGGAAGTCGTTTCAAAGCTGGGAATCGAGAAAGAACTTGGAAAATCACTGGGCAATATAATCAGACAGATGTACGAGATATTCAAACAGGAAGATGCAGAACTTGTGGAGATCAATCCACTTGCAGATGTTGGTGGTACGCTCATTGCTGCGGATGCAAAGGTGATAATTGAAGATGATGCACTCTTCAGACATCCGGAGTATAAGAGTGTCCCCCAGGAACTCACACCACTGGAAAAGAAAGCCAAGGAAAAGGACATCTCGTTTATTCAACTTGATGGCAACATCGGGATAATTGCAAATGGAGCTGGACTGACAATGGCAACGCTGGATGCAATAACATACTATGGTGGCAAACCTGCAGTTTTCCTCGACCTCGGAGGCACAGATGATGTGGAAAAGGTGAAGGAGGCATTCAAAATTGTGCTTGAGGTAAAGCCAAAGAGCTTGCTTGTAAACATTTTTGGCGGTGTTACAAAGTGTGATACCGTTGCAAAGGGAATTGTAGAGGTTCTGGGTGCAAATCCCGACATTAAAATTGCTGCACGCATAAAAGGATTCAATGAAGAGGAGGCAAAGGAAATATTCCGTAAGGCAGGAATCATGGGCGTGAGTTCGCTTGATGAAGCTGCAAGATTCGTTTGTGAAGGAGGTGCATAAATGAGCATTATTGTTGATGAGAACACCAGAGTGTTGATTCAGGGTATAACCGGGCATCAGGGAACATTTCATTCCAGGGCAATGCGGCAATTTGGAACAAATGTGGTTGCAGGCGTGACCCCAGGTAAAGGTGGCACGGATGTAGAAGGCGTCCCTGTATTCAATACAGTCAAGGAGGCAGTTGAGAAGACAAATGCGAATGCCAGCGTAATCTTTGTGCCTGCACCATTTGCAAAGGATGCATGCTATGAAGCAATCGATGCAGGGCTGAAGGTGCTTGTGGTAATCACAGAGCACATACCATTCCACGACACAATGGATGTGGTACATTACTGCAAGTATAAGGGCGTTACACTTATAGGTCCGAACACGCCAGGCATAACATCCGTGGGAAAAACAAAACTGGGAATAATGCCCAACAATGTGTTCCTGAAGGGAGATACAGGTGTGGTATCAAGAAGTGGAACACTCACCTATGAAATTGTAAATGCACTAACTGAGAGCAAGATAGGGCAGAGCACAT
>Ga0315298_1010137_pt1 | contig 11423 bp, 8 predicted proteins | sample WHS_1_MG_FD_203077 | JGI IMG/M metagenome (GOLD analysis project Ga0315298, IMG submission 203077) | Extremophilic microbial mat communities from Washburn Hot Springs, YNP, Wyoming, USA - WHS_1_MG | ecosystem: Environmental > Aquatic > Thermal springs > Hot (42-90C) | place: USA: Wyoming... | reverse complement strand
ATCAATTCCTCGTCGCTTGGATCCTGCTCCGCAGGCACTCTGACCAGCATGTGAAAATGATTGGTCATCACACAGTGGCTCACCAGGTCTATCCCGCAGAACCGACACTGCCGCTTGATCAATCCCTCCATCTTGTATCGGCACAGTTCATCCATCAGATGCTCCTTGCCCACTATTCTGGACATGCAGTGATAGACTGTGCTTTTACCCTGAAGCTTAATTCGGGGCAGTCTCATTACAACCTCCTTGATTGTTGTGTTTCTCCTTGTAACAGGGCGACAGGCCCGAGGCCGACCTCCTCTGGCCGGCAGGTGTCTGGGCAGGTCCGGGTCAGAGCCCTAGGCGCCCAAACACCGTGCCTGTCACCGTATTTGGCCGTAATATGCCACAAGTCGGGCTGGGAATCAAGGGGGGGACCGGAGTGTCAGCGCGGTTCCGCACCAATACACATCGTGCCTGTCCCCATATTCGGCCCAGCAAGCGCCCTTTCGGTCACCCCGTTGAACGTTGAGAGTTGAACGTTGGACGTTGTGCGTTCCCAGCCAGTTTACCGGTCGACCAATACACATCGTGTCTGTCCCCATCTTGGCGCCAGCATGCGCCCTTTCGGTCACCCCATTGAAAGTTGAGCCAATACACATCGTGTCTGTCCCCATATTCGGCCCAGCATCCGCCCTTTCGGTCACTCCGTTGAAAGTTGAGAGTTGAACGTTGGACGTTAGACGTTCCTGATCGGTTTACCGGGCATTGTGTCTGTCCCCATATTTGGGCGCCGAAAGCCCGACCTGTCACCGCAACGCTTTCGCGTGTTTCCCTTGTTTCGTAGTTCAGTGATAGCCAGATAGCAAAACCGTGTGCCTGTCCCCTTATTGGCTTGTAACCGGCCAAGAATCGCCGCGCTCGTCCCGGCACCTTGGAAGGGCAATCGCGCTGGAAACGCCACCCGCCCTCGGGCGCATCAATCCGACCACCGGGGTTAGACGCGTTCCGATACCGCAAACCCGGCAGCCGACTGTTTTCCTGCTGCGGGCAGCCGAAACTGCACACCTGTCCCCTTACCGCTCAGTGTCTTTTGCAATTCATTAATTATCAGCTATTTATCTCGTTCTTATTTCATTAGTAGCCCTACATCTTAATGTTTTGTTCGTCAGTTAAATTCAATAATCTGTATTGTCGTGGCTGTGAAAACCAAACACCGGCGACTTCACCTCGAAATCCAACAACACCGGTCGAATCCCGTCGGCCTGATCCGATCCTCTTTCCGCAAGAACGGCAAAGTGTGTCACTCAACCCACGGCCGCATCACCGGGCTGTCGCTCGAACAGCTCAGATTGATCCAGGCCGCCTTCCAGGGCCGGGTGGTGCCGGAGAGCTCGCCGGAGGCTCTGCAGATTATCAGCGGCAGGGAATACGGGGCCAGTGCCGCCTGCATTGCTCTGGCAAAAGAGCTGGGCCTGGACCGCATCATCTACTCTCGCAACGAGCCATGGGTGCGGTCTGCCCTGGCACTGATCGTGGGCCGGCTGGTTTATGCCGGCAGCGAACTAGCCTTGAGTCATCTGAGCAACCGGAGCGCGCTCTGGGAGCTGTGCGGAGTCAGCGGTCGCATCGACGTGGACCGGGATTGTTATGCTGTGATGGACCGGTTGTTGGATCGGCAGGGGTCAATCCAGCGCAGCCTTGCGGCTCGGCATCTGCAGGATGGCAGCATGGTGCTTTACGATCTGACCAGCAGCTATGTCGAAGGCGATTACCAGCAAAGCGAGATCATCGCCTTTGGTTACAACCGGGACGGCAAGCGCAGGCATCAGCAAATGGTCATCGGCCTTTTGTGCAACGGAGCCGGCTGTCCGGTTGGGGTGGAAGTGTTTCGCGGCAACACCCAGGACGCCACCACTGTTGCCGGCAAGATTGCCGAGTTGCAAACTCAGTACGGCTTGAAGGAAATAATTTTTGTTGGAGACGGTGGTCTGATCACGCGGGCAAATGACAAGGAGTTGGCCGGGGTAGAGGGGTTGCACACCATCTCGGCTCTGACACATCCGCAGATTTTGGAGCTGCTGCAGCGGGCTTTTCGGAACTTGAGGACTGTCTTGCTGGAACAAAGGCCGGTTCCTCACGAAAACGAAGACCAGATTCGTGCTGACGTGTTCATTTGCATGTTGGCCTATTACTTGCAGTGGCACATGGAACAACGGCTGGCGCCCTTGTTTGCCAGCGATGGGCGGGGCAAAAACCGCAAATGGACCTTTTCCTCTGTGATGAAGAGTCTGCAGCAAATCACCATCAATCCAGCGAGGATTGGAAAAGTGGAGTTTGAACAGGTGACGGTGCCAACAGCCGAACAGCAGAGAATCTTGGATCTATTGGGCGTGAAGCTCTGCGGAGAGTAACCATTTTGACGAAATTCAAAACTAATGAACTTGCAAACCGTTCTGCGTCAAAAAGCCATTTTGTTAAAATCTGAATACGGTACCATAAAAGCGTCAAACCCTGGCAATTCAAGATGGACTCGCAAATTGCGGACAATGGCGGTAATGAACTCGATGCGACTCGCGCCCGAACAAATGCCCGCGACCGCATCAGAAACCTGCTGGGGAAGCTCTATGGCGACCGAGTAACCCCGGCGGTTTTTGAGGAAATCAACAGACTTATATCCGCGCTATCAGCCGGCAGTCCGGTCGGACAAGACCGTTCGGTTTTGTCATCGCAGGACGTGCTGCTGATCAGTTACCCCGATCAGGTCAGGCAACCGGACTGTACGCCGCTGCGAAGTCTGGCGAATTTTGCAGAGCAATGGCTCTCCGACATCGTCAGCGCAATACATGTTCTTCCTTTCTACCCGTGGTCGTCAGATGACGGTTTTTCGGTCAAGAGCTGGTTCGATGTCGCACCGGAATATGGTGCTTGGAGTGACATTGACGCGTTCAGACCGCGCTTCGATCTCATGTTCGATGGTGTGTTCAATCATATGTCGGCACAGAGCGACTGGTTCAAGAGGTTCCTTGGCGGCGACGCAGCATTCCGTGACTTTTTCGTGACGGTTGATGGCAATCCGGACGTGAAAGCCGTGGCCCGCCCCAGAACGTCGCCACTGTTAACCGAGTTTGCAGGTCCGACGGGGCAGGTCAAGGTATGGACCACGTTCAGCAGCGACCAAGTGGACCTGAATTTCAGGAATACAATGGTGCTGGTGAAAGCAATCGAGGCAATTCTCTTGTACGTTCGGCACGGCGCGAGGTTTATTCGGCTCGATGCCATTGGTTTCCTGTGGAAAGAGATTGGGACCAGTTGCATCCATCTGCCGCAAACTCATTGGATTGTGCAACTGTTCCGAGCTGTCCTTGACGCAGCGGCACCGGGCACAATGTTGATTACCGAGACCAATGTCCCCCACAAGCAGAACATATCCTACTTCGGCGATGGAACGAACGAGGCGCATCTGGTCTATAATTTCTCTCTGCCGCCGCTGGTGTTGCATGCCTTCGCCACGGGCAACGCACAGCGCCTGACCGATTGGGCAAGGACCCTTTCCGTTCCGAGCAACCAAACGGCTTTCCTGAATTTCCTCGCGTCACATGATGGGATAGGAATCAATCCCTCGCGTGGGATTCTGAACGAAGAGGAGATCATGTTTCTGGTCGAGCGAACCATCGGGCATGGCGGTTTTGTGTCTTACAGGACGGCTCCGGATGGATCGCGGGTGCCTTACGAGTTGAACATCAATTACCTTGATGCGCTGTCGGACCCCGGTGCTGCAGAACCGCATCATATCGTCGCGCGGAAGTTCCTCGCTGCTGAATCAATCATGCTGAGCCTTCAGGGCGTGCCTGCGATATACTTTCACTCGCTGTTTGGGTCGCGCGGTGACAGGGCAGGCGCGGAAGCGAGCGGCATACCTCGACGCATTAACAGGCAGAAGCTCGATCGCACTCAACTCGAATCAGAGCTGCGCACGCCATCGTCTCTGCGCGCCCACATATACAGTGCGCATTCGGATCTCCTTCGAATCAGGCGCAACGAACCTGCTTTTGCCCCGCACGCGCCACAGGCCGTGCTGGACATACACCCTCGATTGTTTGCGGTGCTGCGCGGAAACCGCGACTCGGAGAAATGCGTTTTGTGCATGCACAATGTATCTTCGACCGGCCTAACATCCAGGTTGCCTGCTGATATTCGGGACGACTTCTCATCCGCGCGCGTGCTGTGGTCCAACGGCCCGGTGCAGCAGCCCGGATTGGGCGAATACTGCACTCTTGCCCCATGGCAATCAGTTTTGTTATCCCCGCACTGAAACCAACACGCTGCTCTCAGCCCGGTGATGACAAGACATGTTGAATCGCAGCGTGAAGCGACTAAGCTGTGCGGGAGCATGTCTGCCGATGAACCATTGTTGAAACTGGTGGGTGTCACGAAACAATTCAAGACATCGGTCGGCCCCCCTTTGACAGTCCTTGCAGGCATCGATTTCGAACTCGCCAGTGGGGCTGCGGTTGCGGTCGTCGGCCCTTCCGGTTCCGGCAAAAGCACCCTTCTCAACCTCGTCGGAGCCCTTGACAGGCCAACCTCGGGTCAGGTGTTTCTCGAGGGTCGTGACCTCGCTGCTTGCTCACAGGATGAACTGGCGGAGATTCGGAACCGGCGGATTGGTTTTGTGTTTCAGTTCCATCATTTGCTGCCACAGTGCACAGTGTGGGAGAACGTGTTGATTCCGACACTTGCGACGTCGAACGAGGTTCTTCGGGACGGCGCACCCGAACGCGCGCGCAGGTTGCTGGCGCGCGTGGGATTATCAGAGCGTTTGACTCACCGCCCGTCCCAACTGTCGGGCGGTGAACGGCAGCGAGTTGCCGTCGTGCGCGCCCTCATCAATGAGCCGAGGATTCTTTTGGCCGACGAACCGACAGGGTCACTGGACAGGGCATCTGCGGAACAACTCGGTCAGTTGCTGGTGGACGTGAACTTCGAAATGGGAGTGTCTTTGCTCGTGGTAACCCACTCGATCGAGCTGGCCAATCGGATGCACCGGCGCTTCGAGCTCCGGGACGGGAAACTGCGCGAGATGCAACAATGACTTTTTTCAGGTTCATTCTTCGCAGCTTTGTTCACTATGCCGGCGAACATACCGGGACACTGATCGGCGCGGCAATCGGGAGCGCAGTGCTTGTTGGGGCGCTGGTTGTTGGAGATTCGATGCGCGCCAGCCTGCGGCGGTTGACCGAACTGCGGTTGGGCAAGGTGGACCTCGTTTTAAGAACCGGCGACCGGTTGTTCCGGGCCGGCATTCTTGGCGGACCCGGAACGCAAAGTCTCATCGTCCGCTCCGGTCCGGCCATGCAGGCCCGAACACTCGAATTCGCGCCTGTCCTCCACGTGCCGGCGGTAATATCGAGAGAAGACGGAACAGCAAGGGCTAATCACGTCAACCTGCTTTGCGTGGACGAGAGGTTTTGGAGGTTTGCACCCGGCAGCAATGCAGCGCCGTTGAGCATGGGCGATGGCGTTTTCCTGAACACCGCGCTTGCCCGAAGGCTCGGCGCCAAGGTCGGCGACGAAGTCGTGATACGCGCGACCAAACCTTTGGCGCTGTCGCCCGATGCGCCCCTTGCACCGGAAGAACGTACCAGCGTTGGCCGGCGATTGTGCGTCAGAGGGTTCATGGGCGACGACGCGTTCGGGCGGTTTGGGTTGGTGTCGCAACAAGGCCAGCCGCTGAATGCGTTTGTGCAATTGGCGGCATGGTCAGCGTGGCTCGATGCACCCAACTCGGCGAACATCCTGCTTGTGCGTGAAGTCGGAACAAATCCCCCATCGCCCGTCTATACAATGACAAGCACGGGCATGGTACGCGTTCTTCCACAGCCGCTGGATGAAGTGGCGCGGCTGGCTCTCGCGCAGCGCTGGACGTTGGAAGACCTGCAACTTCAAACGGTCATGACCGATTCATACGTCGAGCTGCGCTCGCCACGGGTGTTCCTCGAACCCGCCATTGTTCGCGTTTTCTACGACCAACAAGGCGGCGGCGCATTGCAACCGAGTCACGCAACACCAGTCGGACAACCAACCGCAGCAGGCGTCCTGACCTACTTTGTCAACGAAATCCGCTGCGGCGACCGTTCCACACCGTATTCAATGGTCACTGCCGCCACCAAACCAATTGTCCCGGAAGACCTCAAGGATGACGAAATTGTTATCAGCGATTGGCTCGCGGAAGACATCGCAGCGAAACCCGGAGACAATCTCACCCTGAAGTACTACGTCATGGGCCGGCTCAGGAATCTTGAGGAACAATCCGCCGCCTTCCGCGTCCGAGCCGTTCTGCCGCTGAGCAACCCCGTTTTCGACCGGAACCTCATGCCGGACTTCCCCGGAATTGCAAAGGCCGAAAACTGCAGGGACTGGGACACGGGACTGCCGATCCAGATGAATCGCATTCGCCCAAAGGACGAACAGTATTGGCGCGATTATCGCGGTACACCGAAAGCTTTCATAACTCTCGCTGCCGGACGGAAAATATGGAGCAACCGCTACGGGAACCTGACCGCAATCCGTTATTACCATTACCAAAACCCACAGGGGCGCCCCTTGACCGCAAGTCAACCGGCCTCGACCCGGGCCTCTGCCGCATTGTTGATGAACATCACTGGGTTGGTGAAACAGAATGTCGCACCTGAAGAACTCGGGTTGCGCTTCGAGCCCGTGCGGGCCGAATCGCTTTCAGCGAGCGCGCCAACACAGGATTTCGGCCAACTGTTTCTTGGTTTCAGCATTTTTATAATTGCTGCGGCTCTGATCTTGATGTCCCTGCTGTTGCAGTTCGGACTGGAACGGCGGGTGGCCGAGACAGGCACGCTGTTGGCCGTGGGATTCAGATCCGGACAACTCCGGCGCATCATGGTGGGCGAAACAGGGTTGATCGCCCTCGCAGGAGCCGCGATCGGATTGCTGGCTGGACCTTTCTACGCGCGCGCAATGCTGACGGGACTGACAACCGTCTGGCAGGATGCGGTCGGTGGAACGGCAATTATCTACCACGCCGAAACACAGACACTGTTGTTTGGCGCTGCGTGCGCAATGGTGGTTTGCTGGGGAACGCTTTGGATGGCGCTGCGCAGGCACACGCGCCAGCCGGTGCACGTGTTGATGTCGCGCGGCCCAGAACTGGAATGGTCGGAGGAAACTGTCTCAACCACTCGCAATCGACGCCGCCTGCTGATGATCACCGGCACGGTTTGCGTGCTCTGTGCAATCGTGATTTCCATCATTTCGCTTGCAGGGCTGGATATCGCACAAGCCGGGCTTTTCTTTTCTGGTGGGGCACTGGCGTTGACCGGGTTCATGGCGATGTTCGCAGCCGCTCTTTCGCAGCCAGACCAAACCCAACAAGAGAAACGCCTAAGCTTATGGATGCTCGGGTACCGAAACCTCGCCCGAAAGCGGAGACGTAGCATGGCTGTAATTGGCATGCTCGCATGCGGTTGTTTCATAGTCGCTTCGATCGGGGTCTTTCGGCTCGAAGCCGTCCCGGAAGCCGGCAAGCGAGCCTCGGGAACAGGTGGATTTGTCCTTGTTGGCGAATCAACGCACCCTGTCCTGTATGATGTTGACAGTGATCAAGGGTGGCAAGTCTATGGTCTTGACTCGCAGGCGCTCGCGGGTGTCTCTGTGGTTCCGTTCAGGGTAAAAGACGGTGACGAGGCAAGCTGTCTGAACCCGGCGCGCCCGACACAGCCCCGCTTGCTGGGCGTACAACCGGAGTTGTTGGACAAACGACAAGCGTTTGTTTTCGCAAAAGTCGCCCCCGGACTGCCTCGAGAGCGGCCATGGATGCTCCTCGACCGAAATGTTGCAGGCATCGCGAAAGACGAGGTCCCTGCAATCGGCGATATTGCATCAATTACATGGGCCCTTGGCAAAAAGGTTGGCGATGTGATCGACTACACAGACGAGCAGGGTCGCACTTTCAAACTCCGCCTTGTCGCCGCAGTGGCAAACTCAATCCTGCAGGGAACTTTGATTGTGTCTGAGGACGAGTTCTTGAAGCTTCTCCCGAACACTGCCGGATATAGGTTCTTTCTTATCGATGCTCCCGTTCAGAAGCAAACCGAGGTGGCAGCAGAATTGGCTCGCAAACTCGAGGATGCGGGCCTCGAACTGACATCGACCGTCGAACGCCTCGCTGCTTTCAACGCGGTACAGAACACTTACCTGGGCACCTTTCAGGCGCTCGGCGGGCTTGGGATTGTGCTTGGCAGCGTGGGCCTTGGAATTGTGGTTTTGAGAAATGTTTTCGAGCGCCGAGCAGAGCTTGGACTGCTCATGGCTGTCGGCTGGCGCAAGTCAGTGCTTTATCGGATCCTCATGGGCGAGCATTTGGCTTTGCTTCTCGCTGGTTTGTGTGCTGGAGTTTTCTCAGCCGCACTGGCGGTGGTCCCAGCGGCATTTGCAAGGCACAGCCACATCCCAACGGGCACGCTCGCCGTTGTCATTTTGGCCGTCGCACTCAATGGCCTGCTCTGGACGTGCGCGGCGACGGCCCTATCTCTTCGACAGAACCTTCGCGATGCATTGCGCACTGAGTGATTCGAGCCTGCCGGAGTACTATTGGAGAATCTGCGCACAAATCGCAGATTAGCGGATCGTTCAATACTCTTGTCTTCAAGCTGTTGGGCCATTGACGTCAATCTCATCTCCCACGTGGGCAACGAAGTCGGCCCGGTCAGCGCGGCGCGACAGAGCGCTGAGCTCGGAACGAACTGCTTTACCGCACCGCGGCCATTCGGCTGCGTCTGGGCTAAGCTGGTGGATTTGTCACTTAGGTCAAATGCGACGCAACAACTTTGCGGCTTTCGCGGCGTCGGCTGCCGTGTCCAAAGCCACGTAACACGCGCAACTCCGCCCAATAGCAATTGCTGACAACCCGCGCAAATTGAGTCCTTCAGCACCGAGTGCCTTTGTGATCTTTGCACCCAGACCCGGACGATCTGTTCCCTCGACGCGCACTGCAAACAGGTTTTCAGTTTGTGAAAATCCGGCTTCATGTGCTGCGCGCATCTGTTTGGCACCTTTGATCGGGCTGACAAAAGCGACCGCAGTCCCTGGCGCATCCGGCGCGCGCCTTGCCAGTACGAACTCGAGGTTGACACCCGCGGCCGCAAGTTTGTCCAGTTTCTCTGCCAAAGCTCCCGGTTTGTCTTCGATACTTGCTGCCCATGTTTTGACTAATTGCACTTTCATACTGATCTCCTTTTCACGTGATTGGGCGGCGCCTTTGATCCGGCATGCCCGCAGCGTTGGTTTGCTGTTCGACCGACCGGATTGGCAACTGTTTTGGTGAACCAAGCGGCATGTTTTTCCACAACCTAACGAGGCTGAGGCGTGCTGGTTTCCTGTCGTTTGCCGTCGGCCTTATCCAGCCCAACGCTAACAGGCTTGCACGTTGAAGCATTCGAGTCAATACAATCTGGTTAACTCCTACGACTGGGCCTTGCGAAAGCCAGGTCAAGAAAACCCGTGCACAAGTTTTTCTGGACAAGGGGGCAGACGACCGCCAAAGCATGATCATTTCAGACCCGGAATGGGGCTGAATATGGTCGCGCTCCGGCTGTTCACTTTGTTTGATGATCGTTTTGTTCGCTTTTGATCTTGGCAGTGTCAGTCTCCTTCGGTTGTTCCAGCTTGCAACAGCATGACATGCATGTTTGCACGCCGAACTTGGGCAGAACAAATCTGACCAGCACAAACCAAATCGCAATTGCCCCAATTAAGTAAACGTAATCCATAGATTTCAACGTGCTCAGCCAGAACCGCTGACTTACTCATTCCTCTAGGCTGCAAAGAAGCCTCGCTCTGTACTCAAAGAACGCGCAAGCACCTTCACATTTCCGGCTTAATGCACTTCACATGATCAGAGCCGCCAACTGCCAATCGGTTACACATTGCTTGCTTCAAGCCGAATTTGGCCAGGGGAGGAATATCGTGTCTGTCCCCGCATTTGGGCGTAAAATGCGACAACATGCCCTCGCCCGGAAATCTCACCGAAATGAAGTTTCGTGGTCTTGCTCTGGTAAGGTGCAGCCTGTGAACAACACCGGAACAGCTACAGGTGAGATTTCCGGGACCGCATATTTCATACTTCTGCGAAGACATCCGCTTCGCACACCGCTCAGGGCATACGACCCAGCGCCGGCCGGGCGGTCCCAGCCGGCTGTGGCGCCCAGATATGGGGACAGACACGGAATTTGAACGACCGGAATTTTGGGCCGGTGGACCTGTACAAGCGCGGGTTGGACGGTCCCAGGCGGCCCTGGCACCCAGAGATGGGGACAGACACGATGTCCGATATACCGGTCAGGAACGTTCAACGTGAAACGTTCAACTCTCAACTTTTAGCGGGGTGACCGAAAGGGCACATGGTGGCCAGGATATGGGGACAGACACGGAATTTGGGCGACCGGACTTTTCAGCCGCTGGGCCTGACCAGACGCCGGTTGGGCGGTCCAAGCCGCCTGCGGCGCCCAGATATGGGGACAGGCACGAAATTTGGGCGCCCAAGCCGGTGGGGCGTCCAGACATGGGGACAGACACAGAATTTGCGCCGGCCCGGCCGAGCTCTTGGCCGGGTGGACTTGAGGAAGCGCCGGTCAAGCGGTCCCAGCCGGCTGTGGCGCCCAAATATGGGGACAGACACGGAATTTAAGCAACCGGACTTTTGGCCCGGCGGACCTGAGCAGGCGCCGGTTGGGTGGTCCAAGCCGGCCCTGGCATCCAGAGATGGGGACAGACACGATGTCCGATATACCGATCAGGAACGTTCAACGTGAAACGTTCAACTCTCAACTTTTAGCGGGGTGACCGAAAAAGGGCACATGGTGGCCAGGATATGGGGACAGACACGGAATTTGGGCGACCGGACTTTTCAGCCGCTGGGCCTGACCAGACGCCGGTTGGGCGGTCCAAGCCGCCTGCGGCGCCCAGATATGGGGACAGGCACGGAATTTGAACGACCAGAATTTTGGGCCGGTGGACCTGTCCAAGCGCGGGTCGGACGGTCCCAGCCGGCGGGGCGCCCAGATATCGGGACAGACACAGAATTGGGACGACCGGACTCTTGGCCCGGTGGACCTGAGGAAGCGCCGGCCGGGCGGTCCAAGGCGGCGCGGCGCCCCGGCATGGGGACAGACACGATTTTCGATATGGCAATCAGGAACGTTCAATGTGCAACGCTCAACTCTCAACTTTCAACGGGGTGACCGAAAGGGCGAATGGTGGCCTGGATATGGGGACAGACACGCAATGTGAAGCACGCTGGGAAATTGGCCTGAAAATCACGGTTTAAAAATGCCCAGTTTGTTCGCTCCTGATCTTGTTTAGAAAGAGTTCGTCTCGAACTTTTGTTGTCTTGTTCCCGACGGTTTTGGTTC
>Ga0315298_1010136_pt1 | contig 11423 bp, 6 predicted proteins | sample WHS_1_MG_FD_203077 | JGI IMG/M metagenome (GOLD analysis project Ga0315298, IMG submission 203077) | Extremophilic microbial mat communities from Washburn Hot Springs, YNP, Wyoming, USA - WHS_1_MG | ecosystem: Environmental > Aquatic > Thermal springs > Hot (42-90C) | place: USA: Wyoming... | reverse complement strand
AAAATTGAACAAGCAAAAGAAGATGAAAAAAATTTCACACATTGGGGATACCATCCTCATCATATTTATTTGACAAAATTTTGGCAGAAATGGTATTCCGAGCGGCTCGAAGATTTTAAGATAAAGTATTCTTCTTCGATTGTCAAATCGCTGAAATCTTTGCAAGACCTCGGAGCTATAGAGATACTGACGTGTGCCGCAACACACGGATATTTGCCTTTGTTAGGTGACGATAGAAGTATAGAATGCCAGATTCATTTGGCTGTCGAAAATTATAAAAAGCATTTCGGGCGTGAACCGCGTGGAATTTGGCTTCCGGAGTGTGCCTATCGACCTTCGTACATTTGGAAGTCGTTTATACCTGTTTATCCTTTTAATCAGGAAAGGTTGCGACCGGGTATCGAACAATTTCTTGCAAAATATAATTTGAAGTATTTTATTACCGACCAAAACTTGTTTGAAAGGTCGGTTCCAATCGGCAGATTCGTTGACGACACGAGAGAGAAATTCGAGATTTTTTCATCGCCCGAGCAGAGTAGGTTCGATTTTAATCCTTTGCAGATTGTGAATGTTGCTTCGAGCGAGAAAATTGAGTATGGAACTGCTGTCGTTTTCGCTCGTCATCAAATGATTTCGATGCAAGTATGGAGTGGCGACATTGGTTATCCCGCCGAGCCCGATTATCTTGATTTCCACAAAAGGCATTTAGGTTCTATGTTGCGTTATTGGCGTGTAACGGACAGAAAAGCTGATATGCTTTATAAGACACTTTACTATCCTGAATGGACAGCGAAGAAAATCGACTTGCAGTCCAATCATTTCATTCATCATTTAGAAAACACATTGAACTGGTACCATAATTCTACCGGAATCAAAGGAACGCTTTGCACTCCATTCGATACCGAACTATTTGGTCATTGGTGGTTCGAAGGACCCGAATTTATTAGGTCGGTAATTCGAGGTTTGAATTTCTCGCCTTGGGTGAAAATGTCGCTTTGTAGTGAAGAGATATTTAGGGTTAATCCCAAATTGGTTGTTAAACTTCCCGAAGGTTCCTGGGGTGTTAATAATAATCACGACGTATGGAGCAATCCCGATACATACTGGACTTGGGAAGCCATCTACAATGATGAAAAAAGGTTTGGGGACTTTTTAACACAAAATCAAAATTATTTGAATCACACTGATTTGCAAAGGATTTTGAAACAAGCATTAAGAGAGATGCTTCTGCTGCAATCTTCGGATTGGCAATTTTTAATTTACACACGTTCTGCCAAAGATTATGCTGAACAAAGGTTCTTCTTCCATCATTCCGATTTTAATCGTTTGATGGACTTTGCTGAAAAAGTGTTTAAAGGGAATAAACTTTCCGAAGAAGAGATTTCTTTTTTGGTGGAATGTGAGACAAGAAATTCTTTGTTCCCTGAATTAGAGCTCGATTGGTGGAGTTTCAACATTTAATATGAGCAAGATAGTTCGGAACACTATACTTCTTGGTGTATCGGAGGTTTTCAGCAAAGGCATTTCTGCTTTGGCAATGATTCTTTTGGTTCGAAAACTCTCTCCCGAAGGTTTTGGAATCTATTCCCTTGCAATAACTTTGACTTATTATTTCGTTGGGTTTCTTCATTCTGGCTTCTACACTATTGGAATGAGGGAGGTATCCAAGTTCCCCGATTATGCCCCAAATTATGTCAAAAATATATTTATTTTAAAAATAATTTTTGGGATTGTTTCCTACGCTTTGCTATCCGCAATTATATTTCTCCTCGATAAGCCGCCAGAAGTGAAATCGGCGTATTTACTTGCGGGGTTGTTCCTGTTTATTTTGGTTTTCCATATTGACTGGGTTTTCCGTGGTTTGGAGAAGATGGAATTCCCTGCGATTGGGAGTATCTTGCAAGGTATTGCTTTGCTCGTATTTATTTATCTGTTTGTCCATTCCAAGAATGACTACAAAATTGCGATTTGGGGTTATCTGCTTTCGTGGTTGATTTTGGTTACCTTCCTAAATGTTATTTTTATCAAAAAATATGGCATTTTTAAGTTCGACATAGATTTAAAAACCTTAAAGGTGATATTAAAACTTTCCCTGCCAATCTCGGTAGCGTCAGTGCTAATTGTTATTTATGCAAATGTGAATATTATGGTTTTGAATATATTCAAAGGTGATTACGAGACTGGAATTTATTCTGCAATGATTAGGTTGATGAATGTGCTTCTGCTTCCGAATGGCATTTTGCAGATGGCTTTTTTCCCCGAGCTTTCCCGCTCTGTTCTCGAAGGAAATTTCAATGCAACACAAAGGAAGTATCTTCTGGTCGATTTTATCGTTGCTTTCTTCCTTGTTTTCGGTGTGTTCGGATATTCGGGAAAAGCCATAGAGCTTATTTTCGGACCAAAGTATCTTGTGGGTGAATTAGTGCTTAGGATTTCGTTGGTCTCGTGCATACTTTCTTATTTTTCGGCTTCATTAACTGCCGCGACTTATGCTTTGAATCGGCAGTCTCAATTTTTGAAATCGAGCATTGTTGGTTCTGTTGTTGCTATAACACTGAATTTACTTTTGATTCCAAAATACGGTTCTGTTGGGGCTGTTATTTCTCTTGTAATAACCGAGGCAAGCGTGTTCCTAAGTCTTGCCTATTTCAACAGAAAATTGAATATTATTCATACATACACAGAGGTTGTTAAACCATTTTTTGTTGGTATAATCTCAATCTTATTAGCGAAGACTTTGGAAATTTATACCAATAGCATTATTGGAATATTGGTTTATTTTATGCTTTTTTGGGCAATTGCTTTCCTTACCAAGTTAATTACAATTGAGCAAGTGAAGAAAATTTTCAGTTTTCGATTTTAAATCAACTTGCAGGAATTTTCCTTAGGCTTCTTCATTATTTCGCGGAAGTAATAGTTTTCTTCTACAAGTTCTGAATCTGTAATGTAGTGGACATCGAGCGGTTTAGGTCTTCGAAAGCCTGTGTTGATATAAATTATATCCTGTAAGAGGAAGTTCCAAGGTTCGAACCAAGCTTCCATAAGTTCTTTGTTTCGTGGATTGCCGTCGTAGTGGACAAGAATATCAACATCGGAAGTATCGGAAGCAGATTTTGTGAAAACTGTGCCATAAAGATAAATGCCTTTGATTCCAAATTTTGAGGGATTCAACTTGCTCACCATTTTTTCGACAAATTTCCAACGGATTTCCCAAGGCTCTTCAATTTTTAGCTTAGAAATATCTCTTGGGGTATTTACAAAATAGACAGGTGAAACAGAGGATTCGCTAAAAATCCCAAAAGAAATGCCGAGTTCTGTGTTATTGAAAATTCTTAGGGTTTTTCCGCTCGTTTCTTTTGGAACGGAAATAACTTTGAGTAGGTGGAGGATATGCGAGTACTCAGGAAGAAATTCGGGAAGAAGGTTTTGTGATTTCAAAAGAAAATGTTCGTTGAATATAGTATCTTCTTCTTGTGGGAAGATGGGAATGTATTTAATGTTTGATTCGATTAAATCTTGGAAAAAGTGGGTACCAAAGGAAACTTCGGGAGCGTAATTTCCAATGCTATAGGCGAGTTCTACCAAAGCAGCAGTGTTGTTAATTGATGAGTAATTGACTTTAACTCCAAGACGAAAGTCGTCACGAGTTCCCCAGCGGCCCGGACCAATTAAGATAAATTTCTTTGGGGGGAGTTTTTGATTTAATTTGTCGATGGCACTGGCAATATCATAAAAATCTTGTGGGTTGTTAATTCTGGAATAATTGATTGGGTCGACAAAGACAATGTATTCAATGTCGGGCGATTTTCCACCACTAATGAACTTTTTGCTCTTGAACAAAATATCCTCTTCGGAGATTTTTTGTTGGTAATTCTGCATTTGCAAATTCATTGAGGGTGCTTTGCGACCTACATTGAAGTAGATAAAGATTTTCGCCATCGAAAGCAAACTCTATATCTACTGGAATATTTAGTTCTTTTTGAAGGATTTTAAGTATTCTTTGTAATGTTTCTGGAAAGTTTGTTTGCGAGATTAGGTTTTGAAAAGTAACAACAATCTCGTCTACATAGGGATTTATACCAAGACCAACGGGACGGCGAATGTAATTATGTTCAACAATAGAGAAAATGTAGTTCAGCATTGGAAAATCGTAGCCTAAGATTTTAACAAGTTTGTCGATTTCAATTGTTTCGAAGGAATTGGTAGAAAGGTTTATCACATCCATTTTTTTAGGTGAGTATTTTAAGTAATCTTCGGTATTTGCATAAACCGATAGCTCAGGCTTGCCAATGGAAGTGATGAAACAATAGTCATCGCCAAGTCGGTCAACTGCGCGGGTACCAAGACCAACAACCAAACGAACTAAGCCATCTTCGCGCTCAATTCTTGGCGACCAGCGATAATCATTAAGGCTAAATGCTACACCAGCAAACGCGGGGAAAAAGTAGTTCCCGTATTTTTTGCCTACTACTTCCTGAATCATAATTCCCATCTCTTCGTTGAAATCCAGGAGATGGTGTTCGATACGATAGCCAATGGGTTCAGGACTAAAAGTAGAGGCGTATACCTCGGCAATCGCATCCATCACAGCATTGAGTCGCTCTTGCTTTGTGCCTTGATTTGCAAGAAATATGCTCTTGTATTTTCCCGGAAACGAAGCACCAAGACGGTCTTCGAGCAAGCTCGAAGAGCGGACAATTATTGGATTCTCCCCAAAATCATCAAGGGCACGGGAAAGCCCATTTACCAATTCTGGCGGGAATTGTGAATTCTTGAATACTTGTATGATATTTGGATATTCACTTCTTATCTCTTCTATTGGCTTATATTTTTGTTCAATGATGTCTTCCAAATTATTGTAGTAGAGAAAATCATAAAAGGAGTCCGAAGGTATAAACCACGTCTTGGGAATTTTAATTTTATTCAACGAGAACATTGATTCTTGTTCAACAAGTGTTTTGTGTTCTTCAATAAAATTTTGGATTATTTTACTTGCCAAGATAATACCTGCTGCTTTTCCGCCAAATCGACCAATTCCTTCGGATGTGATTATGGTTCGTTGCAAAAGTTCATAAAAGTCATTGATTTTCACAAAGTTTTTTGCTATGTGAACATATTCAAGCTGGTCAGAAAGAAGACGGCGAGACAGGGCGACTCGTATTCCTTGGACAGCAGGCGATAGGGCAAAACGAGTTTCGAGCTCCACTAAATTTGGGGTTTGGAAATAGTATTTCCTGATTGCATCCGATATTTCTTTCAAGGGGATAGATTCATTGGCAAGCAAACGGACAAGATGGCTGGACTTCTCTTCGAAAATCCATTTTTGAATGAAGTACAAAATCTGCTCATCGGAGAAGAATTTCGAGGATAATTCAAAAATATCCTTGGAATATGCCAGAGTGTTTTTAAAATCTTTTTATCCGATAAAGTATTTGTTTCAATAAATGAGTGACCATTATCGGTTCCCCAATGACCAATTTCATAAGATAATTGCTTTGCTTCTCTGTATCCTTTGCAAAGCAGAAAGTTCAACATTTTGTGTGATAAGACTGAAAGCAAATATGGGTCAACATTGCTTAATAATTCAACAATTTGATTCCATTTGGCTTTGTTATCGTTATTTTTAGAAACTTCTTGCTCAATATTCTCTATCTCTTTCAACCAAAGGGCTTCGGCAATTTTTTTTGCTAAAAATTTGAATATGTTTTGATTACTTTTATTTTCCAAAACTTGTGAGTCATTGGCAAGAACTTTTAATGTGCCAAAAGCTTTGTTATTAAATTCAATTGGGTAAAACTTTTCACCCTTGGTATCAATGTCTTTACTCGATATAGTAATTTTGCCGCTAAAATCAACTTGGAAACTAATTTGTTCACTGGGGATATTTAGAAAATTTGGGAGATATTCGAACAGCTCTTTCAGTTGTTCGTTAAAATTTGTATCTTTTCGGAAAAGTATTTCTTCTATTCTAAATATTTTTTCGATTTCCATAGACCACCTTTAAAAAAATTAGGAATGTAAGAGCAGTTAATTTATTGTATCGAAGTTCCGTTGGTTTGCAATGAATAAAGCTTTTTATATATGCCGTTGGCTTTAATCAACTCTTGATGTTTGCCCTTTTCGACAATTTGCCCAGAATCGAAAACCAAAATTTCGTCGGCATCCACAATTGTCGAGAGCCTGTGGGCAACAATGATGGCTGTTTTGTCTTTCAAAGTAGAGTTGATGGCTTCCTGAACCACTTTTTCGGACTCTGAATCGAGCGAGGAGGTAGCCTCGTCGAAAATAAGTATCTGTGGATTGCGAATAATGGCACGTGCAATTGCAATTCTTTGTCGTTCTCCACCAGAAAGTGTTACACCACGCTCACCGACAACAGTGTCGAGCCCTTGCGGAAGTTTCATTATGAAGTTATAAGAATTTGAAACCTTGCAAGCGTTGATAATTTCCTGTTCAGTGGCATCGGGGTTTCCAATCAAAATATTATTCCTAATTGTATCGTTGAAAAGAATTATATCCTGCGAGACAATGCCAAAAAGTTTTCGGTACTGCTTCAAATCAAATTCTCTGATGTCTGTTCCATCGAGCAGAATGGAGCCTTCGGTCGGGTCGTAGAAACGAACGATAAGGTCAACTACTGTTGATTTTCCGCTTCCGCTTGCCCCAACAAGTGCAATCTTTTTGCCCTTTGGTATCGTGAAGTTGATATTTTTAAGAACTAATTCAGAATTGTATCCAAACGAGACATTCTTGAATTCAATGCGATTTTCGAATGAGTCGATTTTTTTCGACCCTGAATGTATCTGAACATTCTGTTCCAATATGCTAAATACTCGCTGTGTGCTGACGATTCCTCGCTGGAATTGTGAAACATTGTGGACAATAGTGGCGATTGGGCTCATAATCGAAAATAAAGCAAAGAGGAAGAGCATCAAATCTTCGGCTCGCATTTTGTTCTGCAGGACAAAATTCCCCCCGACAAGGAAGACCACAACGAGAGCAAGTATAGCAAAAATTTCATTTAATGATGGAACCAGCGAAATTATCGATTGAAACTTTATCGAAGACCGATAGTATCTTTGTGTTTTTTCCTGGAATTTGTCTTTAATTTTATTTTCGAAATTGTATCCTTTGATGATTTTTATCCCGTTCAAAGTCTCTTGCACAACATTGGTGAAATCTGCCATGGCAACTTGCATTCGATTTGCATATTTGCGTAGATAATTGGTTGAGATTCTCAAAATCAACACAGTGATTATACTTGAACTAAATGCAATGAGGCACAAATATGGAGAAATTGAAAGTAGCAGAAGAAGATATAGAATCACTTGGATGATTTCCCGCAATAATCCAGTGAAAGCCGATACTGTTGTCGAATTTACAACATTTACATCATTTGTCAGTGTTGATATGATATTTCCCGATTGAGTTGTGTTGTAATAACTTAAATCTAATGAAACAAGTTTGGTGAAAAGAGTGTTCCGAATGTATCGAACAATGCCTTCTTCCAGCCTTGCGTTAGATATTGAACCCAAATATTTAAATAGATTTTTGAGCAAAAACAGTACAATTATGAATATTCCCAGATTTAGCAAAGTGTTTTGAATATTGTTGGGGGAAACAATCAAACTTTTTAGCAACGAGAAGAACTCTGCTTTGATTTTTGCCAGACCCCCAAGTTTTCCAAATTCGGCTTCGGGCAAAATTTGGGAATTGAAGATGAGTTCAAAAATTGGCTTAATGGTTGCAACTGTTGCTGCGGTCAAGGACGAGAAAATTGTATTCAGTAAAATTGTTAAGAAAAACAAACCAAAGAATGGTTTCGCAAAGGAGAAACTTTTTAAAAAATAGTAACTCCCGCTCTTTTCTGCCATAATAGTTTATTTCTGTTCGGAATTAGTTTTGTTTGATTTTTCTTCTTCGATTAATTTCAAAATTTGTTCGTAGAGTATTTCCTCGTCACCAGTGGCGTAGCCATTGTGTTCCCAAACGATTTCACCTTTGGAATTGACAAGGAAAGAATGGGGAGGATTGTTGACTTTCAAGGCTCGTTTGAAGTCGCCATTTTCATCAAGATAGACCTCGAATTTCCAATTTCTGCCCATAACAAATGGTGCAACTTTTTTGGAACTTCGGACATCGTCTATCGAAACGGCTATGATTTTGATGCCAGTTTCCTTTTGCCATTTTTCGTAGACTTCGTGAATATTGTTTAACTCCATTATGCAAGGTTTGCACCAAGTTGCCCAGAAATTAATCACGAATGGTTTGCCATCGTTATTGAAATTTTTGGTTTCGACGAGCTCTCCTTTCAAATTTTTCACCTTGACGTTGGGGATAGTTTTGGCTTCCTTCCCGAATGAGACCGATAAGCTCAGTCCCAAAAGAGTTGCAAAAATTATGATAAAACCGCCCTTCACTTTGCTCATATTTTCATATTTTTATATTTTGAAAAACAAAATTACGAAGAAAAATGAAAAATATCTTGGCACTGTTTGCTTTATTCTTCCTTTCACCATTTTTGATGAAAGCAGGAAGTATCGAACTCGTTTCGATTGATAGCCTTGTTTCTGTTACTCCCTACGTCAGCGAAGCAAAGGCAAAATGCATTTTTAAGAACGCTTCTTCCGAAACCAAAAACATCAAGCTCAGAGTTACTTTAACAAAGATTTCCGAAGGTTTAGAAGTTTCTTTTTGTTGGGGACCAATGTGCTATCCACCATTAACCGAAAATGAGCCCTTCAATCCTTACGATGTAATAACATTGGCTCCAGGGGAAACTTCTGGTTCCAACGAATTCTACTTTACTTTTACACCAAATGGCTACGAAGGGGAGGCGGTTGTCGAATCTTTGCTCTACGATAGGGATAATCCTTTGGATTCGTTGCTTTTAACTTTCCGTTTCGTTTCGTATACTCTTGGCGTTGAACTATCCAAACAAATTAATGAATTTACTTCAATTATTATCAATGACCTTGCTGACCTTGAAAAATTTGGTTTTAACTTGGAGAAAACCAAAATCTATGATATAACTGGAACCCTTGTTTTAAGCCCGTATCAATCACATTCGTACAATTTTCCCCTGATTAGGACAAAAGCTTATATTGCTATCCAATTTGCCCCGTGGAAATTTAAATTTTTCAGATTCTTTTAAAATTTGTTAATTATTGTTGGCATAAAATTTGCCTTTTGCCTCCTATTTCATTAATAGGAGGTAGAATGGGTGTAAACATAGCAAAAGAACTTGTTTTAAATTTATCTCTCCTTGTAACTTTAAGTGTACTCTCGGGATTTGTCGAAAGGAGATGGAGCAAAGAGGCCCTGACAGGGAAAATTCTACAAGGCTTGCTCTTTGGTTTTGTTGCTATTGTTGGTATGATTTTCTCGTTTAAGTTTACGGAAGGTTTGATTTTTGATGGTAGGACAATAGTTATCAGCCTTTGCACATTGTTTTTTGGACCATTGTCTGGTTTAATATCGGCTTTGCTGTCCATGATTTACCGCATTTGGATTGGGGGTGTCGGTTTACCAATGGGTCTCTTGAAGATTTTAGAAGCCTTTGTCATTGGATATGTTTTCCATTATTTAAAAATAAAATACGGCGGATATTGGTTAACACTTACAAGATTATATCTTTTTGGTCTTCTGGTTCACGCAATTATGGTTGCTTTAATATTTACTTTGCCTTCACGCCTTGCTACCGATGTTTTATATAATCTTGGATTAATCATAATTATTGTCTATCCAATAATTACTGTATTAATTGGCAAGATACTTTTCGACCAAGAAGTTGGAACGAGATATGTTAAAGATATTGAACTTAGGGAATCTCTTTATAGAACAACATTGTATTCAATTGGAGATGCAGTTATAACAACAGACTCCCGAGGTATTGTTCGAAATATGAATTCTGTTGCCGAGAGTTTGACTGGATGGCTGGAAAAAGAGGCAAGTGGGAAGGAAATTGGTGAGGTTTTTAACATTGTCAATGAGTTCACGCTCGAGAAAGCCGAAAACCCCGTTTCAAGAGTGCTTCGCGAAGGTAAAGTTGTTGGTTTGGCGAATCATACTGTACTGATTTCGAAAGATGGTCGAAAAATTCCTATTGCCGACAGTGGTGCTCCAATAAAGGATTTTCAAGGGAATATTTTAGGTGTTGTTCTTGTTTTCCGCGACCAGACGAAGGAACGTGAATATTTGCGAAAGATTGAAGAATCGGAGAAACGCTACCGGCAATTTGTTTACTTCAGCACCGACGGAATTTGGCGATTTGACATTGATAAACCGATTCCGATTAATTTACCTGTAACCGAGCAAATAAAAATGATATTCGAAGGTGGATTTCTTGCAGAATGCAACGATGTTTACGCAAAAATGTATGGTTTCGAAAGCAAAGATGATATCGTTGGAATTCGATTACGTGATGTTTTGAAACCAGATGACCCAGTAAACATTGATGTGTTGACAAGATTTGTACAAAATGATTATAAAGTTATTGGTGAACTTTCTGTTGAAGTTGATAGATTTGGCAACACAAAATACTTCGAAAATAATTATGTTGGTATTGTCGAAGATGGATATCTAGTTCGTGCTTGGGGAACACAAAAGGATATAACCGAAAAATATCTGCTCGAAGAGGAATTGCGAGAGAGCGAGGAACGTTTCCGCTTGCTTGCCGAGGCTTCATTGGTTGGAATTTATTTAATTCAGGATTACAAATTTGCTTATGTTAATAAAGCTTTAGCGGATGTTTTTGGGTACGATGTGGACGAGGTTATTGGCAAGCTTGGACCTCTGGATTTAACTCATCCTGACGACCATCCGAAAGTTATCGAGAATATCAACAAGCGAGTCTCGGGCGAGATAGAAGCAGTTAATTATTCATTCAAAGGGGTAAAGAAAGATGGCACTGCTATTTATGTTGAAGTTTTCGGTCGAAGAATTGAATACAAGGGGAAACCCGGAGTTATTGGAACTTTGATGGACATCACTGAACGAGTTAAATTGGAGCAGGAAAATCGTATCAAAACTGAACAATTGCAGAATACACTTGAAAATACCCCGAATGTTGCTATTCAATTTTACGATGAGAGGGGTCGAATTACTTATTGGAACAATGCATCGACACGAATTTATGGTTGGACAAAAGAAGAAGCACTGGGTAAAACGCTTGATGAGTTGATTTGGTCAAAAGAACAAGCAGAGGAATTTTTAAGTATTCTGCAGAAGATTAAAGAGACAAAGCAAGCAGTGGGTCCATTCGAAAGCAAATTCCATAGGAAAGATGGAACCGAAGGCTGGATTTTAAGCACAACATTTGTTATTCCTTCGGAAACAGGCTCCGATACTTTTGTTTGTATGGATGTTGAGATTACAGAACAGAAAAAAGCTTATGAGGAATTGAACCAACAGAAAGAGTTGTT
>Ga0315298_1010135_pt1 | contig 11423 bp, 10 predicted proteins | sample WHS_1_MG_FD_203077 | JGI IMG/M metagenome (GOLD analysis project Ga0315298, IMG submission 203077) | Extremophilic microbial mat communities from Washburn Hot Springs, YNP, Wyoming, USA - WHS_1_MG | ecosystem: Environmental > Aquatic > Thermal springs > Hot (42-90C) | place: USA: Wyoming... | reverse complement strand
CAGCCCTTGGAACCTTCCCCCATCATTCGCATGCTCACCCCCCATATACGCGACATAATCCGCCAGAAAGGGAAATTTATGATTTGATCTACTCTAAAAAAGTATTTTCCACATATCCAATATATCATTATCAATTAATGGAAGAATAGCTTTGCCTATCTATAAAATACTTGACATATATAATTACCCACACATGGGGAATAAAATGCTCATTTCATTTACATAAAATATTGATCATGCAATCTAAACCAAAATACAAAATTATCTTTATGTGGCACTAATTCGATAAGGTAAACCACCACTGACAATTAAATGAGAACCCGTAATCTGATCAGCCAATGGAGAACATAAAAAAGCAACAACTCCTGCAATATCTTCTGGTTTTTCAAAACGTTCAAGGATCAATCGCTGTCGATATTCATTTTTTACATCAGTGGCTGGTATACCTCGTCTTGCGCCTTCTTGTTGCCATTCAAGCTCCATCATCTCTGTCTCCACATCACCAGGGCCTACAGCATTTACCAGTATATGAGGTGCCCATTCCTGCGCTGCCACTTGAGTCAACCCAATAATTGCAAATTTCGCAGCACAATAGGGGGCAAAATACTTGGTTGTGCAATTAATTTGAGCTACATAAGACCCTAAATTAATGATTCGCCCCCATTTCCTCTCCAGCATAAGAGGAGCAACCTTTTTCATACACAAAAATGTTCCTTTTGCCATAATATCTATATGACGATCCCAATCATCTTCACTACAATCTAGAATAGGACGGTAAAGAGATATTCCAGCATTATTGACTAAAATATCAATATGCCCAAAGCGTTTCACAGCCTCATCTACCATATCACTAACTTGATCACTTTTAGATACATCAGCTTTGATCGCAACGGCTGATCTTCCCAACATTTCTATTTCTTTAGCGGTTGATTCTGCAGTTTGCATAAACAAATCATTAACCACAATATCAGCCCCATAGGATGCGAGCTTTAAAGCAATCCCCTTTCCGATCCCTCTCCCGGCACCTGTCACAAGTGCCACTTTGCCCGATAAATCGAATTCTTTCATGTTATTCAATTCTCCTTTACTCAAAAAATTTATTTTACTGCCCCTAAGGTAAGACCTTCAACAATGTATCTTTGGGCTAATGCTGCAAATACAAACATAGGCAAAATAGATACAATTGAGGCTGCTGTCATAGATCCCCAATCAATTGAGGCATACCCTCTAAATCCAGCAACGGCAACCGTCACTGTTCTAGATGTTTCAAAAGTGAGTGCTAGAGCGATGGTAAGCTCATTCCAAATCCATATAGAAGTAAGTATTGCTGTAGCAGCTATTCCCGGTGCTGTAAGGGGTAAATAAATACGCCGCAATGTTTGGAACCGTGTACAACCATCAATTCTAGCGGCATCTTCAAGTTCAATAGGAACATCGGCAAAAAATCCACGTAAAAGCCAAATTGTAAAAGGTAGAACGAAAACTTGATATACAATCGCTAAACCAATTTGGGTATCATAAAGACCTATCTTCTGGTATAAAATATATATAGGGATGATGAATAAAAATTCAGGAAGCATATAAGATAATAATAACCATATAGTAAGAGCCTTTTTACCTTTAAATGGTAAACGATTTAGCGCATAAGCCGCTGGTATACCAACCACAAGCGCTAATAAAACACCAAGCATAGTTACAATGGCGCTATTTCGAAATGCTTGTGCAAATCCAGCAGTTTGCCAAATCTTAGTATAATTGCTCCAAATGGGTTTGAAGATAATGATTGGAGGAATTGCAAAGGCGTCTCTCTGAGTTTTAATTGAAATACTAAAAATCCAAAGGATTGGAAAAAGTGTGAGGAAAACTGCAACACAGGCAAGGATATATGACAATAATGATGTAATTTTTCGTCTTATGCGGAATCCCAACATAATCCATTTCCTTCTAAAATGTTTCTCGTTCCCCAAATTTTATGTATAACAAGCTAATTATTAGAATTAACATTGAAAAAATGACCATTAATGTCATAGCTCTACTAAGAAAGAGAAACTTGAAAGCTGTTCGATAAGCAAGTGTCTGGATCGACTCTGTCGATTGAGCTGGACCACCCCCAGTTGTACCGAAAATAATAGCAAAAACCTTCAAACAATCAATGGTTCGAAAGATTAATACGGTAAGAATCACTTGTCTGAGCATCGGCAATGTCAGAAAACGAAACTTTTGAAATGCATTTGCGCCATCTACTTCAGCTGCTTCAAATGGTTCGGAGGGTAAGCTTCTTAAACCGGCCGATAGGACAATGAATACAAATGCAGTTTGCCACCAGGTATCCACCATAATGATAGATGGCATAGCAGTTGATTGACTTCCAAACCAAACTAGCCTTGGAAGTCCAACGAGGCTCATTAAGTAATTAACAATCCCCAAAGTTGGATCTAAAAGAACCTTCCATATTAAAGAAACAATAATGCCAGATACCATGAGCGGTAATAATAAGATGGTTCTAAAAACGCCTATTCCAAAATTTAACCGGTTTACTAATAAAGCCATTCCGAAACCTAAAATAAATTCAATAGTGACTGCCCCGACTGTAAAATAAAACGTTTGCCCCAGTACTTTCCAAAATATTGGATCACTAAAGTAGCGAATATAGTTTTGGAAACCCACAAAATTTACACGCAATCCCCAATTCCAGTTAAAAAAACTCATCACAAATGAGTAGATAACAGGAAAAATCGAAGTTAATCCTAATATCGCAAGTGCTGGTCCAACATACAGATAACCTGATATATTGCTATGCTTACCAGTTCCCTCTTCTAAAGAATGAATATGGTTGTTCATTTTTATTTCCAATAATAAAATTGATACAGCAGGAGCCATTACCGTTGGCTCCTGCTGTATTATTTGATTATTTATTTGTTACTTGAAAAATCTTGTTTTGTAAATCCTCGCAAGCTCTAGCTGGCTCCTTTCCTCCATACATCTCTTGAACCGCATCTACAATCATAATAGCGATCTCTTTCCATCCTTCATAGAATACTGCAGTTGGTCGTGAGGTTTGCATTGCGGTTTTTACTGCTTTAACATAATCCGGATTTAGGGCTGATGTATAGACACTATTATCCCAAGTTGTTATTCTTGGAGCTCCACCTGTTTTCGTTCCTATCCTAGGCTCAACATCTTTACTTGTCGCCCATTGAATAAAATACCAAGCCGCTTCTTTATTTTTTGAATTAGCTGGAATACCTAACCCCCACATCCAATGCCCCGTCATTGATCCTTTGGCTGTTTTAGGTAATGGTGCATATCCCACTTTACCAACTACCTGTGATTTCTCAGGATCTTCATAACCGGGCCCAAATAAACTTGCGTCAATAAAAAATGCCACTTTTCCCTGCTGGAAAAGTTGATTCGCATCATACCAATCAATGGATTGTATATTTGGTGGGCCAGCTTTCATCATTCCAGCATAATTAGATAACCCCTCTACAATCCGAGGGTCAGTTACACGGGGTTTTTTCCAATCACCGTCAAACCAAATATTATATGGCAAAGGTGTAGGATCATTACCCCAGCTGTTAAAAACAACTCCTGTTAACGTATCCATGATGGTATCTGATCTTATGCCCCTCATCGCTGCCCCATATACTTGACCATTTCCTTCGTTGGATATTTTCTGGGCCGCAGCTAACAACTCATCCATCGTCGCAGGTACTTTCCCACCCAAATATTTTCCTACTAAATCCTTATTATAGAACAAGATGTAGGTTTCAAATGTGATTGGTATACCATACAATTGAGCATTAGCATCACCCGGCGGATATGTTGCAGCTACTCTAAAACCTTCCGGAAAATCTGCTAAATCATAATCCGCTTTTGTCAATGATGGATCATTAATATAAGGTGTTAATGGTGTTATCAAATTAGCAGAATACTGAGTATAAGCTGTTGAATCCATCGGTAGGAAATATACATCTGCAACAGGTTTATCGGACCGTAATGCTAACTCCATCTTGTCAAAATACAAATCCTCTGCAAAGGGTTGTAAATTAACTTTAATACCTGTAAGGTCTTCAAACTCTTTGACCACAGGTCGCAACCCATCAGTCCAAGGATGCTCATTAAGTAGCAATGTAATCTCTGTTCCCTCAAATCGGCGCCAATTAAATCCTTCAACACTAGTTGGTATAGAGGTAGGCTGAATAGTAGGCGTTGATTTTGGTGCACAAGACGAAAGCATGGCTACAATTATTAAAATAGTTATCAAAATGAATAATCTGCTTTTCATAATCAACTCTCCTAAGTTCCTTAAATATTGAATTAATAAAAGGGGCAGGTGATTTTCATTACATTTACCAAACACCTCCTTTCTCACCAAGTACCATATATCTCATAAATCCGCCCTTTTACTTGAGTGATAAATTCCTCGGTAACCTCTTTATCGCTAGCAATGGTGTACCATAATCCCGCGTGATTGACATACCATGCAAGCTTACGTAATGCGTTTGCGACATCATCCCAGCTTATTCCCATCGCTTCTGGTCTAATGTCAACCCCGACTTTATAAATGGATTGCAATATTTCTTCTGGTTGATTTTCTTGTAATGCTGAACCAATATAAACCCCGAGACAGACAGGCTGACCATGAATGAAAGATTTATGAGTTAGGTATTCTAGTGTATAAAAAAGAAAATGTTCAACTCCCTCAATATGACGAGGATTCCATCCAGCATTATGAAAAGCAGCTCCTCCCCAACGATGTGCATTCATTAGGGTTCGAATACCTTCTTCTGTAACTTCACGGATTTCATCTAACTTTGTCAAAACCGAATTCAATACATTTTGCGATTGTTCCACTAAATAAGGATCATAAGGCCATTGTGGTTCTTCTTTACCTCTTTCGTGAGCTAGCTTCCAATCAAATAAAGCAGTATGATAGCAAAGAATATCACCTACTCCACTTCGATTAAGGTGTATCGGCGCTTTTTTAATAATATCAAAATCCACATATACCGCTTCTGGAACAGCCCAACCTATATACCGAACTTGCCCTCCGAAACGGATTGCGCTCCGATGTCCAAATGCTGCATTAACCGTCATAGTTGTGGGAACCTGAAATAAAGGTAACCGACGTTGCCAAGCAATAGTTTTTGCTATATCCAATGCCTGTCCTCCTCCCAAGCCAATCACACTATTACAATAGGGTAATTGCTCTAAGTCAGGCAATAATTCCTCATATTTTAATGTGTGGACGAAATAAGGCCCAATCAGATTGTCATCAAAATATCTTTCAAATAATCCCCATAAATCTTTCATAGTGACAACGAGGTACGGACGGTGGACAAAATTTTTCAATTCTCCAACTAAATTTCTGCCATAGATCGTCGTAAATTGATGTCCCGTGTATTCCATAAATTATATACTCCTTCAATAAATATTCCTTTCACATAAATAACTATTCATAAGGGATTATGGACACATTTCTTTTAATGCATCTTCTGCTGCCTCTAGGGTCTTGTCAATATCCTCGTTAGTATGAGAAAGTGAGAGTAAAAATAGATTATCCTGTCTAGGTTGCAGTAAAACTCCTCTTTTCATAAGTCCTTTCCAAAATGAATGAAAAGGACTTGACATTAGAATGGGCACCGCTTCTCGATAATCTCGCGGTAACATGTCTTCTTCACAAAACCATAGTTGAAACATTGTTCCAACACCACTCCAACATGCTGGTAATCCAATTCGTCGGGCAATTTCAACTAAACCTTTTGCCAATCTTTCTCCCAGCGCCATCATTTGTTGATAAACTCCCGGCTTCTGAAGTTCATCTATCGTAGCGATCACAGCTGAGGTAATGATGGGATTCGAATTATATGTACCTCCATACATAACATCACCAGTTGTAATTAAATTCATGATATCACGCTTACCTCCAACGGCTGCTGCAGGAAATCCCCCCGCCACTGCCTTTGCTATCGTGGTTAGGTCTGGCTTTATCTTATATAATTCCTGAGCTCCACCTAAAGCCACCCGATACCCTGTTAATACTTCATCAAAAATTAAAACAATTTCATTTTCTTCAGTTAATCGGCGCATTGCCTCTAGATAACCCGGTTGTGGTAAAATCCCGCCCATATTTCCAAGAATTGGTTCTGTAATGACACAGGCAATCTCAGACCGTTTAGAAACCAATGTTTTTTCCAAAAGGTCGATATCATTCCATGGAAGAACAAGTAAAGTATCTGAAAGTTCAATTGGAATTCCTTTTGAATTCGGAATGGCTTTTGGAGCATCCCTACTGCCAGCATTTTCTAAAGGAGGGCGGTTGCTCCAATGAATTTGATCTGACCAACCGTGGTAATGACCCTCAAACCGAACAATTTTCGTTTTTCCTGTATAGGCTCTCGCTAATCTTATAGCTCTTTGCACCGCAGCAGTTCCAGAATTATCAAAACGAAGTAATTCGATAGATGGTATTGTTTCAATAATTTTTTCTGCTGCCTTAGCTTCTAAATCATGAGCAAGTGCAAAAACACTTCCTCGGTCTTGGATCGTTTGACATACGCGCTCAATAACTTTTTTCGGCCGATGTCCTAAAATAAGAGGCCCACCTCCCATTAAATAATCAATATACTCATTTCCATCAACATCGTACAAATGACTACCAATTCCATATTCCACATAAATTGGAGAGGGTTCCCACCCACTTGTTGGGGCGCGAGTTCCACTCCCCACCCCTCCAGCCAATGTCCGTTTTGCCTTTTCAAATAATAATTGTGATTTTTCTGTTGAGTAGCTCATTTTTAATCCTTCTCTTCCCAAAATAAACTCTTATTAAATGAGTGATATAATGTCTTTCGAAATTCAATTAATTTCGGATAGGTTTATATTAATAAATAATTAAACATTATCATAATTATTTCTGGATGTACTAATAATTTAATTTTAGTCAATATTAAATTCTTTGATATATTTTTTCATCATATCATCGCTCTTCAAGGATAATTGACCAATCTCAGCCCCTTCCCAAGCGCCAAAAAAGGTACAAGTTGATGCTGCTACTTGAGCTGCTTTTCGCATACATTCAACAATCGGCTTTTTCCTTAACCAACAAGCTAAAAATGTCCCTATGTAAGAATCACCAGCACCTAGGGTATCGACAACAATAGTCGGTATTGCTGGTTGAAAAATTTTCGTGTTATCTGTAACTATCCAGCTTCCCTCTCTTCCGCATGTTACTAATATAAATTTCAAACCTAACCTTAATTTGTTCCGGGCATAATCAAGCGCCATTGCTGCTTTCTCCGGCGGTAAGGAAAAGATAGCTATGTCAACAAAAGGTATAGTTTGATAAATGAATTCTTCCGGACACCTTTCACCATAATCCATAGAAACGACTAAATAAGGATTTTTTTTAAATTCGCCTAAGTAATCTTCACTTCCACCTAACCAGGTATTGTGAACTAATTTAAATTGTTGAATAAAAGAGATATCTTCTTGCGTCAGTTTGAATTTATCCTTCGGCCCTAGATCTTCATGGACAAAGATACGATCACCTTGAGATGTGAGTTGAATTTCCGAGCGCGCCGTTTTTCCGGGAAGTATTTTTACTCTCGAAATATCAATTCCTGCCTGTAATAATTTTGATAAGATTGTTTCACCTGCCGAATCTTTACCAACAAAACCTAGATATGCTGTAGAAACCCCTCCTTTCTTGAGATAAATCGCTGTATTTAATGCGTTACCTCCAACAAATATGCGTTGAACAGGAGGTAAATATTGATCAATACAATTATCGCCTATACATATAGCAGTATTCTTTACGGCCATATTATTTGATTCCCCTGCCCTAATATTCCGCGTCCCATAAAGACACGTTCATCTAAATCTGTAATTCCCCGTAACAATGCTGAATATACCGCAAACCATTGTAACGGGATCATCAAAACAAAAGGAGCTAAAAGAGGATGAATATCTCCATAATCAGCTAAATCATATCGCAGAATTTTTGCCCCATTGGTCATCGCGACCTGATAAACTCGTTCCACAATAGGGCGAGATTCATCTGTTCCAATTAAAAAAACCATTGCGGGTTTTTCCCTCCATAGCATTTCTACCGGTCCATGACGAAATTCAGACGCATCCATAAATGAGCCATTAACACGCATATTTTCCATAAAAACTGTTAAACCAAATTTATAGGCAAGACCATAAAGAGGGCCACTGCCTAATACATAAAACAAGTTTTCATCTTTAAACATCATCGCTTTTTGATAAGCAGATTGTTCTTCAGTTATATATTGCTTATGAAGCAAAGGCGGTATATTATATAATTCTTGCATCACCTTGTCCGCTTCTTCAACGCCTTGAAGTCTTGCAATTTCTAAAGAAAACACATAAGCGAAAGCTAAAGGTAAAATATAAAGTGCTTTCGACTGATATTCAATCACTACATCTGCTTCTCTTCCCATCAAACTCTCAGCGCTATTGACTATCGCAATCGTACGAGCTTGACGCATTTTTGCATAACGCAAAGCCAAGACAGTATCTTCTGTAGCTCCCGAAAACGAAGCCAAAAAAACCCACGATTTTTCTCCCAATCGTCGTGGGTTGCGCCAAATAAAATCATAACTAATAAAGCAGTCATTAGGAATAGTTGTATAACGATCAAGAATTTGCTTACCAGAATGTAGATTTACCCATGAGTTACCACTTCCCACCCAATAAATATGTTCAACTTTCTCTTCGATAGCTTGCCGAGCCAAATTCCTGATTAAGTCTCTTTTTTCTTTCAAAAATCGTTCCAGATGAGAGCTGAGAACCGGAGCAGTAAATAAAGTACTTTCTTTAGCTTTTTGAACCAAATTTGATAATTGATCATTCATAACAAATTCTCCTTATAAAAATTTTTAAAAAATATTTTATTTAACTGGACTGACGAACTATGAAGCTAGTCTGCAATCGAATTTCTTGAGGAACACCCTTGTCTCCTGCCAATCTAGCAAGCAACCTTTGAGCAGCTGTTTGCCCTAATTCATAAACAGGTTGAACTACTGCAGTTACTGTCGGATAACCAATTTGACTAATACCTAAATCGTCAAATCCAACTAATGCAACATCCTCAGGTATTCTCATACCCATATTAAAAATAGCCCTGATAGCACCAATAGTAATAAAATTATTTGCAGTGAATAAAGCAGTGGGTCGATCCTTCTCCTTCAATAATTCATAAACAATTTCATGGGCTGATTGAGTTGTATATTGACAACAACGGACTAACAAGTCATTGGTAACTAAACCATAATCTAATAATGCTCGCCGATAACCAGCCAAACGTTCCATATTTGTGGAAATATCAGGATTGTCTAAGATCATTGCAATTTTTTCATGACCACGCTCAATAAGGTGAGATACAGCACGATATGCACCAATTTCATTATCTACCATTACTGTATCAACCGATATATTTTCGGCATTCCTATCCACTAAGACAAGAGGAATTTGTTTCTCAATTATTTCTTGTAAATGTGTTGAGGCTTTACTCGTCGCTGGGACAAGCAATATTCCATCAACATGCTTCTCAATAAAGGTATTCAAAATCGTCTTCTCTCTTTCAATATCTTCATCTGTATTTGCAATCAATAATGAGAATTCGTTTTTATAGGTAATGCTTTCCACCCCTCGAGCCAATTCAGCAAAAAAAGGATTAAGTATATCGGTTAATATCAAACCAAGAGTATGTGTATTTTTTGTTACTAAACTGCGTGCAATATTATCAGGACGATACCCTAATTCTTGAATAACCATCTCCACTTTTCGACGGGTCGCCTGAGATACATAACCATAATTTCCTATCACGCGAGATACAGTTGCCGGAGAGACACCGGCGCGCTGGGCAACTGTTCTTATGGTCGAGTGTTGAATTTTTCCCATTCGCTGACCTTATTATGAGAACGGTCTCATAATTTAATTATAATAATAATTTAAAATTTGTCAAGCATAATTATATTTTTTTAGTAATTATTGAAACTTTATTTATAAATTAATAAAAATAATTATATTATAATTTGTTATAATTTTATTAAATTGAAACCGTTCTCTTATAGGAGATATTTATGATACAAACATCAGATTTAATCAACTTAATTTCAGATCTTGTACAAATCAATTCAATTAATTCATGGTTAATAAGTGATGGTCATGGTGAAGCAGAAATTGCAACATATATTGAAAACTGGCTCTCGCCTTTAAACATTGAATTTTATCGTGAATTTATAGCTGATCGTCAAGTAAATTTAGTTGCTCGATTGCCAGGAAAAGGCGGTGGCAAAAGCCTTTGTATTTACGCTCACCTTGATACCGTTGGTTGCGAACTTTGGAAAGAACGCGCATTTCTTCCACGCGTTGAAGGGGACCGTTTGTACGGGCTTGGTTCAGCAGACGACAAAGGCCATTGTGCACTCGCCCTCTTAGTTTTAAAATCTATTGCTATGCAATCCAATGAATTACTTAATGGTGATTTATGGTTAGCTTTATTAGCAGATGAAGAAGGCACTTCAAATGGTGCCCAACAATTCATTAAAAAAGTAAAACCAAAAGCTGCGATTATTTTGGAACCAAATGCTTTGGGAAATATCGTTGTAACTCACCAAGGGTTTGGCTGGATAGATATTATTGTTAAAGGCAAAGCTGCACATGGGTCTGCACCAGAGTTGGGAATTGATTCAATAGCTTATATGGGAGAAGTCATTACTCGCTTACATCATCTCGATTATCAAGTATTCGCCCCAAACCCTCATCCTTTAAATGGTAAAACTGTTTTTCATACCAGTATGATAAAAGGAGGAACTGATTATGCTACATACCCGGCCGAATGCATTTTAAGCATTGAAATTGGCACGCAACCTGGCGAAACAATCAACGATCGTATTCAAAATATCGAAACCATATTCCATGAAATTCGTACAAAATTTCCTGATTTTTCTGCTGAAGTGAATGTTAAACTTGCTCGTGATCCATTCAAGTCACAAGGATGCGAACTATTATGGAATATTTTATCTGACGAGACAAATAAAATATTAGGTGAATTACCTAATGCTGTTGGAGAGAATGCGTGGTGTGATGCAGCTCTTTTCCAACAAGCTGGTATTCCCACTCTCATGATGGGAGCTAGTGGAGAAAATTTTCATGCTCCCGATGAATGGGTTTCGATTTCCGAATTAATTAAGCTTGGAGATATTTTAGAAGGAACAATTCGACGATTTTGTAATGAATAATCCTATAAGGTTTTTTATACTATTTATCATTTCATTAACTATATTAGTGATTTGGTGATTTAAAGCGATAAACTCTTCCGGATAGATCATTTGTGGCGCGAACAAACCGCTCCCCAAATCATTGAAATACTCCAACAGGAAGGAGCCCAT
>Ga0315298_1010134_pt1 | contig 11424 bp, 15 predicted proteins | sample WHS_1_MG_FD_203077 | JGI IMG/M metagenome (GOLD analysis project Ga0315298, IMG submission 203077) | Extremophilic microbial mat communities from Washburn Hot Springs, YNP, Wyoming, USA - WHS_1_MG | ecosystem: Environmental > Aquatic > Thermal springs > Hot (42-90C) | place: USA: Wyoming... | reverse complement strand
CCAGAACCTCGGCCGGGAAGAACCCCCGAAAGCTCACTTCGAGATCGGTGGCCGCCACCGATACCTGATTGTCTTTGGCTTCCAGGAGGAAATGGCTGAGAATGGGCATGGTGCCCCGCCGGTCCACGACTCCCAGAGTCCTCCCCACCGCTTTGAGCAGGTTTTCCCGATCCATTGTCAGGTGCATGGTTATCTCCCTATTTTGCAGGAAAAATTTCAGGTTGTTGATGGCAATGCCTGGGGCAGTCCCCCAATTCAGCGGCAATAGCCGGCCTGATTGCCGCCCTCCTCAGAAGTAAACCACCATTTCGTCTCCCCACCGTTGCCGCAGGGCCCTCATGGCATGGCAGGCGTGGCACCGCCAGAGCCCGTGGTCAAGGTGGAGGAGCAATCGTGGCTTGCCGCAACCAGGACATTCACCCGTGCGTGTTTTATGGGTTTTGCTTAGGTCATTATCCATTCAACTTACCCTCTTTTGCCAGAAACCTCTGGCCACCGTAGGTCACCTCACCGTCGATCACGGTTAACGGGTGCATCGTGAAATTGCCGCCCAGGCCAGTATGGTAGTCAACCACCAGGAATTCGTTGACCCAGGCATTGGACCTGTTCCGCCGATAGTCCGGGTTCAACCCGCACAGGCACCCGACTGCCCGAGCCTTGATGGGTAACTCATCCACAGGCCTAACCTTCTGAAACTCCTGTGAAGTGTGGGTGTGGCCATAGACCACGTTGACCCCATAGGTGTCCAGGTGTTTTTTGGCATGATACTGGTTGATATACTCGCCGTGGGTGTAGTGTAGGTGCCCGAGCCGGAACAGCCGGGGGTACTCGACCACCTCGAACCCAATCTCTTCCAGGTGGGGCCGCAATTCCACCATGCCGATCAGGGTGGGGTTTTTCTCCAGCCACAACCGCACCCGATCCTCATGGTTACCCATCAAGAAAACCTTGCGCCCGTGGATATACTTGGCAAAGTCCACCAGGACTGCCAGCCCGTGGTCAAGCTCCTGCTGGTATCGCCGCCCCTCCAACACTCCGGGCTTGCGCTCGTTGAAAGAGGCCAAGGTGTCGAAGGTGAACCAATCGCCGCCGACTATGAGCATATCGGGCCTGACCTCCCGGCAGAAATGGTGCGCAACCTGGAGCGCCTCATGTATTGGGCGGCTGGGGTCGGTGTGGGCATCGAACAGGGCCAGCACCGACCATCCCCTATGGGCATGGCCCCTGCACTCGCGAGAGCAGAAGCTATCCCCGCGCCCGGAGTACAGGGTGCCGCAGTAATCGCAGCGACGGTGTTTTACCCGAGCCACCATCTCACCTTATGTTTGATGTGATCAATCAGTGCAACCAGGAGGGTGAAGACCAGAAAACCGCACCCCGCCCCAAGAATCACCGCGAAGCCAAGCCAGAAGTAGTCCTTCATGCTCCCTCCCTTTTCGGTTCCAGACCGTCGATCCACTTAAGGATTTTGTTTGCCCAGGACTTCGGGATATCCTTGCTGGACACCGCCTTGAGACCCTGCCCCTCAAGCCAAGACTTGAGGTCTGCCTTGTCATACCCCTTGTTAGTCAAGAGGGTGAACATTGTCTTGAGTTGAGCCCCGGTCAAAGGCTCAACGCCAGACTGTTCGTCTTGAGCCTTGGCAGGGGGCGGGGGGGTTGTGCCACTCACACCGTCATCATCAGACGGGGGCGGGGCAATCGAGCCAGACTGCCCGGGCTTGGCATTGGGGGTGACCTTGGGGGGCTTGGGGGCCGACTTGGACTGCCCCCCAAGGCCCTGTGCGATGGCCCCGTCATCATCCTCTTCTGCCGCCAGCCCCAGGATCAGGCTGACGTTGTAGCGTTTGGCATAGGAGAGGAGTGAGCCGATGGCCTGGGGTGTGCCCTGCTTGGTGGACATGGTCAGGTCAGAAGAGACCGACTGCCCGGACTCATGCACCAGCATAGTCACCACCCGGACACCATCATCAAAGGGCATGGCGCGGTGGATGATCCCCAGCTTGTACTTAGCCAGCACCGGAGTGACCGCGGCCATAATGCTGGGGAGATCGGCATAGGAGTAGGTATACCTCCCCTTATCCGTCCTGACCTCCACAGTCTGGTTTTTGGGGATGGGCGGAAATTCAGCCTGAGCCTGAACAAAGGCTCCCACCACCTTATCCACCACTTCCGGGGTATAGACGCCAGACTCTACCATTCGTAATCCTCCTGGTTAAATTTGAGGTTGAACCTGTCCATCATGTCTTTGGCCTCGTCCACCTGGGCCTTGGTTTTAGCCTGTCGTAAAACCTCCAATATTCTCCACAGGCAAAAATTTAGGAGGCCCCGTTCCAGGTCAACCTTACCCAGTTGGTAGTGGGCAAAGGCACCGTCCGCTTTCCCGATCTGGAGAATCCAGACCTGCTGGATTGGGTATAGGGGAAACCTCTCCTCCCACATGGCCGCATAGGCGGCTACCTGGGCCTTGTGGTCGTCGTATACCCCGTTGGAGGTCTTAAGGTCGACCAGGGTGATAAACCCGTTGACCAGCGCGACAAGGTCGATGGTGCCGCCCACCGCCAGGAACAGGCTCACCAGTGGGTATTCAGCCACGATCAGGTGGAAGTCCAGGTTGTTAAACCAGGACTTGAAATTTTCAAACGAGGCCATGGCCTGGGTCACATGATCGTCGGGGGCATTGGGGAAAGAGGGGAGAGGCCGACCCTTTAGGTAATGTTCGACAAAGGAATGCGCCATCTTGCCGATATCAGCGGCATCGTCGGTGAATTCCCGGTGGCTGACGCCATGCTCCCGGCCAACCTTATTGGCCCAGTGCATTAGCTGTTCCTTCGACCACCCGTTGTTGTTGCCGATGACCCCGGTCACCGAGGCGATGGACTTGAGCCCCAACGCCTTGGCGTACATTGGTCTGCCATTCCTGGCGATCTCAATCCCGTGGGGGGGGATGATAATTTCGTCAGGAGTCCAGACTTTCTCAGAAGTGGACTTCATCTTTTGGTATCTCCGGACAGTCGTCATTCCGTGATGTCCTCTGACGGTCGTCATTCCGGGCTGGGAAGGCCAATACGGTGAAGTCGTTGAAGATGTAGTCCGTATAGACCTTCCCGCCATCGCTCTCCCGAGAATTCATCTTGCCAGCCAGTAACTCCACCACCACGCCCTTCTTCACCACCTGGGCGGCGCGCTCTCCAACCTTGCCGAAGAGTATGCACCTGCACCAGACGGTTTTGTTTTCCCGAGCTTTCCGGTCATACTCCTCACAGGCCACAGAGAAGGAGGTGATTGCCATCCCCCCCTGTGAGTAGCGGGTTTCCGGGTCTTGCCCCACCCTGCCGCTGATGTTTACCGTCAAACCCATATAAATTCTCCTTTTAGGGTTTTTAGCGTTATGCTTCGATACCCCAGGCCCACTTGAGGGTCGAGAACCGGAACACATGGCCCTCGATCAGAGGCCTCTGGATATACTCAAGGTATTGCGGCCTATAAAGAATCCTGGTGGCAACGGTTTCGAGCAGTGAAGAGGGCCACCCTGTGGGAGTGGGTCTCTCCAGTTGGGGCGCGTGAGGGAACAGTATGCCCTTGATCCACCCGATGATCCCCTTGCTCCTTTTCCACGGCCAAGTGTCCGGGTAGAGGCACAGGTTGTAGAGCAGATCGTATGACTTGGTGAGCAGTCCCAGGTGATTCTGGCCGGTCATTTCCTTGACATCCAGCAGGGCCTGGGTGTACGGGGCCAGGGCGAAGTAATGATACCAGATGCCAGACTCCTCCCTCATGGCCTCGCGCCACAGGAGGCCGGTATAGGGGCAGACTGCAGCCCGGATGTGCGCCAACAGACCGTCAATGTCCTTCTGTCCAACCCCTACGCCAATGACCTTGGCGGCATAGATCGCACCGCACCAGCCCCAGGCACCGTGGTTGTTCTTCTGTTCCCTCAGGATGCTGGCTGAGGGGAGGTACACACTGGACACCCAATCCATAAACCACTGGTGCCAACCATCCCCCCGACAGTGCCACATGGCCTCCAAAAACTTGATGCCCCGATAGGTCAGTTGTAGCCTGGACTCTGAACCAATCACCCTTTCAAGGCTTGTCCAGTCGAACAGAATCGACATGGCCTTGCCATAGTACCCGCTGGCGCCGAACACCCGATAAGCCAGGGCCAGGGAGAGGGCCGCGTCGGAGTCCCGTTCCAGGTTGGCAATGGTGCGGTGGTTGCCCTCCCTGTTCTGGTAGTATGGCGGCACCTCCAGTGAAACCTGGGGGGACGCAACCAGGGTCTCATAGGGCTTGATATAGTCCCTGAATTGCTGGGCACTGGGGGAGCGCCACTCTTCCCGTGGAAGCATGCCTATCTCCAATCGATACCGAGTGCCTTGGCAGTTAGGGGGCCGACCTCACCGTCCGGGATCAACCCGAGGGACATCTGGAATTCCTTGACCGCGGCCATAGTTACCGGCCCGTAGACCCCATCAGCAGTGAGATTGAAGTTGAATTTCTGTAGGGCCTTCTGGACGCTCCGCACCGTTTCCCCCCGCATATAAGGGGAAGTGAGCCGCAGGGTCGACATCGACTCGTAAGGGCTGACCTGGACAACTCGCCGGTATTCCACTCCAGGGATAAGAATGCCGTCGTCCCACCGTCTGCCCCCAACCTTGCCAATGATGACCCCGGCCCTGGAGTTAGCCGCCTCGATGGTATGCACCCCATCCCCCACGCAGATCACAATGTGCCCGGACTTGGGGCGGCGCAGGAGGATGGCACCGGGGGTGTGGATCGCATAGTTGATGCCAATGGCAATCACCGTACCCAGGTCCACGTCCCTGGCCCAGTAGCCAGTGTAGGCATCGGCGGCCTCAGGGTCGTCAACGTCCCCCAGGTTGTCGGCGACCCCCTTGAGAAAGCCGTAGCACTGGAACACCCCGGCAGAGACAAACTCAGCGCAGTCCCAGGGCCCCTGATAATTAGCGTTCCACTTCGGCGCCCAGGCCCCCAGGACATACCGTTCATTGCGTTGGGCGTGGGGTCTGGCCCAATCCACCAACTGCTGGCCAGTTTTCTCAGTTACCATTTTCAATCATCCTCCTCTTTTCCACCGTGGGGATACGCCCACCCAAGAGGTTAAAAAAGTGTTCCGCGTCCATAACCACCAGGGGGGCAGTGTGGTTGCGGCTCACCACCAGGAGGGGGGTCAGGTCCCCGGCGTTGTGCCTCGCCTGATCCCACCATTCGGGGAGGCTCCACCTTTCAGAGTTTTTGCATTCCACCGCGTAGGGGAAGAGCTTCCGGGCGGCTGGTGACAGCCTGATATCTGCCCCAGACTGCCCCATTTCCCGGCTGGCTATGTCCTCGTCGACCCCAACCGGGAGGCCGGTGAGGATCCCGACCCACTGGGCCACCCACTTCTGGAGCCTGCGCCCCTTGGCTTTTGCGCTGGCCGGCTTCATCACTCCTCCACATCCCGGCCCAGGAGCAACTCAAGGAGCAACCCTTGGGCGTTAAAGATCAGGGCGCACAGGGCGTCCTCCGCTTCTTTGCCCTCCAAGGTGCCATCCTCAAACCGTTGCCAGACCTCGACATAGTGGCGAAACAGCGAGGAGACGAACCATTCACGGGGCATTCCCTTTTGCCAGTTGTTGCCGGGACGGTAGTTGCCTTTGGAGTCGATCTGGTGTTCCAGCATGAACCGCCCGAACCGCTCGAAGGTCTTGGGGCTGAAGTACCTGTGGTACTCCGGCTTGTTTGCCGAGGTGTCCCTGGTGGCCCCGGTGCGGGAGGTCTTGGCAATGCCGTCGTCCCCCGCCTTGCCATAATCTTTCAAACCATTTCCTCCTGTATTTTTTCGAGCTTGCATCCGTTCCTGATACGGAACGTGATTCGGTAACCGCCGTTTGTATCAAATGCGTCGCTGATCTTGGCCTTGCCCTTTTCCATCCGCAAGATCAGGTTCGAGTTTTTGGGATCTTTGCCAAGGGTGCAGTACAGCCTGGGCCTCTGGGTGCCAAAGTCACCACCACGGCCAAGCCTCTCACCCCGCTTTTTCTGGACGGCAATCACGGCGATGCCGGTGTCCAGCTTTTTGCTAATCTCTTTCAGTGGTTCCCCAATCTTCCAGAATTCGTCGTTGACCTCAAGGTAGTCCACGATGTTGATCCAGTGGGGGTGAATAATGTCCTGGAAATTGTCGTATCTCTCCCGCCAATCCACGCAAAGCCACTTCTCGATGGGGATGCCGAATTCATAGGAAAACAGGTTCAGCCTGGATCGCAATTCCTGCACACCACCCTCAGAAGACAGATAGCGGATTCTGCCGCCCCACTGCTCCAGGTTCTCCATCACAAAATTCAAGAGATACGCTGTCTTTCCAGAGTTGGTCTCACCGGCGAACACGGCCAGATTGCCGGGGTAGAAATTAATTGCCTTGTGGAGACCGAGGGGCCAGCGCAGATCCATGGGGCTGACTGCCGCCGACAGGATGTCCAGCACCGGAGCGTCGTTGTTCACTTTTCGGAACACGCCCCGCTTGCTGCCCACCGGCACGATGTCGTTGCTCTGCCGCAGGGCTGTCAGAGCCTGATATACCGTGGTGTATGTCTTGCGCCCAGGTTCCAGGGCAAGCTCCTTGATGATATCGTTGACGGTGAAGGCCCCGTCGCCAGCTAAGTCATTGATCCACTCCCGCACCATGGCGGCAACGGGTTTGGCCTTCTGGAGTGCGGCTTTCCAAGCACTCTGCACCTTGATATGAACTTCCTTGTCCGGGAAGGGTGGCCGGCATCCCCTGGCCACTGCGAGACAGGCATTACTCACCCCGTCCCTCGACCACCCCTGGAGAAACAGACTCAGGGCCAGGGTGTAGAGGTCGTTATCCCGACTGCCCTGCTCAAAGGTGGTCAGGGGTATATTGGGGTTTAAACGCCTGCTGTCGTGCTGGGCATCAAAGTCCGGGACAGGCTTCACCTTCTGAGCCAAGGCCTGAACACGGGCGGCAAGTTCGGACAGGCTGTCCTTGGGCAACAAGCTTGGTTCCATCTCCCTGACGAACCGATACTTATTGCCCTTAACCACACTGGGCGGGATAAGGACGTAGCTACCGCTGGAGGTACGTAGCTCCAGGTGGACACCCTTCTTATACTGCACGGTCTTGGGCGTATCTGCCCTGGCGCAGTACAGGCGCACCGGGTGCCCCCTCCAGGTCTCCCAGGTGAGGGTGGGCGGCAGAAAACCATCATCCTCCATCTTTTGCAGGAGGTTGACAGCCGCCTCATCGTCCGGGTCGAGGGCAAGGTAATTATCGAGCCGCAGGGCAAAGTTGGGACTGCGCTGCATATTAGCCTTGACAGCCTTAAGCAACTCCGCGGCACTCATGGTCTGCCAGCCAGCGACCAGTGGGGGCGACTTAACCCCTGCCGCCACCGGAATTATGGGGCCAAGGTCAACCATTAGGCCGACTTGCGCTCAGGCACCACAGGATTAGGGACGCTATCCAGGGCCCCGGAGTAGATCACTCGATTACGGACACGGCAGTAGGGGCAAAGCCGGTCAGAATTCTCCAAGGAGAGGTAGGACTTGTCGCATTTCAGGCACTTGCGTTCCTTGGCCTTCGACCATTCCTTGTCACCGGCGCACCGGGGGCACCTGGTGCCGCCCAGGACTTCCTTATTCCAGACCAGACCACAGTCAACGCACGGGACAACGGCATGGGCGTGGAGAACCTTCTTGATTTCCTGGCATTCGGGGTTGTCACAGACCGTGTTGTTCCCACGCCGCACATATTCCTTGCCACAGATCGCACAGATTCTCATTTCACCAACTCCCGTAACTCCTTGAGAGATTTCTTTATTATTAGCCCGATGGCCTGGGGGGTGACCCCGAGGATTTCTGCTATCTCAAAGCGGCTCATTTCCTTGAGGTAGGCCATTTCCATGACCACACGTCGGTTGGGCGGCAGAGCGGACAAGAGTTGATCCACGATCACCTTGTTATCTATGTCTCTTCCCCAATCGTCGGAAGGTTCTTCCTTCGGGCCGCACTCTTCGAGGCTGTCGAACCCATTGCCGAATTTGCGGTAGGCCCGCCTGACCGCATCTGTCACCGCGTTCCTTACTACTGCCCTGGAGAAGGCAATCAGGGGGGCGCGAGACTCCCGGTATTCTGGTAGGGCTTTCAGCAGGGAAACCATGGCCTCCTGGGCCACATCTTCGGCAGAAGTATGGGGGGGCAGATTATACCCCACAGCCAGCTTGTGGGCATAGACCCTCAACTGCTCCCAGTGTTGGTTATCCAATTCCATGCATACCTCCTGTCGTAAGGTATGACAAAAAAAATGCTGCTGGTTCATTTTTTGATACAGGAAGGCAAGAAAGCTGAACATAGGTAAATGATCTGCGCCCACCAGACCAAGGTGCCTGTAAAAGGAACCCACAAGATTTAGTGCTATTTCATAGTGTCGCCCCCATTTTGTAGGTATTACCAACACTTGGCATGGAGTGTGCATCATACCTCAGCATGATGACAGTCTCTAAAACACTAATACGAAATGAGTCGGCAAAAATTAAAGTAAAGGGGACAAAAAAATGGCTGGCAGCGTAAAAAAAGTTTCTTTCGATAAAAAATTGGAGCAGTTTCGAGAAGATCTCAGGGGCCGTATCGACACCCTGGTAAAAACTTCTGGTATTGGAAGTCGGCGGATGCTGTCTAAACAGCTGTCGATATCCGAAGATATGCTGTCTAAACTGCTGCGCGGAGAACGGAGTTGGAAAATTGCCCATCTAATTCAGATTGCCGATGCCCTGGGAGTACCTCTCAAGGAGTTGCTCGCCGGGGAGACAGGGGTGAGGATCCCCTTGTTCCGCCGTGCTGAAGCCTCTATTGTCTGGCGCAATAAGGGTGATGTAGGGTCAGAGGCCGCGTGAGGGGGGATTGCGGGGGGGCAAGGTGGGGGGCGCCCCTCCAACTTGTCAAGCAGAAGGTGGGTGGGGGTATACGAAGACGTTCCCACCTTGATAGGCTTAGGCGAGGTTCCACTTGGCATTTGTTCGCTGGCATTCTGCGGCGTGCGCCTTGATTTTCTCGGCACTTGCGTCCATACCGAACAGCTCAGGATTGGAATATTTTATCCTCCCTGTATCCAGGGGGATTTATTTCCCCCCCCTTTTGGTCTATACTATTTGTATTGATTAATGGCGAAAAAAATCACGCAGAAGCAGGGCCAGACTGGAAAGGGGTTAACAGTGAAACAGGTTTCTGACCACTTCCCGGATTTCAGATTTCTGGTGAAGCCCGGCCCAGAACTCCCTGGCCAGGTGGTGGACGGCGTACGCCTGCCACGGCGTCAAACTCCTACACTTTTCCGCCGATTGCTGGCCATCCACCCCCCATTTACGGTCCAGACCAGCGAGGACGCAGCCGTCCACTACCTCCTCTGCGAGGAGGTGCCCCAGAGAATCAAAAAACTCTGGGGCAAGGAGGTGGCCGTTGAGGATATCCACCAGGAAACAGGCCTCCTCCACGCTAAATTTGCCGGCAATCTCTGCCTCCGCCCTGCGAAGACTGAGACGGAGAATGGCCAGATCGTCGATAAATTGGGCAGTAAACGGACGCCCATACCTTTGCAGCCACTCAATTTCGGCGGCTGACAACCGTATCGATTTGATTTGTTTGTCCAAGCTATCCTCCTTTTTACTAATTATGCCCTCTGGGACCCTGCCAGCGGGAGGGCTGCTCGATCGGTAGGAATCCTTGACCCGATTAGAGGGGATTGCGACTATCAATCACCAACTGCACGACGCCCCCCCCAGACACACCTATAACTGACCCCCCAAGCACCCCCCCGCCGCTGGCTGCCACCAACCACCACCATCTGACGGTAGGCCCGGCAGGGGCCGGGGAGAGCCAGCGCACCATGCTCGGGGTGGTAAACCACCCCGTCCCTGAACTCGTGTCTGGTTCCAGCCAGGGCGGAGTAATCCGCCCTTTTGGAGGGGACAAAATAAAAGTCCCCTTGCCGGAGAACTTGCCTGCCCGCCGCCTCAGCCCGCCGGACAGCGGCGGGCTTGAGGTACTCCAAAGCCTCGTCAATTGTCTCGACCGACGGGCCCACTCTCAGCGCCCGCCGGGTGTGTGTGTCACGATCGTAAATCACTAGCACGGCAATTTTCGTGTAACGGGCCCCAAAACGACGGCTGTACTGGGCCCACCCCTCGACCCTGACCAAGGCTGCACCCTTGGACAGGTCCAAGGTGGTTGTGACGTCGCAACCGTCGATGTTGCGCTGGATTGATTCCAGCGCCACCCGCTCGTAGCGGGCCCGGATTTTTTCCACGGTCCGGGCCTGCATGGCCGCCGCCAAATCCGCTTGGCTGAGCGGCCGGTTAGCGGCCCTCCCTTGCCGAATTTTCCAAATCGCGCGGCCACGCCGCGCTGTCTCTGGGGTGATCCCCAAATCCACGTGGGGTTTACGACAACCCCCCCGTGGAGTAATATTATTAGCCGCAATAAGCGCCTTAAGATAGTCAGGGCGCCCATCCAGTTCCGCCCGGACGTCAAAGGCCCGGGCAGGCACACGCCGGCCGTTCGGGTACTGCCACGCGTAAAAAGACCCCTCGACACACTCTATCTCGGGGTCTCCGAATCTATCTTCTCCAACTTGAGCTACAAGCCGGAGATATTCTTCCTTTTCCACTTTTACCAATTCTTTTTTTACTTTCCGTGAAAGCAGCATTTTTCCATTCCTCCGTTTGTTTCCCTGGGGGAGGAGCAACCCCCAGACTTCCTTAGATATATGGCAAGCTGGGGAGCTTGTCAACTAGTGGAGCTTCAATCCTTCTTGGGGGAGGCTTACGCCCCCCCGGTTGTTCCTTTTGGTTACCTTATCTCCTTGCACATCCCGTGCCAAATACAAATTGTATAGATTTTAAAATGGGTTGCCAGTTTTGCCCATACTGCCAGTATAGGTTTTTTGTTCAAAAAATTGGCCTGGCAAGAAGGGGCAAAAGTCGGGAAAGGCAATGGGGGTGCGGCTAAGAGGGGAGTATAAGAATTTATACCGGGAAGTATAAAACTTTTTACCAGCAAAAGTGCAACGATTACAGGTATTTAGAAAAAAATGCATCGTCATGCATTTTTTTTGGGGCAAGGTGCTTTCGTTTTGGCCTTCTCAATTCGTATACTAGTACTAGTATATATATATATATATATATCTAGTACTAGTATATATATATATATATCTAGTACTAGTAAGTACCAGTCATTTAGAGTAAATTCCCCCAATACCCCCTAGTTGCCAAATTGCCGGTTTTAGATAAGTAGCCTAAATCCTTGGAAATCCCCCCCCCCACACTGCCCCTCCCCCAAGCTTGGGCTTGAGCGGCGCGCAGGGCAAAAGTTATGGGAGGGACAGGCAAAAGTTATGGGAGAGGTA
>Ga0315298_1010129_pt1 | contig 11428 bp, 15 predicted proteins | sample WHS_1_MG_FD_203077 | JGI IMG/M metagenome (GOLD analysis project Ga0315298, IMG submission 203077) | Extremophilic microbial mat communities from Washburn Hot Springs, YNP, Wyoming, USA - WHS_1_MG | ecosystem: Environmental > Aquatic > Thermal springs > Hot (42-90C) | place: USA: Wyoming... | reverse complement strand
AAAAAAAAGGGTTGAAAGAGAGGATGTCTTTGGTGACATCCTCTCTTATCTAATTCAGGTTTTCACAGAGCTTCTTTCGCACCAAGGCGGTCGTTTCGGCCGCTATTTTGGTGCGATTAAGGTTCAAGGATATTATCTCTATCCCTGGATGGCAAGGATAGAGATAATACAAAAGGAAAGGCTCCCGTTATGGGAGTGCTTTCAAATAAAGGAGGTGAAAAATGAATGAAGAAAAGAAATGGGATCTCCTGGGTGGTGCCTTTCCTAAAAGGTATACCTGGGAGCAAGAGGGGCAAGAGTTGGTAGGGCGAATTGTGGAGGTAAAGGAAGTTGATTTTCGGGGTACTCCCCGGAAAGTGGTTGTGATTGAGACGGCCGAAGGCGAGGAGTGGAGTGTCTGGTTAACCAAGCAGCTTGAAGCCATTGCTTCCTTGCCAGTGTTTTCTCTGGTGCGGATTGTTTACCTGGGAGAGCAGAGAATTAAGGGTGGGCGAAGAGTTAAGCAGTATAAAATTTATGTGGCACGTGAGTCTAAGCCTGAGCCCTTCTGATTTCCCATCCTTGGCAAGGGGAGAGGTTATTAGCCTCTCCCCTTTTCTTTTTTATTTGATCGCAATAAAATAGTCTTATCAAAGGAGTTATGCCATGCCAGGGATGGGTTTAGATCGTTTCATCATTAGGTTATTAATACCTGAATTATATTTTACCTACAAGTCAGCTAATAGAGCCCTTAAGGCAGTGCGTGAGATGGGTTTAGCGATCAGGACTAAGACATTTTATGAGGACTGGCGTGAGATCCTGGAGATTCCCAAGCAGAAGGATACGTGGAAAAAGATTCCACGTAAATATGCTAAGTGGAAAGACATGGTTATTGAGACAGGTAAGAATCTCAGTACAGAGTTTCAATATGTAGGCAAGATGACCTACCTTCATGCGCAGACTGGTGAGGTAGAAGAGAAGTGGATCTCTTTTGGTTCAGATTCATTTATGTTTCCAGAGGAAGCTCAAGAAAAGCTCTGGGGAGTAGCAGAGGAAGGTAAGTATTTATACGAGGTAGCTGAATTATATGATGTCAGTATAGAAAATATCTTTCATCGTAGAGGTTAATTTGCGCAAGGCTCATCTTCTTGTACCTAACAAGCGGTCGAGTCATCCCCGCAATTTCATCTTTTTTGATACAGAGACTAAGGTTGTAGATCAAACTGATGATTATGAGATTCAGGTACTACGTCTTGGTGTAGCCAAGTACGTGAGGAAAGAGGAAGGTTCATATACTGAAGATGAGATTATATTCCGAAGTCCCAAGGAGTTCTGTGATTTTATTCTCAGCAAGCTGCGCTCCCAGACAAAGATATATTGCTTTGCTCATAACCTTGCTTTTGACTTTGCGATAACAGCAATTGGCTGGCTTCTTCAAGATGCAGGCTTTACCCTTCAGAAGTTCTTTTTTCTTTCAGGTGAGTCGGCGATAGAGTTCAGGCGCGCTCGTTCTACGGTAGTTTTTATTGATTCAATGAATTATTTCAGGCTTCCCCTAAGGGAGATCGGACGCATTTTTGGGCTTGAGAAGCTTGAGGTAGATTTTAATGCGGTAGACGATGATAAGCTTATAGAGTACTGTCGTCGAGATGTAGAGATACTGAAGAGATGTATACTACATCTTGTATACTTTATAAAGATACAAGATTTAGGGGAGTTCAGGATTACGGGCGCGAGCCAGGCCTTCCAGGCTTTTCGCCACAGATATATGAAGCATAAGATATACTTACACGATTCACCTGAAGCTACCAGGCTTGAGTTAGAAGGTTATTTTGGTGGTCGCACGGAAGCTTTCTGGCTAGGTCGTTTTAATGAGGAAGTAACGATCCTTGATATTCAATCTATGTATCCTCATGTGATGAAGAGTAATGTGTTTCCAATTAGGTTAAGAGCATATCTTAACCATGGTCTGCCTTATAGTGTTATTCTTGATCTTCTCAGGACTAATTGTATTATGGCAAGGTGTATTATAGAGACAGATGAGCCAGCCTATGCTGTAAGGAAGGAAGGAAAGCTTATTTTTCCTCGTGGTAGGTTCGAGACGATCCTATCATCAGGTTCATTGCGCTATGCTATAGAACAAGATCATCTTCGTGAAATCAAAGAAATGGCTGTCTACAAGGCCCAGCCTATTTTTGAGGACTATGTTACTGCTTTCTGGGAGTTAAGAAAGAAGTACAAAGAAGAAGGAAATACTGCTTATGAAGCTTTAACCAAGCTCATGCTAAATTCTTTATATGGAAAGTTTGGCCAGCGTGCTTATGAGCAGAAAGTCATGGATGAAGATTCTTTGATTATGCCAGCTGATGAAATTCTGTACATTAATCCTCAAGGTGAAGAGTACAGAGTTCAGCGTTTCTTTGGCAAGCTCTATGCTTTCCGTCGTCTGGAGGAACCAGGCTGGAACGCTTTTCCAGCAGTAGCCGCTCATGTGACAGATTACGCAAGGATGTTGCTGTGGAAATATATTAAACTTGCTGGTCGTGAAAATGTCTATTACGTAGATACAGATTCATTATTTACGAATCGTGAAGGTTATGAGCGTCTCAGGCCATACGTAAGACCTGGAGAGCTTGGCTATTTCAGGATTGTCCGCCAAGTTCCCTGGATAGAAATACGAGGATTAAAGGATTACAGGCTTCCAGATGAGGAAAAGATTAAAGGCGTCTCAAAGAAAGCTATTAAGGTAAGTGATTCAGAGTTTATTCAATCTGAATTTCCTTCAATGCTTTCAGTGATCCGTGAGGAAATGCGTGGTTATGTTAAAATCCTACGTCGTAGAAAGAAGCTTTCTCGAGTCTATGAGAAAGGTTATGTTGATAATTCTGGTCAGGTTGAGCCTTTTTATTTAGACTCGAAATGAAATATATCCTTGAATCCTGACCAGGAGCCACCCCAGATCCCGCCAAGCATTTCCCAGATCTCACCCAAACGATGATATTCCTCGCAATCTTTAAGGACAGCCATTCTATCTTTAATAACTACAAGGTCAGCAGCTAGTGAAAGAAGATGTTTTGATGCCATAGTCATTGAGGTTCCTTCCTGGACCCTACGATGTTGTTCTTCAGGAGTACGCCGTACATCTCTGAGTGAAACTTTGATCCCTTCGAGATTAGCTCTCAGGATAAGTTCAGCAAGCTTCGAGGTAAATTCAGCCTGACGTTCATTTAGTGTCTTCTCTTCGTTCCCCATCGTTTACCATCCTTATGAGCATATCGATTTTTCCCTCAAGGTTTGAAAGTCTCCTCTCAATAGCAATGATCCAGGCAAGAATAGGAATAACAATGATTTGAAGTATTATCCCGAGACGTTCAAGAAGTCCCATGGAACTACATCTTATTTTTTAATACTATCCACGTTCTATGCCCGAATAAGAAGAAGATAACGCCGCTCATAAGATCCAGCATGTATTTAACATATCCCTCAGGAATTGAAGGTGTAACTATAGCAATAAAAGTAAGTACAATGATTAATGTAGCAGCTACGTATCTGAAAAGAGCTCGAATATTTGAGACCCAGGTTGAGACATTACCCTCAGGCCGATCAAGCTGAGCAAGTGCTTGAATCTTTTTACTTTCTGCTTCCATTAGTTTAATCTCATCGTCCACGGTAAGCGCTCTTTGACCGAATAACAACCTTGAAACTCCGCTCTTAATAACATCAATTAGTGCTGGAAGCAGTGCGGCCCATACTGGACTCATGTTTTTTCCTCCTTCTTATAGGTTTTGAACATCGCTTTTCTATGTACTTAGAGAAAAGCGACGTTAAGAGGTCAAACCTATTTAACTCCTTTTCTGGTAGTTTCCCCTTCGGGAGGTTTTCCACTACCTCCCAGCTCACCCTCTTGAGTTCCTCGAGGAAGTCTTTCGGACTCACTTCGACCTCCTGAATAAGCTCCTGAATAAGCTCCTGAATAAGCTTTTTTAAGCTGTTCTACGACCTTTCTTAAATTTTCTACAGCCTTATCAGGCATTATAAACCTCCTTTCCTTGTAATTTGTAATATGATAGAAGCATCTTCTTCATTATAGCCCATCCGAAGAAGGCGAGCGATAAATTCTTCTTTCGTTATTACACCTTTCTGGTATGCCATTTTAACATCAGCAAGGGAAAGAGATTCACCTTTAGCCTCTCGCTCATGTGTCCATGTTTCAACGTAATAGTCAATTTCTTCAGCAGGTAATGCGAGCGCTGTAAGTTCTATCCTAACCCTTGTTTCATCAATTACATGTTTCATGTATCTTGTTTTTATAACAGAAATGCGGCGGTCTCTTAGTTCCTTTTCTCGTTTGTAGTCTTGGATCGACAGCAATATCTCTACACCATGATCAGAATATCCGAGTGAACGAAGCATATCCTGAGCCTCTTGTCTTGATATAATGCGATCGTTATATGCTGAAAGTATTTCTGTTTTGCTAAGCTCTTTTACGTCTTCAGTTGCCAGCGCCTCGGTGAATCTTGTAAGATACTCAGCATTTTCCTCGTTATAACCAAGATCCTTATATGCCTTTTTAACCTGGTCCCTGTTGAGGATTCCCATCTGGTACATGCGTCTAACATCAATCCTTGTTAATGGAACGTATGAAAGCTGAATAAGTTTCTCTCTCCAGAATGGCATAATATCAAGCGCTCTGAGCAGCATTTTAAGCTCATCCTCATTGATGATCCCACGATGTAACATCTCAAAGCCCATTTGAGCAGAAGGAAGCTCCCAGTGAGCAGCCCAATAGCGTTCTGCCCATTCCCTTGAAAGCCCCTGCTTTTCTACCCAGTACGCAAATTCCTCTGGGAAATCCTCATACTGGCCGAATTTCTCAGCAATGGTAGGAGTAAATGCTTCACGTACTGCCATCCTGATGATATCAGATATAGGTGGAATAACATAAGCCATCTGCTTGAGTATTTCTATATCAGAATCTCCAAGCTGATGATATTTCAGGTTAAATTCAAGCATGCGTTCAGAAATTAGTCCTCTGAGCCAGGCTTGAATATATGTATCAGGTGACAATGGTGTAAAGGAAACGTCAAATATTCGGTCTATGGCATCATCAGAAAATCCATGCTGTCGTAAAAGGTTACGTGCTTGTTCTTCTCTAAGTCGACCTAAATGAGTTTCCTTAATGATGACATCAACAGGCGTAAGCTGTTCAGCAGCTTGTTTGAACCGGTCGATATCTTCATCTTTAAACCCGTGCTTTGCCATTTCCTCAATGAAAGTCTTCTCAGGTATAAGACGTCGAAAGTATAATGTGGTTAAAATATCTGGTGGTAAGATTTCAGGTCTTTCCCGCTTCCTTGCTTCACGTGCACCTATTTCCTTACCAACCGTAAACTCACCAACAACCTTGCCAATTAAAACTCCAGACGTGTAGAGAAGATACAGAATCGAATTTAAGAGATCCAAGATATAAGCTTCTATCGGGCGACCGAGAAGCTTAACAAGCTCATCTCCAGCCTTTTCAAGCGCCTCGTTAACCTTAGGCGCTACCTTCGTAAGCGCCTCTTTAGCCAGTCCTACTTCAAAGATTGAGAAAGGCATGGTCACCTCGATGGTATAATGATTTGAGAAGGAAACTTAAGCCTTGATAATGTTGAAACCTGTCGCTCAGCAAAGTAAGCCTCCCACATCAGATCAAGCTCCCTTTTTTCCCTTCCTGTCTGAAGCCATATCCTTGAAGCTTCCATCAAAGGATGGAAGGCGACCTGAAGTCCATCAAAAATATCTCCTCTCAATTCTCTGAGTTCACCTAAAGCAGCACCAAAAACCCGATTTTTAATATCATCAAGCCAGTTCGCAACTTTAGCCAGATCTTTGATTCCAAAAGCGTGTGCTATATCAGATAATACATCCCCAAGGAAAGAAGTAAATCCTGATAATGTCGTGATATCTTTCCCCAGAATGGAAAACGTTTCTTCAACATCGCTCATTATTTGCGTGATAAGAGAATCCATAGTCACAAAAACGTCGTTTATTTCACTTGCCAGCTTGTCATCGAAATTTCTGACAATGATGAAGATTGATTTAAGATATTTCTTCTGCCTGAAAGCATCATAAGCTAAAGCAACGGTGTGGACAGATGAAAGAAAATCAGCAATCTTTTTGATTATCCCCATTATCTTACCAACAATTGAAGCTTTAACTTTAGAGTAAAATTCAACAAATTTTCCGACAATTTCGTGAATGAATCTTGTAATCCTTGAAGCGTACTCTTTAATCACGGTGAAAGCTGATATCAAAACGCTTCTTACCCTGCCAAAAATTGAAACCACAGCCTGCCAGATTTGCCCAGCAACGAATCTGATCGTTCCTATAATCTTAGAAATAGCGTCCCAAATTGCGCTCATTGCCTCCCAGATTGCCATCGCAATCTTTACTGCTTCCTTCTGAGCTAAGGAAGCAATATGAATTATCAGAAATTTAAGCGCTCCTGTTAATGAAAGTATTGTCGCACCGATAACAGCCAGCGTCATATAAGCATTTTTAGAGTAGATTGCTGTGATTATCGCTCCTACAATTGCCGTCACAGCAGCAATAACAGCAGCTATCCCTTTAGTTACCGCAGCAACAACTGCCGCTATCGTTGTAACAGCACCTACAACGTTAGGCATTTCTCATTTTTCCTCTGCGTAAGTTTCAAGCAGACGATCCCGAAGCTGAACCGCTTTCTGCAGCATATCCTCAAGCTCATCAACGTCTATCCCGACTTTACGAGCTCGCTCGAGTTCGAATCTCGCATGATCAATTATAGATTGAAGCGAGCGAAGCTTTTCAATATCTTCAGGTGATAATTTAATAGGTTCATATTCCTTAGCCATCTTGATTTTACCTCCCTTTTGAAATTTCTATGCCTAAAGCCCGGCGAGCACCAAAAAGGAAAGCCCGCCAAGGCGTGAAATCTACATCATCAGCGTCCATCCTATTAGCTTCCTTCCCGTACATACCTTGATCCATAAACTCGTACCCCCAGAATCCCCGATTAACGATTTCTTCACCCAAAGGAATCGCTTCAGATACACCCAAACCTCGATAGCCATCAGCAGAAACTCTACCACTACCATCACCTCCACCATCACCTGAAACAAGTGTCCGTTCTGGTGGCGTCGTTATTTCTCTCAGCCTTTCTGGTCGTACTATCCCATGCCAGGAAAATATACCGACCTGGTCAAGCATGGCATCAAGATCACGACCGCCAGAAGTAAAAATATGATCCCTTGGTACTCCGAGACTTCTAAGATATTTAACCTCATAATAATGCCACTGAACAGTGTAATCAGTTGGCCACTCTAATGCGTCGTACTCGTTCATTCGCTCAATGTAGAATTCAATTCCTATCTCCTGAAGAAGCTTAATCATCCTTTCTATATAAGGTCTGAAATATGCTTGAATTCCGCTTCCGTCCATCGTCCAGTAGCCCCCTGGTATCCTGTTAACCTCAGGATCCTTCATATCCCTGTCAGGCCATGATGAAAGTACTGGGTGCCAGTACTTAGGCCAGCCAGGTCTCTTAAGCGAAGTATAATCATCAAGCGAGATAAATGCTTTAAGTCCAAGCTCTTTCATATACCTGAGAATTTTTTCAAGACGTTGCCAGTAGTTTTCATCAAATTGAGTTAAATCGTAGAAAGGAAGCATAGGAGCATCCTCATAATCTGTTTTCCATTCACCTATCTTCAACCATGGTGAAGCAACGTTGTCATCCCACGCATAGATCCCAAAAATATGGACACCAGAAAATTCTTCATCTGCGACCTTGTTCAGTAAGGTCCGCCAGTTACCCTTACAGGTCAAAATGTCAGCGGCAAAGAATACACGCTCAAAAGGATACGTTGGCTTAGCTGGTGGAGGTGGTTTTTCTTCTTTAGGTCCCGGACCAAGGAACTCAAATTCATCATCTGATCGCCGCATTCTCGGCTTAATATCACCAGCATATCGCCGCTCTGGATGCTTATCCGAAGGTGCGTACTCCTCAATTATTTTCGCCAGAAGCTCTATATAAGCATTATGTACCTGCCTGAGGTTAGATATGTCTATATCATCTTTAGCAAAATCCTCAATCAGCGCAGATGTCTGGTTAGCCACCCATAGCAGCGAACGAAGCTCCTCAGATGCCTCCCTGGAAAAATAGAAAGGTACTATTGGCTTTGACATGGCTTCCCCTTTAGACAGGATCTTGATTTGTTACAGAAATTACAGTTTGGTAATCTTCAGAGAAAAACATCGGTGAAGCCAATCGTTTATTGTAAAAATGCGTCACTCCATAGCTATAGCAGAGCCGCATATATCTGACATAAGCTCCAGTATTTCCTGCTTCCACCCATGCGTAAATCTGTAACAAATCACCAGCATAAAATGGTCCTAAAATCTCATCATATCCTATATAATTCGGTGAATTATTCTGTCTCAAAGTACCAATTGGAACACCATTTAAATATATTTGTGCATAAGCATAATGTACACCATCACCAGAACGAAGCTGGAAATATACAAATATTTTCGGAGCATATTCATTAAACCTCATTTCTTTAACTTTGACAGGCGTCGTTGATGTAGTTGACTTCTCTGCGTCATTTGCGTTCCTTACAGCATCCGATGGCGCCCAAAGCCTTCTGAATGGACCAATATCCTCAGAAAAATGCTGATACGTAAAAGTAGATTGAGCAATCTTTGACGCAGTAATTGCCCCGTCATTAAGTCCTACAGTCTGGTTCGCAAGCGCTCCAGGCGCCAGCTTAGCCCGAGTAATTGCCCCGTCCTTAAGTTCTACAGGTCCAAAGCTTGCTAATCGTCCCATGGTTCCCCCTTTCAGTACCAGCCTACAATTTGATAGCGAGCCGTAGAGCCTGCCGTTTTGTTTTTAATCCTGATTGCTCTTGTAGTGGCTGAAAAAGAGTACATCGTATTGGCAGGAATCTCAATTTCATCCTGCCAGGTTACTCCGTCCGTTGAGCGCTGAACCAGAGCAGCATTATCAAATATAAAAATATCTACTTCACCACAATCTTGGTCAAATGTTAAAGGCGTTCCATAATTATCACTCGCATTTCCGCTTTTCGTATCATTTGCAGAAAAAGGAACGGATACAGCCGAAACCCTGAGCGTTCCATCCTGATTTGCCTTGAGCCGTACAGGAACATTATTAATATAATCCCAGCCGAAAAGGTAAGCAAAAACCCGCTTCAGGATATTATCAATGAAGTAACGTTGAGCATAGCGAGGTTCAAACTGAGCGCCCTCAGAAAGCTGCTCATCAACAATTTGGACTACTTCCTCGGTTTTTATTGGCACCTTACCCCTCCTTTAGACGAGAGTATAGACGTACGTCACATAAATATTTGTAGCGGTGCCGCCGCACTTCAAGGCTGCCTTAAAGGTGCGCCCGATATCAATATCTACATCAACAGGTATCGTCACCCTGTAAGCGTCCGCAGGAAGCGAAAGCACCTGATCAATGACCGAAACAAGCTTCTCCCTTTCAATCCAGCCCTCAACATAATTCCCCTGACGAGCTGAAACTACTACCCAAAGCTCAATAAGATGTTTCTTCTCCGCTTCAGTCGACGTGATACCAGTACCATATGCCGTTGCATTGGCTGACCCTGTAATTGCTTCAGAATAATAATAGTAAGCCATTGTCTCCCTCCTTCGCCTTATGTCACCTTTTTAACCTTTTCAATCAGCCCGATCTCAGTATACAGCTCACCAATTCCTGTTTCTTCAACTTCCTGCTTTGCTGTAACATATATATTCAGTTCTTCGCCACCCACAAAGACCAGAGGTTCAGTGAAAATCAGCGGTTCCCGAGGATCAACAGAAGAGAAATCACCGATCTGAGAACAACCGCCTCCCATTTTTGTCCCTTGGTTTCCAGAAACCAGAGAATAGTCAAATAAGAATCCGTTACGGTCTTTGTCAAAGAGTACTTCTCGCTCTTTGATCATCTTGAGGAATTGCGTATAGATACCTGTGACTGTATTCGAACTCCTGACACCTACCTCTTTTCCCAGGATTCCAAAGATTGTAATCTCATTCTTAGCAGGCACATCGTCACCAAACGGAAAGACAGGAAACTCTACAGGATTAGCTGATTTATTGTACAGGAAGTCACCAGATCCTCCGATACCACCTGCAACCCTACCGTAGTTAATAAAGAAATACTCACTAGCCCTTGACCCATTCTCATTATCAGGCTTCTGGTCACCAGCGTCATATATGTCATAAACAACCGTAACAAATGCTGACCCACCAGTTACACCTGAAATATAGAATGTCTCGCCTTCACCTATAGGATAACCCTTGAAAATTCCAAGGTCAAAGAGAAGATCCAGAAGATTATACCGTTTCGGAGTAATTACCGTCGCCCCATCTCTTGCTACCAGATTAGGAAAGAACAGGTGACTCCCGTATGTAGGCGAAACCCTGAAATATCCGACTGTAGTCTTTTCAATTCTGAGCGTCGCATATACATCATTAGGCGAATAAGCATATATTTTCCTGACAAGTAATGACTCACCAACCTCAGCCCGAAGCGAAAAATCGCTACCACCCTTCACGGTCTTAACCATACCTGAGTACTTCAAAGCCATGCTTTACCTCCTTATTTCTTTCTGAATTTCGCCATCTCTCGCACCCAGGTGGTCATGCGGTTGATTCTGTCTTCAAGGGTGATATCAGGCATCGTTTTAACCTTTGAAAGCACTCCGTCCTGATATGGAAGCAGCTGCTGAGCAAAATCCCGTACCTTGTCAGCAGAAGCGTCAATCCCTGAAGCAATACGACCAAGTCCTTTCTCCACAGTTTTACGTTTCCATTCATCAACTGTCACCTTTGAAACCCTCTGCTTCCAGATACCCTGATCAATCGCAGCATTCAACTGAGCCTTAAATTTAGCCTCTTTCTGAGCAGCAAGCTGACCAGGAGAAGTCGTCACCCTCTCAACACCTTTACGAATGTCCTCAACCGCACCCTTAAGCCTGCGTGCGTGCTTCTCAACAAATTCCTCAGGAGTAATTTTAGGCATCTCACACCTCCTAAATATAGTATGAGAGATAACTCTCTCTATACAATATATAGCGTTTTTCTCAAATTGTCAAGATATATGGTAAAAAAGAAATTACCTACTACTGGGGTATATAGACGGTGACCACAAGATATTGTGGTTGCCATAAGCCAAAAATATATGATATATCACACAGGGCAAGCTGGTAAACTCAACGACCTGCTATAAAAAGCCTTACCGCTTGCATAAGAATCCATTACTCACAGATGATAACAACCAAAGCTATAACTAACAGAAACCTATGCGCTCCAAACACCCACAAAAGTCAAGCGCCAAAAAGCCACCAACCCGCATCACACCGCGCGGCGGCGGGCTGCTGGCGCACACTAGCCC
>Ga0315298_1010128_pt1 | contig 11428 bp, 11 predicted proteins | sample WHS_1_MG_FD_203077 | JGI IMG/M metagenome (GOLD analysis project Ga0315298, IMG submission 203077) | Extremophilic microbial mat communities from Washburn Hot Springs, YNP, Wyoming, USA - WHS_1_MG | ecosystem: Environmental > Aquatic > Thermal springs > Hot (42-90C) | place: USA: Wyoming... | reverse complement strand
TAGCGTCTATAGAATACAATACAAAGAATTGAAAGTGAATTGATATTCATCAGCTAATTCATCGTTTACATTTTCAAGAATACAATACAAAGAATTGAAAGTACATTGAAGACGTGAGAGAGGTAGCTGTGATATACTACTTGGAATACAATACAAAGAATTGAAAGGTAGTTATGTGTAGCCATACAAGTAGAAATTCATGATGAATACAATACAAAGAATTGAAAGCGTGCTCCACGAGGCGGCAACTCCAGTTTAGATAGAGTGTGAATACAATACAAAGAATTGAAAGTTTGCCAGGACAATAAAAGAAATAAAGTTCGGCAGTCCCGAATACAATACAAAGAATTGAAAGCGAGAACACCAAGGTGAGAAGGAAGGATAAAGAAAAAATGAATACAATACAAAGAATTGAAAGGTCACTACGACTGCTACTATTAGCATTATAAACGCTAGTTCTGGGAATACAATACAAAGAATTGAAAGGACGACTTTTTCTTTAACACACTAGTAACAGCAGTAAAAGAGAATACAATACAAAGAATTGAAAGACTACTAGCGGTGTGAGACATGTCATTGGAATCCAATATAAAGAATTAGAAGTTTATTGGGTCCGAGTTGGTTAGAGATAAATTTGATTTAAAGAATCAAAAGCAATTGTCGGGTATTCAGCTTACATAAGATTGTGAAGGTGCTCTAGTAAACAATAAAAAGAATCGCAATTCTATGGGATTTGTTAAACAACATATCATGATTTGCGAGCTGAAATGTTCCGATGAAGGAGAACGGGCCTATGCTTGACTAGAAACCATGGGCGAAATCCTCATGAAGCCTGTGGAGGTTGAATCTTAAATATAATGTAATTAGAGCACGGTTGTCTCTATATAAAGCCGGAAAAGTGAAATGTTTAAAGTTACTTGCGAGATGAACAAAAACTTGAAAAAGATGTAATAAAGAGGTTGAAGCGTGTTCCTTTCTTTGAACCATTCATATAAGTGATCAAGTAGTTTTAAGGAAAAGGTGTATTTAAGGAGTTATAGAGAGAAAAAGAGAAGTATATAATACACGATAATATTTAAATAGAATAAAGAGGTACCTCTAACGGTGGTCTTTTGCCTTCGATCTTAATCGCCACTCTTGGCTTCGACGCAGACCTCGTTTTGAGAAGGCTGACTAGGCACGGCGGCTACAGGGCTATTAAATGCTTGGGACTAAGAGTGGATGAAGCATCCTTCAGGAGAGTTGAAAACGCATTTTCAACCGTGAAATTCGTGACAGAGAGACTAAAAATACCAGCTGAACTGAGGGCCTTCGAGCCAGGTAGAGGCCTTGTGAGAGGGATTACTGCGGAGATAGAGAAAGAGGCTGCTAGGGACCTAGTGGAGCTGTACCTCTCAGGCGGCCCAAGACTACTCATCATGGCGACTCTCATAGCAACTCTCCTAGTAGACCCTCTATTCCTAGAAAACATCACGGTAATAGTCGAGGGTGAGGGGTTCGAAGGCGAAATTAAATCTAGGGCAGACTGGTTGAAGAAGCTAATAGGATTGAGTGGGAAGGAAATCGACATAATCAAGTACACTGCGGGAAAAGACGTCGTCAAGCCGTTGAATCTAGTTAAAGATCTTAAGATACCTAAAGCAACTGCATATAAGAAACTAAGGGAACTGGCTACAGAGGGATTCCTCGAAGAGAAGAATGGGGAGTATGTTTTGAAACAAACATTCCTGGATATACTCTTCTAATAGGTCATAGATCGTGACCTAATTCCGTTATAACAAATAATTTGTTTTATGGTCATAGGTCGTAACCATTACATATAGAGTTTCAACCTTTAATAAAATTTATAAGTCGGTGGAGTATTATTGAACAAATTGGGTGTTAGAATGAGCAAATTAGTTGAAATACTAGGCTTTCTGGGGGCGATGAAGGATTACAGCTACATAGATAGAGTATCTACTGCACTAAACGAGACGAGCGTCTACGAGGCTTTGAAAGACGCTATTAGAGCCTATTTAACACTTTGCCCTCCTGATAAGCATTGCTGGGCTGAGTACAAGGAAAAACTATATGAGTGTCCTAAGGTGAGTGGCGATGAGTTGGAGAAAGAGATAGAGGTCATTTTAAAAGAGATGAAAGGTAAGAGCGGAGGTGAAATCGTTAAGTATAGTAGAGAGTTAGCGATGAAAGCCTATGCTGCTATACCAAAGGTTAAAATAATGAATAGAAAGGAGGCCGAGGAAAAAGGGATAGAGGTGTGCTAGATGAGTAGCCAGGTTAAAGCCCCTAAACAAGTCTACGTCAGTGTCTCAGCTAGGATATTAATGAACATTGAAGCAGTAAACATGGCTGAGACTGTTGGAAATATATCACGTCATAGAAAAGCCCCTGTGGTAGTAGCCTCGAAGCAAGGCGGTATAAGCGTAGTATATGTTCCAGCTGTAAGCGGTGAGAGCCTAGCCCACCATTACCAGAGGCTATTAGCGTCGATAGCTCAAGAGAGAGGGCTTCCAGTTACAAACATGGATGTACAAGGCTTCTTCATGAAGTTCTCAGATAAAGGAATAATAGGGAAATACTACAAAGATGTATTAGAGAAATTCGACTTGATAAATTCAACAGATCTATGCAAGATAGAAGAAGCTATTTTGAAGTCGAGTATTGTAGCGGATGTAGGAGGATTCCTCTACACAGACAAGATGATTAAGAGGACCTCGAGGATTAAATTCAGCTACATGATACCAACACAAGATGCCATAGAGCTCGGTGCAGCTCTATCTTATCCCCAGCTACATGTACGATACACACCCGAGGCTGTGAAGAAAGAGCAGGCATTGTACTACGTTGAAACAGCAAGCGCTCTATACTCTTTTACAGCAGGCCTTAACGCATCAGATATTGCCGAGCTCTCATCAGCATGCAGTCTAAGCATCGACCTCGCAGGTCAAAAGAAGAAGAGAATAGAAGCTGCATACGATGCACTAGTAGCTCTACTCGATGGAATAATGTTCGGAGCAAAGAGGTCAAGATTCACGCCCCTATGGGATGTCGTCACACTCGCGGTATCTGTTTCAGAGGGACCCGTGGAGTTCAATCTAACACCACCTCATACCACGGACTACATAGCTGAGAGCGTGGAGAGAGCTGGGAAAATAACAAGTGTCTTCAGCGATATGAAGATCAGCATATACTGGTTTAGTAGAGAAAATGTAAAAGAGCCGCAAAAGTTAACTCAAAACGTATATGTGGAAAGGACAACCTCGCACACTGAGGCACTTGTTAAGGCGAGATCTAAGTTATTCGAATACCTAGCCCCCAGGAGGTAGATATGTCTATACTCAGGTTTTTTTACTCGAAGTTAAACCTCCACTGGGGTTTCATTGTAAGGGCTAAAGGTGCTACAGCGGCCCAGCCATCCATGATCCTACCTCCGCCCACAACTATTGTTGGTGCTTTTGCATACCCTCTTCTAAGGCTTCTCGGCATACCAGAGGAACATGATTCGACCAAAAAGATGAAAAAGAGGGCTATCATATCGCCAGTATTCGATTGTTTCATTAAGTCAACTCAAGGTGCATCAGCAGGCCTAGATCCTGATAGCAGAACGGGTTTAAGCACATATATGGAGACTACGAGAATAATAGGCTTTGTATACAAAACGGGTGGACAGATTTCCGATGCTCTTAAAAGACCTATTGAAGAGTCCATTCCATTAATAATGCCTGTTCAACCAATTGGCTCAACCTACGCACCTAATAGTATTCTACACATAGCTACATTAATTGATATTAAGGAGCTGTCGAGATGTCTTGAGACAAGCACAGAAGACATAGATAATTATGGATTGAAAGCATGCTACGGAGTGTCGAGGCTTGGATCCAAAGAGAGCATAGTTTCTGTGATCGATGCCGACTACGGTGAGCCTGAGTTCACCGAAGGCGACATTTACACGATCGGCTATGTCCCCGCATCGATAGCTAGCAAGAAAATACCCGAGATTTTTACAAGTATATATCTTTACGACCTCGACTATAAATTAACGGAGTACATAGTTCCTACAGGCAGGCTTTCAACCCAGACAATCATAACACCGCCACCGAGGCTACCTGGTACAATTCTAACATTAATCTCCGGCTCCAAAGCCTTCTACCTCAAGAAGCACGATGATCTAAAGGTGGTCACCGTTGTCAAGTAATATCACCATAACACTTCTACCAGAGTATATGCTTGGAAGATACTTCCAGCTTGTAGCTTTATCGATCTACTTCTCGATAAACCCAGGTAAATTACGCTCCCTATACGGCGTACTAGATAAAGGTGTTTCATTGACGAATAGCGAGCTTGTTGATTTAGTAGAGGCAACTAGGAACCTACTGTTAGAAAAGTATGGTCTAAAAGAGTATGATCCATGCAAGCTCCTAGAATTTATGAATAAAGATTTACCAAGAGCATATTTACCAAATGATGAAGAAGTGTTTTCTGAGCTTTACTTCCCATCATTCAACTATGAAGCGTGCCTAGGCGAGAGGAAAAGGAAAAAAGCAGGCATCTCCTATCCTGAGATAGCAGTTTCGTTCATAGAGGAAATATTGTCAAAAAAAGGGGTTGTAGCACCTAAAGATGTTAGACGTAAACCAGCATTATTCGGCTCATTTATCTTCAGTGAAGACAAGTTAAGGGGGTTAACAGGTAGGGTACTACATGATAACATATCGCTGGCTATAGGTGTCCTGGGAGTTATGGTTTCATATGCTGGTAGGGTTCCTGCGGGGCCGAAAGAGACATTAGAGCTTTTCCTACTACCGGATGGCTCGATCGAATCTCTTATGTACTCACTCTTGATGTACGATCTATTGTTTAAAGGGAATATTAATTCGTGGAAAAAACTCGCAGAATCGTTCGTAGATCTTCCAAGCACATCTATAGAGCGTGCTCTAATAATGGCTTCCAGTGTTAAGTTTTCCTCAGCTAGAGATGAAGACTTAAGACAACTAACTAACAACTGGCTCCCAGAGAAATTCATATTATTACGTGTGAAGCCTGAGCGGAGACCAAATATATCGGGCTCCACCACGCTGACATCAAGGTTTATTTCTTCAAACAGGGATATCGAAGTCGTTAGAGCACTTGAAAGAATGATTAACGCTATACAAGGCTTAAAGAATGGGGAAAAGGAAAAGGTGTTAGCAGTTGTAGGTGATTGTGTGAACTACTTGACAGAAGCCTACTTCACAAATAATAAGACGCTTCTAGTTGAGTGCGCTAGGTTGTTAATACCGCTATACCAGGATGAGGATCTCCCGGTCAAAGTCAGGGAGGCTATCGCGAAGTTTATTGAGGTCTTGGCAAATGCCATTAGATAACCGTGAAGCCCTTGAAAAATTCTACGAGAACCTCAGGAAGAATAGGGCTTCAGCTATTGTTGCTCCAACATCTTATGGGAAAACACTTTACTCTCCAATTCTGCTTAAGAGGTCTCGTGAGGACAATCTCTCTTACGGGTTGATACATGTTACGCCTTTTAGGGCTCTTGTCAGAGAAATATACCTTGAGAAATTCGCGAAATACTGCGACAAGATCTCACTTGGATACCAAAGCATGGATATATTAAAAGAAGGAGAGGATAAATCCCCATTTTTCCTCAGAGACCTGGTTGCTACAACACTCGACAGCTATGTTTGGAATGCTTTCGGTATACCTATAGCAGAGTTTGATAAGATGGTTAGAGAGGTTAGCTTAGGTCATGGCTATGTCGCTGGAATGAGTATATTCACATCTACAATAGTATTCGATGAAGCACACGTATTCATTGGCTCAAGCACGGAGCGAGCCGTATTCACTATGGTTCAAGCCTCAATAGCCTACCTCTCGCACATGAATGTACCCTTCGCTATTGAAACAGCTACCATTCCTTCCACAAAACTTTCCACGTTAATAAAAATAATTGGTGAAAAATCCCTACCATTAGTGTACGTCTGCAGGTCGAGCGACTGTGGACACTCCTCTCAAGCTTTAAACTACAAGGCCCTGTTAGGCAATAGCTTTCACCCAGCAGCCGACAAGGAATGGTACGACTCAAAAATATTTAAGTGGAGGACATATCTTATCAAGGAAAACGAAGTAGGCGATAAAGCCATTGAGATTTGCCGTTCTAAGCCATTACTCATAATTAGGAACACTGTACCGGTTGCGGTTAAGACATATACAGAACTAAAAGAGAGTTGCCCACAGGCAATTTTAATACATGGCTGGATGGGTGCGAGGGATAGGGAGAAGAAAATAGAAGCCATCAAAAACATGCTGGAAGCCCAGAGGCCAGGAGTAATTGTGGCAACCCAGGTGATAGAGGCAGGTGTTGAAGCCGAGGCTCTTGCTCTGGTAACTGATATAGCTCCAATTGATAACTTAGCACAGCGCGCTGGAAGATTGTGTAGAAAGAACACAGAACACATATGTCGTGAAGATGGCGTAGACGTCTATATAATAGAGGATGGCGATTACAGAGGGGTTTATAATGAGAGAATAGTGGAGAAGACGCTGGAAAAACTTGCAAAGTACTTAAGTGCTTCCAATGATTCGATAGATTGGAGGCTCCTCGAGAATCTTGGAGAAGAGAGTGGAAAGCGCAGACACAGTTTCACAAAGATAATAGAGGAGGTTCACCAAGAGACCAAGCTCTCATATGGGGGCCTTACAAGTGCTTCCGCGCTTTCTAACGCGCTTTCCCTAGACCTGCCTTCTATTAGTATGTTAAGGATTCTCGAAACGGTCCTTGGAAAAGAGTTGTCTGAGACAACACTAATTAAGGTTGTTCCAGAAGAAGACGAAGACAATTTCATGGTAGTAGAGTTGAATAGACTCATAGAGCTACTTGAGAAGAAGCCGTGTCTTAGGGGCAAATGCCTGAAAACCTCTGGCGTAAACTCACTGGTTTTTAGAGTTAAAACTAGTGCTGGCGAGGAGGATGTCTCAATCGAGCTGCATAAAAGAATGTCGCAAATAGATCTCTTGAGGAGCCTTTATTGCAATATATCTAGGAGAGAAAAAGGCAAGGGTCTTTCTATTAGAGACTTCTATATACCACTCAGAAAGGAGTGCTACGATAGTGAAATTGGGGTTCTACAATGTCGCACTGCGGTAGCCCACCTTACTCCTACTATAAGGTGAAAAATGGACAAGTCTATTGCGAGGGGCTAATAGAGCACTCGCTTGCTACGGCTTGCTTGGCCTCGAGAATGTTTAGTGAAAGACTCTATAGAACTTTCAGCAGTAGTGTCAATGTTGATGTAAACTACTTGCTTAAATTATCCGCCTATCTACATGATCTGGGTAAGGCATCTAAACACTATTATCGCGGGGCAGGAATTCTTAAAGAAGGTGAATCGATGTCTTTCTGGTTGCACCATGTAGTCTCCTTCCTAATACTTCGGACATCCCACTTACTGAGAACAGATGAGGTGCTTCAATACTCATCTTATATTGTTCTGAAACATCACCAAGCCATGAGATCAACGCTGGAGGCAAGGATAAGTATAGGAGAAAAGGAGGTGAGTCATATTTACCAGGTTGTTAAGGGGTTGAATACGGACTGGGTTGAGAGAATACTAGACACTGGTGTGGCAAGAGGTTTTATCGAGAGTTCGCACTCGAAGACTGTGCTCGAGGCTGTGAGAGCGCTAGGTATGTATAGTGAGAAGAGTATCACCGATCTAGTTGATGCAGTAGTTCGTGTTTCTGGGGTACTAGACCCGGTCTCAAGGAGGCTCGTTATATCAGTGGCTGGTGCAATAATTGTAGCAGATAATGTCATCTCCTCATTCAATAGAGGCGGCGACAATCTTCTTGTGGATATGTGGATGCGCGAGCTACCTAGACTTAGGTCTGAGGCTGAGAGGTGTATCAGCGAGGCTAGAAACGCTCTTCCCATTTAATTTCATTTGGTTGGTTTCGATGGACAAAGCGGTACAGAAATCTGCTTTGTTCAAGGTAAGAGTCTATGTAACAGGATTCAGTGGATTCATGTATTCCGGTAAGCTCGTAAAGACGCTCGTGTTAAGTAGGCTCCCTGATCTACAGTCCCACTTCCAGCCTTCTCCAAGTAATACTCCTAAATTAGTTCACGTCTCCCCCCTTCTACGAGAAATTAATGGTAGGGTTAAAGCGGTTTACACAGGCCTTACTTGTAGGGGGATCGAGTTTGCCAAGTGCATCAACGGTCCTTTAAAACCGATAGTCCTGGATGGAGTCTATAGTTTTTACTTCGGTTTTCTAAATACTGTGGCAGATCCTAGTAGAGTGCTTGAAGCGCTTATAGGTTTAAACGGTGAGCTTGAATTTATGAATCAGAGGATTAGGGTTCAAGTGGAGCGAGTGGACTTCATCAACCCTCATCTGGAGGCTTCGAGAATACTGCGTGAACTTATTAAACAAGGAGGGTTGAAAGTAGTTTTTGCCTCTCCCACAATGCTGCGAGACCCATTTAGAGGAGGCAGATTTAAGACATTCATACCTACGCCAATAAACGTCTTTTCAACACCAGTCTTCCTATATCTTACACAGAGGGGATTGTACAGAGTTGGAAGGTTTATTAAACTACTGAGGGTTATACACAGGGTTTTCAACGAGACATACTCAACACTAAAGACAATCAAACTAACTTGGTTCAAATACGGTAAACACCCTGAGCCAGGTATAATCGGGTACGTAAAATATGTTATAAACAAAGACTATTACGAGGAGTACAATAAGAGAATTAATTTAAACCAATTGCTAGAAGATTTGCTGGCACTACTCATAGCGCTAGGCACAGGCACTGGTAGAGCATCCGGCTTAGGACATGTCTTCCTAGAACCATCCACACTCGGCCTCAAATCAGTAGAGGAGAACAAGTGGACGAGGAAAGAATGAACCCTGTACGTAGCTAAACCAGCGTAAAATCTCCTCGATGTTTTCCGCTCATCATGGTATTGCAGATTGCTCTATCAAAACAGCGAGCAGTGGAGTGCTAGAACCCATGAATTCCATTACCAATAGAACATAGAGACAATAACTTGGAAACCAAGCGTTTAGTACCTAGAGGGTAAAACACCGCGGATTGAAAACCAGATAATAGATAAAGTAAGGCGATAAAAATACCTCTAAGAACAGAACAGGGCAAAGATTGAAGAAAAATTAGAGAGGCAGAAGTTCTTGTTGCAACACAAGTTGCTGAAGTGTCTCTCGATGTATCCTATAATTTATTGATCGCGGAGATCGCGCCAATATCTTCACTAATTCAGCGTTTTTGCAGAGTAAATAGATATAGTCAAAAGGCAGAGAAAACCAATGTTTACATATGTAGAAAAAAATAGATAGTACTAAACCATATATCAGTGTTTTGATTGATGAGAGTAATAGGAAATTGCCGGAATTAGTGGAGGGTTTAGAACGAGTAGAAGAGGAAATATATCTTAAAGAAGAGTTCTGGAAATATGAGAAATTATTTGAACAAAACATATTAAAATTCGAAAACAGAATAGCAAAAATACTTGGAGAGATAAATAACTTCTATAGCGTTATCGCTGATGAATCCGATATTTTGAACATGCTTGGTAGAGAGAAAACATGGCTTGCGGTTCCTGATATTTATTTAGACAATGTACTGGAACTCCGTAAAAAGCTAATACAGGCTACATCATTTGATGAACGAAAGCGAATATATGCATTAATCAAGAGTTACTTAACACACCCCCGAGATCATGTGTGAGAAACGCTGAATGGATAGATGAGTTAAATTGGCCGATAGTTAAATATGACAAAGAGCTTGGAGTTACATTGAGACTTCTACCTAAACCTATTACTTGAAGATTTATTAAATTACCAAGCTTGGAGAATTTAGTATAGTAGTAGAGCTTCATCTAATTCCTTCATCAACCTAACTCATATCGTATTCGATAAGCCCTTAAGCAATGATGTCGCAAATGTGATAGATAACCCGGTGAACTCTCTAAAAATAATTATTTTATATCTAGTATCTCAATTAAACTAGGTGGGTTTTTATGAGGCGCGTTGTAAGGAGGGAGTATAGAGCTGGGTATTATATTGTGCTTGCCCTCTGGCTTGTGATAGTGGCTACCACGCTTGCACTATTCATTAGCAATCCATTTGCAAACGGGTTTACTGCAATGATAAAATTGATTGTTGGTGGAGGCATAGTCATCGCTCTACAAGCTTATCTACAGTCAAGAGGTAAGTATATTGTCTACGTGGTTGAAGAGGAGCCAAGAGAACAATAGCCGACCCTGTTTTCTCTATCTACTGTCATTTTCCAGGACATTGTTTACTTCGACGCGTGTAGAATATAGGCTTAAAGGATAAGAGGAAGTTGATTAAGGGGTTGTTAAACCCTATTCATAGTGATTCTGCTCCTGCTGTTTTGAAATCTAGGTTTAGAGAGACTATCAGGTAAGTTTCCCTACTTATTATTCTATTGGTCAAGCAGGAGTCTGAACTCATCCAGATAGTATAATACAAAATGACGTGGAGACAAAGTCATTAATGTATTTATTGAGGTAGAGGATATGTATAGAGAGTTCCTGAACTCAGCTAGGATCACTGTACTAGCAGAGTACTCTGTGTTGTATGCGAGTCAGTACTGGGGTATTCACGGTTTATCCCTCCTAGTTGAAGTATATAGAGGTGGCGTGAAGAGAAGTATACTCATGGATGTTGGTCAGGATCCACAGGTTCTAATCCACAATATGAGTGTGGCTAGTGTTGACCCAGGCTCTATTGACGCAGTTGTCTTATCACGCTGTCACTACGACCACACTGGTGGAGTTGCCGAGATTGTTAAGAGAATTTGTAGGGGAGAATTACCCGTGATTGCTCATCCAAGTATATTCCGAGTCAACCTAAAGACCGATCCATTCTTAAAGTACATTGGTGTTAGAAGTGAGGACTCTCGAGATTCAATTGAGAGGAGTGGGGGTATATTAGTACTCTCAAGAGACCCCGTGGAAATAATGCCCGGTGTATTGACAACAGGTGAAGTTAAGAGAGTATTTGAATTCGAGCGTGTAGAGGGACTTAAGACCACAACTGAAAGTGGGCAACTCGTAGATTATGAAATGATGGATGACACCTCACTCATACTCACACTAAGAGATGGATTAGTAGTATTAACTGGATGCACACACGCGGGAATATGCAATATTATAAAGCACTCAATAGAATTAACCCGTATCAAGAAATTAAAGGCGGTGATAAGTGGACTCCACTTAGTAAACGCTGATGAGGATAGAATTAAGAGGACTATTGACTGCCTCGTGGAACACAACTCAGAGCACATAGCTAGAGTAGCCATAGATTTTTCAACCGCGTCTACATTGTTGGCAGTATAGCCGATATTAGAACCACCATATAAAGTGCAGCAGCATAGACATTCCTA
>Ga0315298_1010124_pt1 | contig 11431 bp, 14 predicted proteins | sample WHS_1_MG_FD_203077 | JGI IMG/M metagenome (GOLD analysis project Ga0315298, IMG submission 203077) | Extremophilic microbial mat communities from Washburn Hot Springs, YNP, Wyoming, USA - WHS_1_MG | ecosystem: Environmental > Aquatic > Thermal springs > Hot (42-90C) | place: USA: Wyoming... | reverse complement strand
GAGAGCCAGTGATGCACCGGGCGGATCGCGAGATCGACCGATTTGAGGGTCCGGAACGCCCGTTCCACCCGCGAAAGGTCCTTGTAGGCTGACACGGCTTCGGTCTCGCTCATGACGTCCGCGCTCACACTGGTGCGGATGACATAGATGCCGTCGAGGGCCGCCTCGCGCGCGATGCTGGCGGCGTTGCGCTGGAAATCGAAGCGGCTGGCGGTGATGGTGAGATCGAAATGCTTGGCCATCTTGCGCTGGTTGATCACCGCCCCCACCGCCAGCCCGATCGCGGCCTCGCCATGAAGAGGAGTGCGTTTGCGCCGTGTCGCATCCCGGATCCGCGCCAGTTCCGTCTCGGTAGCCACGAGCAGCGCCTCGCGCTTGCGCCGTCGTTCGGTCGCCAGGGCGGCGTTGCGACAGGCGATCAGCCGCTCGCCCGGATAATCGGGCGACGTGATCGCGGCGATATCGCGCTCGTCGAACAGCGACATCTGCAGCGCTCCCTCGGCAAGATCCTGGATCTGCCCCGCGCGCAGGCAGCTGATCCAGTCCAGCCCCGCCGGCTTGATCGTCTCGCGGATCCGCGCCGTGGTGATCATCCCGCGATCACCCACCAGGACGACGCGCTCGAGATGGAACCGCCGCTTGAGTTTCTCCACCTGGGCGGCGACCGTGGCCGGATCGGCGGTGTTGCCTTCGAACACTTCCACTGCGATCGGCCGCCCCTCGCGATCGCACAGCAGACCATAGACGATCTGCGGCCGATCGGGCCGGTGATCCCGGCTGTATCCGTGGTGTGCCAGTTCGCAATGCCGGCCTTCGAGGTAGGATGAACTGACGTCGTAGAGCACCAGCGTGCCGTCGCGCAGATGGCGCCTTGCAAACTGCCGCTCGATCCGGCCCTGCTGCGCGCCCAGCCAGTCCAGTGCGGCGTAGATCTCGCGCTCTTCAATGGCGCCGAGCTCGAGGATCTCGCCGAGGCTGGTCGTTGCGGTCTGCGGGTTCAGCCCGCGCAGGGTCGAGAGCTTCGAGCCCGGTGCGATCACCCGGCCCGCAATCAGCGCCAGGGCGAGATTGCGCTCGCGCGACTCCCTCCGGCCCAGCAGGCGGGGTATCCCGAGCTTGCGCATCATCCCGAGTGCCGCCGCCACATGACCATGCGGCAGCGAACGCCGGATCTCCAGCGCCTGATCGGCACCACCAACCACCGCGCCACCCGCGAGCAGCGCTCGTAGGCCATCGATCAACGCGGGCGGCATCTGGCTCAGATTGGCGATGGTACGCTTGTGAACCTTCCGCCCCTCGCGGAAACTCTCCCGCAACAGCACGGCCGGCGCCGATCGGCCATTCGGAACCACATCGATGAACATAACCCGAGCGAATCACAGATCGAGTCGCACCGCAAGCCCCATTTATGGACACAAAACGCTCGCAAGAAATCAGCGCTACGCGAGGCTATCCGCCACGTTCAGGTCATTCCCAAGTAAAAACTTCAGCTTAGCGGCGCTGAAATCGCGAAGCAGCTTGGAATTGCGCCATCGACCCTTTATCGGACCGTCCCCGGCGGCCGTCGCGCAATGATGGATCAGGCCGCATGAAGAATCGAGAAAACGGTTTTGGTGAGGTTGCGCACGAGCTTGATCCGGAAGCTGCACGTGCCGAACCGCGGCCTGACCTGTCGCATCTCAGCGACGACGAGTTCTGTGCGCTGCTGCTCGGCGGGGGCATCGAGGGCGTCGCGGCTTCGGATTCCGAAGTTTACGATCCGAATTTTCTGGCCCAGTTCCGCGGACCGATGACACTGGCCGATGAACAGGCCTTGGTCGAAGCCCTGCTGGCGGCATGCGAGGTCATCGTGTCGGCCCTTGAGGCAGCGGCTGCAGAAAAGGAAGCCAGTGCATGAGTTCAGATCCTGTTCCGGTTGGACCACGCCGCAAGCGGATCTTTCTCGTCCATGACGACGAAATCGAGGTTGTGCGTCGCTGCGGTCCGTGGTGCTGCCGGCCAGAACCTGACGATGAAGCAGGCGGCTACCCGCGACGGGTCCGTGTTGCAGAGGTTCTGCTGCGCAGGGCACTGCCATGCCGACCAGAGGTGTAATCAGGCCGGCCTTCCGTCTTTGTTCTTTTGAACGAGACGAAAACGATTTTGAGCCGTTCTGTTTTGCGCTGTGCCATCAGCTGATCTGGTCGATCAAAAGGTAGGTATTCGCCGAGCTTGGCGTTCGCCGCGCTCGTCGAGCCGCCGATACGAAACGCTGCGTCTCGCTGTCGCTCGCGGCGCTTCGTATCGCGGCGTGGTGTCCCAACGGACGCCGCCCCAAACCATCTGAGACGAAAACACCTTTATATGTGAGTAATAGGTATTTCGTCCCGGCAAGCCCCCTGCTACGCGAAGCCCGAATCTTTTTGGGCGGCTGGCTCACTTGGAATTTGCGGTCGGCTGGAACGGGCTGGTATAAATAGTGTGTCTCGCTGGACGTCGGCTCTCCTGCGAAAGGACGCATCAAAGAGGATAAATACATGAGGTCAATTATGGCCTCAGATGTGATCATCTGAAAATGCTCCAACAGAAATCCACAGGGCGCCGACATCCCTGTGGGTTTTATTTTATTGGAGCATTTTTGATGACCACGATTCATTACGTCGACTCCCTCGCGGGGAGCGGCAAGACTTATGTGATGATCCGCGAGGCTGTCAGCCTCGCAGGCCTTGGAAAGAAGGTCCTTATCGTCCAGCCGACGGCAACCCTGATCAAGCAAACCGAAACTGAAATGAGGGTGCTTGCACCTTCGACACAGATCCGCGGGATCTATGGGGACGGCACGCATGGACCGGGCACCAGCAGGCAGGTCGCCGTCGACATCATGCGCCACTTCCGGGAAGCGGGTGCGGGTGGCGAGATCTTGCTGATCACCCACGCCGCGTTCCTTGGCTTGCGATACATTCATCGGCGTGAAATCTGGCATGTTTTTGTGGACGAGATTCCTCAGGCCGATTGGACGCACGAGGTTCAGTTTGCGCAGCCGGGTGACCACAAGATCGTCGCCGACAACTTCAGGCTGATGACCGATCAATACGCTGGCGCCGGCTATCCGCGGCTGGCAGTTGTGCCCGGGAGTCTCGGTCGCCTGCGCAAGCTACACCGGAACAAGGACAACGTGCCGGAATATGCGGCGGTCCGCGACCTGCTCACCAAAGTGCTGGCGCCGCACTGGGACGTGCACGTGCTCGAAAGCCAGTATTGCAACCTGATCGATGGAAAGAGCGACGGTCTGCGGCTGCTGGTGTTCGGCTTGCTGTCGCCCTCGCTGCTCGACGGGTACGCGTCGGCGACGATCATGGGGGCCTGCTTTGAGGAGTCCACCCTGTATCACCTGTGGCGGATGCATGAGGTCGAATTCAGGCCGCACGCGAAACTCCAGAAACGGCTGCGCTACACGCGGCATGACAATGCTGATCTTCTGACGATCCGCTACGTCCTCGAACAAGGATGGTCGAAACGTCTGCGCGACGGCACTGTGCCTGCGGATGAGGTTACGGCCGCCGAGGCGACCACCGAAACAAAGCGGCTTCTCGATCACGTTGTCACGGCGGTCACAACTGCGTTCGACGGTCAGCCCTTCGCATGGATGGCGAATACCGACCTGCCCGACGATCTGTTCGGCGGCCAGTCGATACGGTTGCCGAATTCCCCTCATGGTCTGAATCAATATCAGGATATCCACAATATTGTCGTGGTCAGTGCGCTCAACCCGCCGCCAGCGCACTTCGCATTCCTGCGGTCCAACGGTCTCAGTTCTGAGGAGGTCAAGCAGGCCGGCTACTGGCAGTCAGTTTATCAGGCGGTGATGCGTGGCTCGCTGCGTGATCCCGGCTGTCGTGCGGCAAAAACGGTGGTGGTGATGGATCATCCGACGGCGGACTGGCTGTCGGGGCTCTTCCCCGGCTGCCGGGTTGAGCGCCTCGATTGCGGTGTCACACTGCTTGAAGCGACGAAACCGGGGCGCCCTCGGAAGCATGTGTGTGATGCTGATCGAAAGGCAGCGCACCGCAACCGCTATCGTCGCGATTTGAGAGAGGCGCTCGACGCGATGAAGGCGCAGCAAGCGGATCGCATCCATGGCCTGCCAGCAGATCTGCGTGACAGCTTCGACGAGTGCGTACGGTGGCGCGAGCAGAAAGGGATAACCGCCTCGAACGCAGATCTGCCTACTATCGGCGGTAGCCTGTTCAGCTCAGTGTTCGCCGCAACCCCGTTCTCGTTCATGCCGCTGGAGGACGTCGATGAGTTTATCGATCTGCTGCAATGGTTCCACTCGCTGGCGCACCCGGCGAAGGACGACAACTGGCTGATCAGCCCGGCCACGTTCGTCGCGACGGCAGACGCGAAGACCCAGCGCGGCCTCGCCAATGTACGAGAAATTTGGGGCATCTGGCTCGACAACGATGGCGGCGATCTGACGCCCGATGCGTTCGCCGCTCTGTTCCCCAGCCTGAGGATGGTCATCTACAATACGTACAGCAGCACGAGCGCGGCGCCGCGCTGGCGGGTCTTTGTGCCGACGACCATGTCGATGCCGGTCGCCGTGTTCCGGGCGATCCTCGAAATCATGATGCGCAAGCTCAACGAGCACGGCTACTGGTCGGACAACCAGCTTGCGGATGGCCGCCAGCGGAAGGACCCTCAGCGTCACGGCTTCGATACCTCGAAGCTGGTGCCGACGAGCCTCTTCTATTTGCCGTGTCAGGCGGCGACCCCGGCAGACAGCTTCTTCAAGGACCATAACGGCAGGCGCCGGCAGCCGCTCGATCCGTACCAGTGGGCCGAGTTCGCCGCACGGGCCGCGCGCCCCGCCCCGGAACCCACCGCGACCGTGGTCAAGCTCACGCCGGTGACCAGCGAAGGTGCGCCGCCCGCGGGATCGCCGGAGGAGACCCGTGAGGCAGCTATCGCAACGTGGCGGTGCGCGCCGAAGGGCCACGGGCACAATGAGTTCTTCGCCCTCGCGCGTAAACTGCGTGACGGCGGCATGCCGCTCTACGAGGTCCGGGCGACGCTCCAGAGCGAAGTGGCCTTCGCCCGCAGCCCGGACGAGCGCCGGCGCCAGATCAGTGGGATCATGGACTCGCTCACCACGGACCGCCCGAAGCTCGCCGCCTGACGGTCGTCGATCATCACGATAGAGCAGACACCGGCCGCGTCGATGCGGCCGGCGTCTGCATCGTGGCCCATACGGCGATCCCCATTCGCGGCGACCGCACAGCGATCCACTGGATCGTTGAGTGGAAAGTGTGTATGATTGAAGTTTCGGATACACATCGGAAGTCCACCATGCGCACGAACATCGACATCGATGAAGCTTTGATGGAGGAAGCCCGGAAGGTCACCGGCGCCGCCACGAAGAAGGCCGCCGTCGAGGAAGGCTTGCGGCTGCTGATCCGCCGGGCGAAGCAGCGCGCGATACTCGGCATCGCCGGCAAAGTCGCGTGGCATGGTGATCTCGACACCAGTCGTGAAGGCCGGAACGTCGATTGATCGTCGTCGACACCACCGTCTGGGTCGATCACTTCCGCGATAACAGGACGACTGGGGTGGCGACGCTGCGCGAGATCATCGCCGCCGACCTCGCCGATATCGTGGTCGGTGACCTCGTGCTGTGCGAAGTGCTGCAAGGCCTGACCAGCGAGCGCGACGCTGTCCGGATCGAGCGCATGTTGCGAGCCTTCGAGGTCGAGGCGATGACCGGCGTCGAGATCGCGGTGAAAGCGGCCGCGAACTACCGCCGACTCCGCTCCCTCGGGATCACGGTGCGGAAGACCATCGACATGCTGATCGGCACCTTCTGCATCGAGCACGGCTACGGCCTGCTGCACGCCGACCGCGACTATGACCCGATGGAACGTCACCTCGGCCTGCAGGTCGTGCGCTGAAGGCTGGGCGCTGTGGCTCCGTATCGGTCAGGCAACTGCCCTCTGGCGTGTCCTTGGTCATGACCTCACGTCGCATCGCCGCGCATCACGGCAACGATCCTCGCTGCGACAGTATCGGCGGCAGCGATCAACGTGCTGTCGGCGACATGGATATAGCGCCGGGTGACGCTGTGCCCGGCGTGGCCGAGTAGCGCACCGATAGTCGCATCGGCGAGCCCGAGATCGGCGGCGACACTGGCATAGGTATGTCGAAGTACGTGCGGCGTCACGTCGCGTGGTAGCCCCGCGGCGCGATAGACGACCCGCTCCCATACGCGTCGAAAATTGGCTATCGGGGCATCCCCGCCGGCCGACTTGAAGACGAATTCACCCGGCGCCATCGCCTCGATCATCTGACACACAGTCGTGCACAACGCGCGCATCGACGCGCCGGTCTTGGTCGCGGCAAGTCGAGCGGTTGATCGCGCCACATCGATCTCGACGTATCGCAGCCCGAGAACCTCGCCGCGCCGCCAGCCCGTGAGCGCGAGGAACCGGATCGCGGCGAGTGCAGGTGGCCATTCGCCCCCGGCCTCGGCCACATCCAGCGCGGCGCCGAGCGAACGGTATTCGGCGTCATCGAGCCGGCGCTCGCGGCGGGCGTCTGCCGGTTTGATCACCAGCCGGCATGGATTGTCCTCGCGCAGCCCGCGCCGCACGGCGTAGGTCATGATCGCACCCATCAACCCCATCGTCCGGCTAGCGGCACCTCGTCCGCCCCGGACGTTGGAGAGCGCGCGTGGCTTGTCGAGCTTCGTTCTCCTATGGGTCCTGCCTGCGATGATGTCGCTGATCATGCGCTCGATGTCCGCCCGTGAAATCGAGGCGACCGGCAGGTGACCGATTAGAGGCCGGATGTGCGCGTCGATCCGGCAGTGGTCGGTCGCGATGGTGCTCGCGCTCTTTGCAACCCCGCGCCGCGTCAGTATCCGGCCGGCCGCGGCGTCAGCGAGATACTCGTCACAGAGGTCTGCTATCGAAATCACCTGATGCTCGATCTGGCGCTCGCCGCTCGGGTCACCGCCATCGATCACGATCCGCAGGAGCCGGATTGCCTCCGCCCTTGCCTCGTCTGGCGTCCACGGCGATCCGTGCCGACCTATCGTGTAGGTCCGCTGCCGCCGATCATTGGTCCGGTATTTGAAGATGTAGGTCGGCCGTCCGCCCTGTCGGCGCACTCCGAAACCGACCACCTGTGTGTCCCACGCAACCTCGCCGCGCTTCAGCGCCTCGACGATCCGCAACCCGATCCGTGCACGCAGTGTCGTAGTCCCCCTCCCGAAAGGGGGTCGCACAGAAAATCGTTCTGTCGACCAAAATCAGCTGTCAGACAGCAACCAACAGAGACCGGTATGCGCTCCCCCTCGCTCTAAAACACGAGGATTCCCCTTCCGTCACGACGTTGACATGGCAGGGGTCACAGGTTCAATCCCTGTCGCGCCCACCACCCAAATCCCTCAATTCAAACGGTTTTTTGAGTGGCGCCACGGTCATGAACCGTCGGCTTGGGCCTCGTAGCAACCAGACAGCTACCAGATAAAGCCACGCTTTCCGCCGTTTTCAGCGGGTGCAGGCCGTTGCGAGCGCAGCATTCCGCGGACATGTCCGGGGTGCACATGCCGGCGACCGCGGTGCGTTCGTGGCACTCTGATCGGCGCGATTCGGTAGTCTGCACCGGCGTAGCAACCAGCCAGCTACCAGCCTGCCGCAGGGCCGGCCCGCCACTCATCTACACCCACCTGATGACGTGCGGCGTGGCCGGCGCCGCGGCATTTGTCCATTGGTTGCCTGTCGGGGACACACGTTCGCCTTCAAGGCATCGTCGTTGTCGTGCTGCCGGCACCGATGTTCAGACCGGGATGGTCCGACGATCTGACGGACACCTTCACCGGCCCAACCCCGTCTCCAGAAACATTCGAGGCGGCCCACCATGTGGAACGTGAGAGCCGGCGGCAGGACGCGCGACGGATGAGACGGTTGCCGAGACCGTGTCTCCCGAGCGTCCGAGATGATCTCTCGACGCCACTGGCGCTCTGGCGGGCGCTCCCCACTGAACGGTCTCGGGACCGTCTGGAGGCCTCCACCAACGCGCGGTGCAAGTGCCGATGATCAGGCCCAAGTTCCGCGCGCCGGATTCCGACCGGCCGTCTGGCATGATGGTTGATGCAATCCGCGCGATGCTCGCCCCTACGGTCATCATCACCGTCTTCGGAGCGTTTCCCCGACGATTCTCTTATCGCGCCGCGCGTCACAGAGGATCGCCAGCGGCGCTGCCGGGCGAACGGCCTCAGGACCGCCCCGATCACGGTCATGACGATCATCGCCCGACCTGTCGGTGGTCACCGCAACCGCCTCGGGTGTCCCTACGCCGCCTTCTATGGGTGGGTCTTGATCTGGAACCTCCTGCACGAGAGCGACGCGAGCCTCACCTTCAACCATTCGAGGATAGTGTCGTCCATCGAAATGACGCGCTCAGGCGCCTGTTCCGATGCCCCGTGACGCCAATCCCTCATCGCCTCGGTGAGGTCGACGATTCCCAATGTCTCCGACCGTTCGGTCGCAAGGGGCTCAAGGTCGTTCTCGTGGTCGACCTGTGCCGGACTCTCCGTGACCTCGAAGCGCGCCAGAGGGCCATGGTGCCGTTCGAGTTCCTCTCGCAGCCAGCCCACGCGATCCAGCAGGCACAGCGCTTCGCGCGTCTTCTGGCGTGCGCCCCGCGCCTGATACCGGATCAGGAATGCAGACGGGGACAGATCCATATAAGAAGTAATCATAGGGTTCTGTCCCCGTGTGGCCGTCGCGCGCTGCAGCGCCTTCTTCGCGGCACCTTCAGAACAGGTCCGGATAGACGCGATAAGCGTCCGAGGGCGACAGCAGCGCCGCAAACCGCCTTGTGAGCCTGCAGGCGGGGCCGATATTCATCGGCACACCCTCCACTTGGTTTCAAAATCTTCAAGCAAAGAGCGCAACGTATCGTTTACATCCGGCACCTGCGCGTAGTACGCGAGGACAGCCTCCATGACGCGGGCGGCGTTGTCCGCGTTGATTGTCGTGTCCTCGGACGAGGCCTTGAACAAAATGCTGTGCGCGTGTGAAAATAGCGAGCGGATGCGCTCGCGCTCGCCCCAAGCGTCGAACGCATCTTGCAGCGTAGTGCCACGCAGCACCTCCGGATAGCGCTCTGTGCCCACGTAAAAGGGCAACGTCTCGGCAGGCTCGTACCCTATCACCACCTCGTCTTCGTACAAACCGAGCTTGACCAGTGCGCCGAGGATAGAGCGCAATAATTCGATAAATGCCGCGCGGAACTCATCAACGTTCACGTCGCTCTCATGCCGCGTATAGATGCGGCCCATTTCGCCGAGCATTTTTGAAACGCCATACCGGATCAAAAAATCTTCAACGAGCTGACGGTCTTCTGGTGACGAATCCCATTCGATTGTCTCCAAATCGATTTCGAAAATATTCTCTACGGGCATGATCTTGCTCCTGTGTGTTTCGATCCTTATTTCGCTCGCGACCACTAAATAACCGCATGATCGCTCTGCTCACCTCATTCGCCGGCCCGCTGCTTGCGCGATACGGCAAAACGATTTTCCTGCTCGCGCTCGTCGGACTCGTCTGCGGCGGTGTCTGGCTCGGCTATCGCGACATCCAGCGCCTGCACGCCGAGGTCATCGCGGAAAAATCTCAGGTCGTTGCACTCAAGGCGCAGGTGCACGACGCGGCCATGGTGCAGGCGGCGCAGATGGCGCTGTCCAGCACGATGGTTCGGCATGATCGCGTTTACGACCACGCGGTCAAAACCATTTCTGCGCACCACTACGCTGGGTCCGCCCCGAAACTGAACTCGGATTTTGCCGGCGTGCTGGCTGGCCTCGCGGGAGCGACAAAATGATTTTCTCGCGCTCGTACTGCTGATCCTCGTTTTGCTCGCGGGCTGCTCCCCGCGCGTGCAGGCCGTCACCGCTCTGGCGCCGGTCAAGGTGCCGACCATCCCACCCGCACACATTCGACAAGTCCATTGGGACGTGTGCCGTGCCGGGGCGCAGGTTGAATACGGTCTGAGCGGGGTCGAGGCGAGAGTGCTCATGGAAAATCTTCTGTCCAAAACTCGCTACATCAGGATCAGCGCGCCGTGATCGCCACGCTGGCCCGGATAGATCAGGCGCGATCTGCGCACCGCTGATTAGTCGTCGTCACACCAGTATTCGGTGTCCAGATGGAAATCACCCTTGGAACCATCCGCGATATAGTCGGCAAGCGCCTCAACAACGTCCTCAACAAATTGGGCAAATTTATAGTTGTCCCCCAATACGGGACAGTATGGGTCCGTGTCATCGTAGTCCTCGACGCAGGAAAGGACTCCGTCGCGTTTGTCGAGCGAGAGCCAACGCGAGTTGCGAGGTCGCTCTTTCCAACCATGATAGAATTCACGCAATGCACGCCGGCTCCCCCGGCGATTGACAATCGCTTTTGGATCAAGCGAGATTTTATCTGGCATTTTAGCCCTCGGATTGGAAAAGAGATGACAGCCACCATGCGCGACAGCACACGGCGGTAGGCACGGCTGAAATGTAAATGGCTTATTAGATGCTGACGTTGACAGTGATCCGGCGCTAATGGCGCCGGGTCGTAATTTGTCATCGTCGTTTTTTCAATCCACGCCCCCGAAGGGGCGACACAAACGCAGGGAGCGTTTGATGGATCGAAGCCTAGCCCCTCGGCACTAACCCGTCAAGTCCACGATGTCTCGATCCCGCCGGCCGAATCAAAAAAGCTGGAGGTCCCGCCGGCGACGTTGACTATTGACGCCCCGCACAAATTCGGCATCACGTTAGAGTCTTCGCATCGAAGCAGGGAGCAGACATTGGACTCATCGACAGACACCGTACGCCTCATGGACAAGCCGATCCGGCCCGATTTCGTCGAGCCCGACCGCCTGATCGCGCGTCTCGCCAAGGGTGCACGAGCGCGCCCCGCTGACCTGACCCGTGGCGCAATCCAACTCTGCTGCGACACCCTGCTCCCGGAGCGCCTCGCGGACCTCGACGACAAGGGCTGGTGCTTCCGAGTTTTTTCCCGCGTGTTGCTCGTATCTGGTGACTGGGAGCGCCGCGTCCAATCCGTGCGTTACTACGTTGACGTTGGCGATGATCCAACGCGGCAGGTGTACGTCCGGCTCGCTTGCGGGGTGGGGCCCGTCCCGTGAGTCGCAGTCCCAGCCAACATCTTTCACAAGGCGCCTGCGGGCGCCTTTTCTTTTGGGAGGAATCCAAAAAATTCAAAACAGTTGCTCTCCCGAGCCGATCAGGATCGCATCATGCGCCACGCCCGCGACTACAACGCGGCGCTGCTGTCGCCCTCGGACGCTTATCGCGTCTATCCGGACCTGTTCTGAAGGTGCCGCGAAGAAGGCGCTGCAGCGCGCGACGGCCACACGGGGACAGAACCCTATGATTACT
>Ga0315298_1010123_pt1 | contig 11431 bp, 7 predicted proteins | sample WHS_1_MG_FD_203077 | JGI IMG/M metagenome (GOLD analysis project Ga0315298, IMG submission 203077) | Extremophilic microbial mat communities from Washburn Hot Springs, YNP, Wyoming, USA - WHS_1_MG | ecosystem: Environmental > Aquatic > Thermal springs > Hot (42-90C) | place: USA: Wyoming... | reverse complement strand
TTCGCACATCTGCAATGCGCGACCGAGTATGTTTACCGGGTTCTTGTCGTCGTACAACGAACCAAGGAACGGCAGAAGTTTTACATTGCTTCCTTTCACAACATCAGCGAAATAGCCAGTATCTATCTCTGTGGGCTTTGCTTCAATACCCCAGGTATATGGACATAGAATATCTACCAGTCCTTCCTTTACCCAGGCCTCCACGTCAAGACCATAAAACAAACACGCTTTTCTGTCTGAATGCACAACCGCCATCACTTCGGGCTTTCTGCCTTTACTGGCTTCATCAATGGCTTTTCGCTGTTCCCTCATGAATGTATTCATAAATTCAGCGCGCACCCTGCAAACCTCTGGGGCATCTTCAGGAAATTTCGTGATATCGGCGCCAAAAAGTTCCTTGAAGCGCTGCTTTACAGGTTCTTCATAAAGGACAAAAGGGAATCCCCTCACGAAACAATCGGTTACGCCTTCTGCGCCCATTTCTATCCCTTCTGTAAAAAGTTTCAGCATTTCTGCCCGCGTCTGCGGAAATGCAAAACTTGCCCTGTTGACCGGGATACCGTCAATATCAATGCAGTGGAATTCTGGATGTTCATCGTAGAATCTTGAGAAAAAGCATGTCCACGGCGGACTGGCATGGTACATGGACATGCGCAGATAAACAAATGGCTTCATCCCGCATTCCCTGGCAAGTGCAAAGTATCTTTCAGGGACGCAGAACCCTTCTTTTTCATAGCGGGCAAGGTTGACATATATCTGCCTGTAAATCTCGTCCGGATAAACATACTTCAGCATCTCTTCGTAGTTGCGCCGGAGTGATTCGTGACGCGTGTTGTAATCAGCCATAGTGGTTGGATTGGTCCCGCGGGAAATATAGTCGGCGCGCAGGCGCGTCGCAGGCCTGACATTCCAGCATGTATCTTCCATGTCTTCCGGGATTCCCCAGTTGGATGGGAGCCCATCATCAGTGATGTGCAGCAGATACTCCTTTTTTGGTTCCGTGTGGTTATCCGCCTTCCGCGCGATTATGAAAGCAATACAGGCCCGCATATTGTCTGACTGCTTGATATGAAGGGTCTCTTTCCCATCAAGATCTGCAGTTCTCCACCAGACCTCTTCAATTACCACCCCACGCAACGCGGGTGAATGTGTGAGCCGTTCAAAACACGGGTCAGAACCAAGTTTCAGTTTGATTCGGTCACAGTAGTTGTGCCAGAGCCCTACAAAAATGTCATACCTGCCTTTAAGTGGAAGTGTTATGCGAATTTCAGGAGCGCCTGTCAATGGGTTTGCAAAAACTGCCTTTCCTGAAAATTCGGGTGTTGTATAATCAGATAATTGCCACACCCCTGGTAGCGCCTTGCGACTCACCTGTTTTTCAGGAATGACCGTGGAAAAATCAGTAAGTATCCAGTCCCAATCTTCCATGTTCCTCCCTTTATCTAATGCCACCTAAAATTGGAATTTCAGCAGTGTTACTGAATGCGCCGGAAAAATATAGGCATCAGGCACACTCTTAATGGGTCGCTTTACAGCCGATACATTCTCATTTCCAAAGGAATTCTCCTGATAAATATCAGAGCCATTGATTTCCCATACAGAGACATTCTTTGCAGGCGCAAAACCATTTAATTCAATTCTTGTTTCTGCTGGCTCGTCAGGATGCCTGTTTACAGCGATAATAGCAAGGGATTTTCTTTTCTCGTCTGTAGTGGCTGAAATATCAAGATACGGTATTCCATTCATGAGTGGGATATTCTCTTCAGATAAGTCAAAACTATCTTCAAGAACATCAAATGTGGGCCATGGGAAATACCTGTAATCGCGGCAGGAAAAAGTTTCTGATTCAACGCGGGAATCAAGCACGACTGGTTCTGTTTCACTGCCGAAAAGTTTAAGCACAGGGTAAATTGTCTGGCGAAACATCTTATTCTTGCTGGTAAAAATAGGCGCAATGCAGTTAACAAGCATTGACAGTGTTCCAATCTCAACCTGATTGCACCAGCGGGTAAGGAGATTCAGTTCTGAAGCGATAAGAAGGGCATCCTTCAAATTGTAAATCTCCTCAAGGCCCTTTGCGTGGTTTTTTCTATACCAGATGCCCCATTCTGAAAGCGCGATTTTGATTTCATTCAAGCATCTTTTTTCTTTTCGTGCCTGCTGGATTTCTGTCTGCATCTTTTGAAAATGGTCATTCAAAACATAAACCTGTCCAAATGCGTCAAGGTAACTGTGTCTGCCAATGTAAATATGCACTGACAGATAGTCAATCGTGTCAGCAATCATAGAGAGAAGCCGCCTGTCCCAGTCAGGGTCGTGCTTGCCCATGCCGACAGCAACAATTTTTATGCCCGGGTCAACCCGTTTCATTCCTTTTATTGCTTCAAGACAGAATCTTCCGTACTCTTCCACGCTCTTGGTTCCAACCTGCCAATCACCATAAATTTCATTGCCAATCTCCCAGAACTTTACGCCAAAGGGTTTATGATGACCGTTTTTTCTGCGCAGGTTTGCATAATAGGTATCAGTTTTACCATTACAGTATTCAACCCAGTGAACCGCTTCTTCAGGGGTGCCACTACCGGCATTGACAGTGATATATGGCTCAGCGCCGATTTTCCTGCAGAGCGCAATATATTCGTCTGTCCCGAATAAATTACTTTCTTCTCTGACAATGTCATCGGCATAAGAAAGTTTCCTGGTCCGTTTCTTCCCTGGTCCCACACCATCTTCCCAGTGGTACCATGAGGAGAAATTACCGCCAGGCCAGCGTAAAACTGCCGGTTTAAGCTGGGTTACGGCAGTTAGCACATCTTTACGCAAGCCATCTCTATCGGATAATCTTGATTTTTCATCAAAAAGCCCGCCATAAACACAGCGATGCACATGTTCTATAAAATAACCAAACAGGTAAGGGCTGATTTTTCCGATTATACGGTTTGAATCAACAGAAATTTTTGCTGTCATTTCTTCTCCTCGCTGTCAGCAGAACCTTCTTAAGTAATCTATCGGTTTTTTCAACCGCTCTTCCATGGATTGATTTGCAAGGACTTCGGTCTCGTTTGAAAGAAACCCTTTATAGCCAGCAATCTTTAACTGGGCTATGTAATCAGGCCAGTTGATAATACCTTCATTCACAGGCGCTCCTTTTGCTTTCCATATAACTGTGCCATCTTCCTGCAGGCCAGATTTCTCCCAGATAGCATTCTTGAAATGCACATGAATAAGATATGGCCCGAGGATTTCAATTCCCATCCGCGCATCTTCTCTGCCTTCAAAAACCTGGTTACCCGGGTCATGGATGATGCCAAGATGTTGGGGGCTGAATTTTGACAGGAAATAGAGCGCAGCACCGCATGAACTGACAGTAAAACCATGATGAATTTCAAGTGCCGCCTTGATTGGGTATCCTTCAAGAAGTTTCTCAACCTTTTCAAATTTTTTCCATCCTTCTTCAACAATCTGGTGAAAATTTTTGTCCCGCCGGTAGTACAGGCCTCTGATTCGGAAAAACGGACAGCCCAATTCGCAGCCAGCATCACGAAGCACGCGGATGTCATCTAACTGGTCCATCTCGGCATAAGAGGAAAACCCGGCGATTTCAAGACCGTAATCGCGGTTTATTTTCTGTATGCGCGGCACGCTTTCTTTAAGAGTGCAAACCGCAAGATTATTTTTTACTTCAGGACCAAAGTCCTTAAGCGAAGCATCTGGAAGCACCCGCCATTCAATCCCGTCATACCCGAACCTTCTTGCGAGTTCGCCGATTTCTTCAAGGGTTGAATGCGGCAGGATGAGTGTCTGAATGCTAAACTTCATTTCACTACCTCCCTGTTGAATTTTTCTCCAACGCGAAAGCCGAAGTTATTTCCTGAGCATGATAATGTCAGTCAGTCCCATCGGCAGAGAAAAATTGATTCTTCCGTTGGTTTCAGTGAACGCGATATTCCCCTTCTCCACAGAAGTGACTGATTTTATCCCGCTCATTTTCACGCTTACATTCAGTTTATCAATGGGTGTTCTTGTAACATTGACAATCACAAGCGCTGCGCCCTTCTCAGAAACAAGAAGATTTGCCTCCATTGGTCTGCTGGATAATTCCACAGCCCGCTCAACTGATGCGATTTTGCATGGCAGGGTGATTAGTGTGCGGGCGTCTTCAGGAAAGTTTGAGACAAGTCCTTTTGGATTTGCAGCACCAATCCTGTTAAAATAGTTCATACCGGGCATAAAGGCATAATACACGACTTTTCCTTTCTTTACTGGATTAATGCATATTGCAGGACTTCCATCAGAAAATTTCGCGGCGACCTGCGCTTTAATATCTGAAAGGAGCGCCTTTCGCGCTTTCAGTGAAACCGGGATATCTGTCTGGCCGCCAAATTCCTGGGCAAGCGATATTCTGTCGCTGCCGAAATCAAACCCGTCGCGAATTGTGACATCCTGCTTTAGGCCCAAAATACCGGTAATCGCTGATGAAGCATAGTCATACTCCGTACGGGTGCCTGCTGCAGGAAGAACACATAGCGTTCCTCCGTTTTCAACGAAATCCTTCAGTTTCTTCAGTACTGCGGAAGGAATATTCGTATCCACAAGGTAGATTAACCTGTACTGTGAAAGGTCACGCATGAGTATAAGTTCTTCATTAAGAACATCTGCCCTGTACTGTTCGCCGGCCAATGCAATGTGAATTAGTTGTCGCTCATGGCCTGCAGAAGACATCTTGCCCTGATTCCATATTTCACTCGCAGTTCCGTAAACGATTGCAACCTGGGCATCAATCTGTTTGCCCGGCATAATAAGATCCTCTGCCTTAGCAACATCTCTGGTGAGTTTCCCCACACCTTCATACTGCGATGGGCTGTCAGACCAGTAATTTTCAGTTGCGGCATAAGTTGGTCCATAATCAAAGAAATAGATTGTCTTGACTCCATGGCCGATGACTGTAAGTGCCTTCATCCTGATGCTGTCACCAGCATCCATGGTGTTGTAAAACCCTGATGGAAGATTGTACCGGCTCCCTGCTGCTTGAAGAATGTCCACAAGATATCCGAGACGCTGGTAGAGGCCGTTACCCCACGAAGTGAACCCTCCATAGAGCCAGTCCTCGGTCCATCCACAGTTTGTGGCGCGGTTGAGGCCGATTTCAAACCAGTCAATCCCTGGAAGCATTGCACTACCCCCAAGTATGATTGGATGGTCTGTATAGTTGACAAATATTTTGATTCCGGCAGGATACACTTTCTCCAGAAGGTCGGTTCCTTTCTTGAATGTCATTGCCGTAAGATATTCGCTAAACCTGTAGGTCCAGTAGTATGACCTTCGCGCTGCTTCCCCGCGGTCAGGTCCCCAGTTGTATCCGATTTCCTCCACCTCATCAAGGTCTGTAATCGGACGAATAAATTTCCAGTCAGATACCTTGAAGTCAGCAGGTTTAAGCCCCTTGCTCTCAAGATAAGAATGGAATTCTTCTGGAGGGCGTTTTTCAATCTCATACAGGCCACTATTACCTGGCTCGTCCGCAAGGGCGTTTATTTCAATCTTCTTAAACGCTTCTGGCGAGAATGCTTTTTCCCGTTCTGCCTGTTCAGCACTGCCGCCATTTGACACCCAGAATTTTGTAAATCCGAGTTCTTCATACGCCTTAAGCAAATCGGCATCGTATGGGTAACCGACGCCGTTCATCCCAAGAGTGCGCAGTGTCCGCAGTTCATTCTTCATGATTTCAGGATCCGTATAAAGATATTTGAACCCGCCTGCTCCTCCTGCATAAAACCCAAATTGTTTCGGCAGGATATCCTCTGGAAGATTCAGTGCTCTTGCTGTTTTCAGGTGATTTTCAGAAACCTGGCGCAGTGATAAAATCCCTTCTGGTTTTTCCCTGAAATCCGGCGGCAGGACAATGCTAACAATGTTTCCAACCTCTTTGATAGTAAGCGTCTTGAAAACTGCTGATTCATCAGGCCTGTTTGCAAGTTGAATTTCAACCTCAATGTTTTCAATTTTCTGGGCACCTGCAAATGAAAAAACAATTGTGCCCCAATCCGGTGTGAGTTGCGCCCACCCAGAATACTGGTTTTGCTTGATTCTCAACCGGGGGTAATTCTCCCCTCCGCGCGGCAGCGTGGGAAATGAAAGCGACCAGGGCGAATGGTGTATCACCATTCTCAACTGGGCATAGACATTATCAATTGAAATGGGCTTGAACCGCACATAGGTATTCGGGGGCGCTTGCGTCTGGCAAAAGGCAATTGCTCCAGAAAGCATCAGCAAGGACACAAGCAGAATTAGAATTTTTTTCATACATCCTCCGCAGGTTATTGTTATCTTACAGTTACACTTAGTTGCTTCTCTGTTTCATATTCTATGCGGTATTTCACAATACGGGCAAGGCCTGTTGTTGAGTTGGTTGCACTGATAGGATCGCCGTCTTCAACAATAAACAGGTACCTCCCGTCGCGAGACGCTGTTATTCCGCGCGGAGTAATAAATTCTATCTTTTCGGCATCGTTGCCGGGCAGGCCGAAACTTGTCACAGGAAGAAATCTGAATCCTGTGTCAAATATCTTGATGATTTTCACAGGTGCGCGTTCAACAACCCATATCCCGCCTGCGCCGTCAAACGATACCCCATTGATATCGGCCATGTATCCGATGTTTTTCTGGGTTTTGTCATAGTAAGTGTTGATGGTTTTGACAAATTCGCACGTATTGCCTTTATCAATGAACTTCGCAATCCCTGATTTGTTGGTATAGTACGCGGTGGCAAGATAGATGATATTATTCCCGTCAGTATCTCCGGCATCTCCAGGGCATCCTGCGCCGGCATGCATCCACAATCCGCCTTCTTTCATTGGCTTTCTTCTATCCCAGGCGGCCATTCGAGTATACCCTGGGGAACTTGCATATATGTGGAAATCAGCATTAAGACCTATCCACGAAGGATAAGCGAACCCGCCGCGGTTAGGAGTTTTCCATTCAGGGTCGTCTCCAAAGAATCCACCGATATAGTACATCTTTGTTCCTCTGCCATCATATACATAGATTTCATGCCCAGCAGCGCCGTATATCTTTCCCTCTTCATCAACTGCAATCGCCTGCCAGTAAGGTGCTGATGGTGCTGCAAACTTGTTTGTCCCGTTAAAATCATTGGCAGGGCTGCCATCGGGCTTGAATTTAAATATTGCTCCTGCCTTAAAGTCAAGGACATATATGTTGCCCTGGGAATCAAGGCATAACTGCTTTGGGCTTGAAAATCCTGTGAGAACTCCATCTTTGCCGAAACTTTTGTCAAGAACAAGTCGTAACCCTGCAACATATTTAACCTGGTAGTTTCCTTTCTGAACAGTTCTCCGGTATGTATCCCTGAGGTTCCATACAACCTCCAACTGTGTGTCGGTTGAGTATTTTTCAATAAGTGTGCGGACACAATTGCCGGACGAATCGTACACCTTTACTGCAAAGTCCCCGGCCACAAGATTACCCAGCCGGAATACAAGCATCTCGTTTCCTGCAACAGAAGCCGTGTTTCTACCTTCTACCGAAAAGTTAACCTCACCGTAACTGGCGGAAACACAACAACCAATCAAAGCAAAAAATAATACCATGACCATGCCCTGTTTTCTCATCTGAATCTCCTGTTTTCTTGAAGAAGAAATCCTCTGACCTACCGCGCCTGAAACCCTACTGGACCGTTACTTTCATTTCCTTTTCTTCGGTGTAGTTGATAAGATATTTAACTATGCGCGCAAGTCCTGCATTGTTGGGCTCATCCTTGCTGATTATCTCACCATCTTCAACGACATATAGCGATTTTCTGTCAGGGCTGACAACAACAGAATGAGGAGCCATAAACTGGAGTTTTGCGGCATCTTCACCGCGGGAACCAAACGCTGCGACAAAATCAAAACCAGTGCCGTTGTCAAATATTTTTACGATTTTCACTGGAGACCTCAGGGCAAGGAATATCCCACCTTCCCCGTCATATGCCACGCCGTTAACATCATTAAGTTTCTGCTGGATTTTTGTTACCGGCTCCACATATCCGGCTATCGCATAGGACATTCCCACTTCTGTATCTTTGTCAATCCACCGGGTAATGCCTGTTTTCCCCGTATAGTAAGCATTGGCAAGATAAATTATTTTTCCCATGTTTGCATCTCCGGAATCTCCTGGTGTTCCACCTTTTGACCGCCAGAGTCCGGCTTCAAAACCTTTCTTACGCCTGTCAAATGCGGCCCAGTACGAGTATCCTGGACATGATGCATATAACCGGTCCCCGCCGCCGACACAAACCCAGCCAGGCCAGCCAAGACCACCTTTGGTTTTCTCCCAGTTTATATCATTGACAAAGAAGCCGCCAATCGTATAGATTGCCTCTCCTGACTTTGCATCATAAACACTGATGCCATGGCCGATTGTTGCGTAGATATTCCCATCCTGGTCAACCGCCATGCAGGTCCAGTATGGAGAAGCCGCACCTGGTATTCTGTTTTTTCCTGCAATATCATTGGATGGGCTTCCGTCAGGATTGTATTTATAAATAATACCTGCTCCATAGTCAAGAAGGTACAATTTTCCTTTTGCGTCGGTTCTTATTACGGTAGGACTGATGAAAGCATCTCCGCTTGCACTGTCAGCAGTTAGAACCCCGTCTTTGCCGAATTTCCTGTCAAGCGTCAGAGTCATCCCGGAACGTACCTTGATAGAGTATGTCCCTTTTTCAATCTGCCTGCCAGTATTGTCCTTCAGGTCCCAGGCAATCTGTAACCGGGAATCTGCAGTGCATTTTTCTGCAAGGGCCCTGACAAACTTCCCTGATGAATCGTAAATTTTGGCCGAGATATCACCTTGCTGAAAATCAGAGATAGTCAATGTGATGCCAGAAGCCGAGTTAGCCGCAACCATTTCTCTGTCAACGACACAATTCAGCCCGGCATTAAGCACGCCTATAGTGGAGATAACTCCCATTAATACAACTCTTAATACATTCATTTGTACCCCCTGTAAATGGTTCTCCTGTCACTCCTGATTTTATTCTGTTTTAAGATAGTTACTCTGGCTGCAAATATTGTATTTATCCCTTGATTACCGCAAGCGGTTTCATCTTTGCAACCTTTTTAGAAAGGCCTGCTTTCACAACAACATCAACGATTTCATCCACATCCTTATACGCTTCCGGGATTTCCTCTCCGAGACCCTGGCGACTTTTTGCCCTTGCAACAATTCCTTTTGTTGCAAGTTCCTCCACAATCCTGCGATTTCTACTTTCCTTCATTGCCTGATGTCTTGAAAGCATCCTTCCGGCGCCGTGACAGGTAGAACCCCATGTTTCAGCGAGAGCGGTTGCTGTCCCTGCAAGTACATAAGATGAGGTACCCATTGTCCCTGGAATGATTACGGGCTGACCAACCTTTCTGTAAAGAGCCGGTACATCAGGATGTCCTGAAGGAAATGCCCGGGTCGCACCTTTTCTGTGAACATAGACCTTTAGGTTTTTGCCTTCTACTGCGTGGGTTTCATACTTTGCTATGTTATGAGCAACATCATAAACAACAGATAATCCCAACCGTTCAGGCGGCATCTCCAGGACCCTCGCGAAACTTTCCCGGACCCAGTGGGTGATAATCTGACGGTTTGCCCAGGCGAAATTTGCGGCTGATGACATCGCCGCAAAATACGCTTTCCCTTCTGAAGAATCCGCAGGTGCAGAAGCCAGTTGCATGTCCGGCAACTGGAGCCCGTATTTTGCCGCACTTTTCATAAACTGTCTGAGATAATCGTCGCAGACCTGGTAGCCAAGACCGCGGCTGCCTGTGTGTATCATAATGACCACCTGGTCAGGAAACAGGCCGAACACATCAGCAATTTCAGGTTCATAAATTTCTACGACCTGTTGAATTTCAAGAAAATGGTTGCCTGAACCAAGGGTTCCGAGTTGCTCTGCACCACGCTCATACGCACGGTCGCTGACCGCATCAGGGTCTGCTGATTCCATACTGCCGGATTCCTCTGTATGTTCAAGATCTGATGCCCATCCATAACCGTTGTTTACGGCGTCAGGAGCGCCTGAGAGAAGGACCTTTTCCAGTTGTTTCCGCTTAAGATATATTTTTCCTGTAGAACCTACGCCTGACGGAATATTCACATAAAGAGCGTCAACGAGTTTTCCTATGCGCCCACTGATTTCGCTGGCTACAAGGTCAGAACGAATAAGGCGAACCCCGCAGTTAATATCATATCCCACAAATCCCGGGACAATAATTCCTTCCCTGTCAGAGAAGGCAGCCACTCCACCAATTGGGGCCCCATAGCCCCAGTGCACATCAGGCATTGCAAGACTGAATTTGAGTATTCCCGGAAGTTTTGCAACATTGACAACCTGTTGAGGCGCATTATCGGCAAGGGCTTTATCAAGGAGTCGCCTGGAGATATAAAAGATACCCGGGACCCGCATATCACCACTCTTTGGGATTTTCCACACAACTTCTGATACTGGTTCAATGAGTTGCTTCCAATCAGCCATTGTTTAATGCCTTTTCTGCAAGTTTCTTTCCCTGCAGTACTGCCCTCCAGTTCAAGGACTGCTGTTTTCTGTCATGTATGGTTTCCCTTATGCCAACAAGCAGGTCATCCATTGTGACCGGGAATTTTATGCTGTTAAGAACCACCAGAAGCGCCCCGGTCATTACAGAATTGGCAACACGCACATCTCCAATCGTCTCAGCCATTTCAGAAGCAGGGATAGCCAGATTTGAGGAGCAATTGTTTTCATGCGGTTCAATAAGGGAACTGTTCCAGAGACACCAGCCGGTTCTCTTCACCCTGTCACGCAGCATCCGGAGCGATGATTCATCAAGAAACACCCCGCAGTCAGCAAGGGAGATAACAGGAGAAGCCAGTTCAGAGAAAGAAAAAGAAAGCATGCTGTACACATAGCCGCCGCGCATTTCGGCTCCATAGGAAGGCAGAAAGGAAACATTGAGCCGCCGCTCAATACCTGCACAGGCAAGAATTTTCCCCATCGTCAAAACGCCCTGCCCTCCTGAACCCCCGATGAGGACCTTCCAGGACGGTGAATGGTGCCTCAATCTGTCCACCATGCTTTTGGCTTTGGTTCGCGAATGAGAACGTCCTTAAGAAAGGCAACGGCCTTGCTGAGTCCTTCACTGACGCTCATGAGGCTGTCCTCGTGTTCAATACTCAGCGTGCCATCATATCCGACCATCCGCAATGTGCTGACAAAATCATTCCAGAAGGAAAGACCATGCCCATACCCTACAGTTCTGAATATCCATGACCTGTGTGCTTCGTCAAGATAGGATTTTGTGTCAAGGACTCCATTAACGCTGGTTGTTGCGGGTTCAATTCTCGTATCCTTGGCATGAACATGGAAGATTGCGCTTTTGAGCGCGCGCACTGCAGCCAGCGG
>Ga0315298_1010122_pt1 | contig 11431 bp, 17 predicted proteins | sample WHS_1_MG_FD_203077 | JGI IMG/M metagenome (GOLD analysis project Ga0315298, IMG submission 203077) | Extremophilic microbial mat communities from Washburn Hot Springs, YNP, Wyoming, USA - WHS_1_MG | ecosystem: Environmental > Aquatic > Thermal springs > Hot (42-90C) | place: USA: Wyoming... | reverse complement strand
GCGCCAGGCTACTGGATCAGCAATATCCGCGTGGAACCTGCCCTGGTGACGGTCTATGGCCAGCCAACCGTGATTGAGAATCTCCCCGGTTACCTGGACACCCAACCCATTGATGTGGAAGGAGCCAAGCGAGACGTGATCCAGCGCGTAGCACTGGCTCTGCCCGAGGGAATCCTGGTGCTCGGGGAAGGCGCGGGCAAGGAAGGCATTCTGGTCCAAATTAGCATCCAGCCATTGATGGGTGGGCAAACTATTCACCTTGAGCTCGCGTTGCAGAATCTCCGTGTAGGGCTAAAAGCCACTGCCTCACCGACAGCGGTAGACATTATCCTCTCTGGGCCGCTGCCAGCCCTGCAAGAATTGAAACCGGATGATGTAAAGGCAGTATTGGACCTCTTTGGCTTGAGCAAAGGCACGCATAAGGTGACCCCCAAAATCATTCTGCCAGAGGGTCTGGGATTGGAAGTAAAGAGCATCGTGCCGGATATTGTGGAAGTAACGATTGAGTAGTTACTGCTTCTAAATCCTGATTGACTGTCTCGACCAATGCAAAAACCCGGTTGGCAGGACCAACCGGGTTTTTCATTACGGTATTGGCTGGCAGTATAGGCTAGCGCTTGGTGTACTGCGGCGCCTTGCGTGCGCGTTTTAGACCAGGCTTCTTGCGTTCCTTAGCCCTTGGATCGCGCGTGAGGAAACCCTTCTGGCGCAACGTCGGGCGTAGCTGCGGATCTGCTGCCTGCAATGCCCGCGCAATGCCATGGCACACAGCACCTGCCTGTCCAGTAATCCCTCCACCCTTCACTTTCACAACCACATTGAATTGCCCCAGCATATTCGTTGCCTGCAGAGGGGCGCGGACAAGGAGGCGGTCTGCCTCACGGGAAAAGTATTGGTCTACGGGTTTATCATTAATGATAATCTCACCCGTCCCGGGATAGAGGCGCACACGCGCGATAGCCGTTTTTCGTCTTCCAGTACCATAGTAATATTTGCTTGCCATTCACCATGCTCCCTTAATCAAAAATCCTTGGTCATCACAGGCTTTGAGCAGTCCATGGATCAATGCGACAACAAACTAGTCTCCAGCCCTCTGCCCAGCCAGACGACTAGAGCTCCAAAGGCTCTGGTTGCTGTGCTTGATGCGGATGCGTATCCCCAGCATACACCTTCAATTTCTTGATCATCGCACGTCCCAAGCGGTTCTTGGGCAGCATCCCACGCACAGCAGAAACGATGACTCGGTCGGGATGTTTTTTCAACTGCTCACGCAGCACAACGCTCTTTAACCCTCCCAGATGACCAGAGTAGCGATAATAATACTTTGTATCCAATTTCCGCCCTGTAACCTGGATCTTATCCGCATGAATCACAATCACATAATCACCGTTATCCAAATACGGAGTGAACCCAGGCTTATGTTTCCCACGCAAGATCCGCGCGATTTGGGTGGCTAGACGCCCCAGGGTCTTGCCCGTGGCATCCACCACATACCATTTTCGCTCAATTTCCCCTGCTTTCATGGCATACGTCTTCATTTGTCCTTACTTCCTCCTACTCCACCTGCAAAACCTGGATAAATGGTTCAATAATTCACGCGCACAAGGCAAAGGCCATGCGCTGGCACCGCCACTGCGGGCGTACGGCGATGTTTCAACGACAAAAGACGTGCGAATCCTTCCACAGAAAGCTCACCCGTTCCCACGAGCAGCAAGTTCCCCACAATCCGCCGCACCATAGCACGCAGGAAAGCGTCCGCTTCCAGTTCCACGTAGACAAAGTCGCCTTCCCGCTGGCAACGCGCGCGATACACCGTGCGCACGGTATTCTCGCCGCGTGGCGGCCAGCCAAAGGGCAAAAAGTCATGTGTGCCTACCAAACAGGCACAGGCTTGATCCATCGCCTGCGCATCCAATGGCTTGGCAAAATGATATGCATAGCGCGCCGCCAACGGCGAGCGCACAGCCCCATTGTAAATGGTATAAACATACTCGCGGCTGCGGGCACTGTAACGAGCATGAAATCCTGGCGGTGCTTCGCGCAGTTCGATAATCGCCACATCAGCGGGCAAGACAGCGTTCAAAGCGCGCTGCAAATCAGCCAGCGCATGGCTCCAGGACACTGTGAAATGAATCACTTGGCCCTTGGCATGGACGCCGGCATCGGTACGGCCCGCACCAACAATTCTTACCTGCTGCTGCGTAACGACCGCCAATGCCCGCTCAATCTCGCCCTGAACCGTGCGACCACGGCGCTGTATTTGAAACCCAAGGTACTCTGTGCCATCGTATTCCACGATGGCCATCAGGTGATATTCGCTTGGACTGCGACGCTGGCCGTTCGCCCCGACATGGGGCTCCATTGCCTGCGCCTCGCCCGTGCTCATTTCACCAATTCCAACAAAACCTGAGGAGCCGCATCACCCTGTCTGGGCCCCAGTTTCACGATCCGCGTATACCCACCTGGCCGATCCGCATAACGCGGGGCAACTTCATCAAACAATTTCTTCACCACTTCGGGGTCGCTGATGGTACGCCCAACCAAACGGCGGGCATGCAAATCCCCGCGCTTGGCTAATGTAATCATCTTTTCTGCATCACCGCGTATAGCGCGCGCCTTTGCCTCAGTGGTTTGAATTCGTTCATGTCGTATCAATTCGCTGATGAGATTGCGGAACAGCGCACGGCGCATGCCCGTATCTCGGCTGAGATGTCGGCCTGCCACACGATGCCTCATGGTGGAGGGCCTCCTTTCAATGTAAAATAATGGCTGGGTGGCAGAAAAGCAAATTACTCTTCATCATCGTCCCCCACCCAAGTCTCTTGTCCTGCTTCATTAGCCTCAGAAGAGTCCTCCCCTTCTGGAGGCAAATATCCCTTCTCGCGCAATTTGGTCAACAATTCCTTCATGGATTTCTGACCGAAATTGCGAATGCTCATCAACTCGCTGCCTTTATCCCGGGACAGCTTTTCCAGAATCTCACCGACCTTGGTGATCCCAGCCCGCTTAAGGCAGTTAAAGGCACGCACAGATAGCTCCAGAGTTTCGATCGGTGCATCGTAAACCTGGCTAGGAATGCCCACTGGCGTTTCTTCATGCACCTTCATCTCCTCAAGCGGCACTTCGCTAAAGGCAGCAATGATGCTCATGTGCCGCACCAAGATCTGTGCGGCAGTGCTCAGTGCCTCTGCGGGGCGCATGGTGCCATCCGTCCAAATCTCAAGGATCAAGCGATCATAATCAGTCACCTGGCCCACCCTGGTACGTTCGACGGTGAAACTAGTTTTCAGAATCGGGCTAAAAATAGCATCTACAGGGATTTGGCCAATAGGCAGCTTGCCCCTTTCCTCTGCCGGAGAATAGCCCCTGCCCCGTTCCACGATAAACTCAATATCCAGCTCTGCATCGGAAGAATCCAATGTCAACAGATGTAATTCCGGGTTGATGATTTCGACATCTGGCGGCGTCTCGATATCAGCCGCGGTGAGTTCCGATTTACCTTTGGCACTGAGCAGCAAACGCACCGGCTCATCCGCAAAGCTGCGTAGGCGTAGCTTCTTCACATTTAGGATCAGCGTGGTCATATCCTCTTTCGCATTGGGGATATCCGAGAACTCGTGATAGACCCCGCTGACGCGCAAAGAGGTTACAGCCGCTCCCGGCAAAGAAGAAAGAAGCACTCGCCGCAACGCGTTGCCAATGGTCACACCATAGCCCGGCTCTAATGGACTGATGATGAACCGACCATAGTTCTTTGTCGTCGCTTCAGTCTCGATTTTAGGCAAAACAAATTTCAACAACTGCATACCCTCCCATTGAGTAGCAAGCAATAGCGGGCAAAGTGGGGCGTGAAAAGTGCTGTGCGATGAGTGCCCCTGCTCATGACCCGTTCCTAACGGGAATAATACTCCACGATCAACTGCTCCCGAATGGGTACATCTATCTGCTCCCGTGAGGGCAGCGCCAATACGCGCCCCTTCATCTCAGCGGGATCCAATGACAGCCATTCAGGCGTCGTAACATGCTCCAGCACCTTGGATAAATCTTTGAAATACGGCTTCTTGCGGCTGCTTTCCGCTACCGTAATCACATCATTAGGCTTCACCAATAGAGAAGGCACACGCACCTTCTTATTGTTCAGTTCAAAATGGCCATGCAAAACCAACTGGCGCGCCTGATCTCGCGATGAGGCGAACCCTAGTCGGTAGACCACATTATCCAGCCGTCGCTCCAGCGTTTGCAATAGGTTCGCGCCGGTCATTCCTTTATGTTTCAGTGCCGCTTCGAAATAGCGGCGGAACTGGCGCTCCAAAACGCCGTAGATACGGCGGGCTTTCTGCTTCTCCCTAAGTTGCATTCCATAGTCGGAAGCCTTGCGACGGAAAATGCGCTTTCGCCCATGCATGCCTGGAGCGTAAGCACGACGCTCAAAGGCACACTTCGGAGAATAGCAACGATCGCCCTTCAAAAACAGTTTTTCGCCTTCTCGTCGGCATAATTTGCACTTTGCCTCAATATACCTAGCCATTCACCCTCCAAAATTCCACTAGCCCAATCCAGATAACAAGAGAATTGCCCACATGTTTTAGATGCGGCGTTTCTTCGGTGGACGACAGCCATTGTGCGGGATGGGCGTAATATCTGTGATGGAGCGCACCTTCAAGCCCACTGCCTGGATAGAACGAATCGCCGCCTCACGGCCTGGCCCAGGTCCCTTGACATAGATATCTACCTCCCGCACTCCCATATCCATTGCCCGTTTGGCGGTGGTTTGTGCAGCAATCTGGGCAGCATACGGGGTACTGCGGCGAGAGCCCTTGAATGGCGGATCAAGAGACCCAGGACTTCCCCAGAGTATGACATTCCCTTCGGGATCGGTAAATGTAATAATTGTATTATTGAATGTCGCCTGGATATAAGCCCGAGCCCGTGGCGTTACACGACGCTCACGCCGTCGTCCAGACCTCTTTCCAGTTCGTTTTGCCTCTGGCATCTTACCTCCAACCGATTACAGATACACTCTGACTACTTCTTGGCCCGTGAACGCTTGCGGCCAGGAACGGTCTTGCGAGGGCCACGCTTGGTGCGCGCATTCGTCCGTGTGCGTTGACCTCGCACAGGCAAATTGCGGCGATGACGGATGCCCCGGTAGCAACCAATCTCCGTCAGGCGTTTGATATTCATCGCCACTTCTCGCCGTAGGTCGCCCTCAACCTTGAACTCCCGCTCAATATAGTCCCGAATGCGCGTAATGTCGCTTTCGGTCAGATCCTTGACTCGCGTGTCGGGATTGACCCCGGTTGCCTGAAGGATCTGCTTGCTTCTACTCGGGCCAATGCCATAGATATAGGTCAGAGCCACTTCCACTCTTTTGTCTCTGGGCAGGTCTACGCCCGCAATTCTCGCCACTGTCATCCTCCTCTTGACAAACGCCTATGACAGCACAGCCAGGCAACTAGCCCTGGCGCTGCTTGTGGCGTGGGTTATCGCAAATGATGCGTACCACGCCTCGCCGCTTGATAATTTTGCATTTGGCACAACGTCTTTTGATAGATGGTTTCACTTTCATGACCACAATCTCCTTACCTGATGCGATCCAAGGCGGCGCGCAGTTGCGCATACACGCCTGGAATATCCAATTCCCCATTGATCTCGACTAACAGCCCCCGCTGGCGGTAATGCTCCACCAGGGGAGCAGTTTGCTCCAGATACACCTCGATGCGTTTGCGTTGGGTCTCTGCTGTATCGTCTTCGCGCTGATACAGCTCTCCCCCACATAGATCGCACTTGCCCGGCTCACGGGGTGGGTTGTGCAGGATATGATAGACCGCCTGACAATTCCGGCAAGTCCACCGCCCGCCCAGTCGCTGCAACAACGTCTCCATAGAGCCGTTCATATAGACGACCAAATCCACAGAGGCGTTCCTCTGTGCCAGCACTTTGTCCAACGCTTTCGCCTGGCCAATGGTGCGCGGGAATCCATCCAGGATAGCCCCACCCGCGCAGTCCGGTTGGTTCAGGCGCTCTGCTACCATCGCAATCGTGACCTTGTCCGGTACTAACTTCCCTTGATCAATATACCTCTGGGCTTTTCGCCCCAGCGTCGTCCCGGCTTTGATTGCCTCACGAAAGAGCTCACCACTGGAGACATGGGGCAATCCCAGTTCCTGTGATAGCAGCTCTGCTTGCGTGCCCTTCCCCACTCCCGGAGGGCCCAATAGGACAATAAACATTGGCTGCTCCGCTATGCGCCTACCGCTTGATGAAGCCCTCATAGTGGCGCATCAGCAACTGCGCTTCGAGTTGCTTCATCGTGTCCAAGACCACACCGACTACAATCAATAAGCCGGTGCTGGTAACCAGCATCTGCCCCGAGCCGATAATTCCTCTGGTCAAAAACGGCAGGATAGCCACCACTCCTAGGAAGACCGCCCCCACCAGCGTGATGCGTCGCAGCACGCCATTGAGATAATCCGCGGTGCGCTTTCCAGGACGGATACCCGGGATAAACCCGCCTTGCCGTTGCAGCAGTTCGGCTAGGTTCTGCTGCTGGAAAACGATATCCGTATAGAAATAAGTAAAACCGATGACCAAAAGAAAGTACAAGACCCAGTAGAACACTCCCTCAGAGTTAAACAGGGAGGAAACAGTCTTGGCAATGCGCGCCAGCCAGGTAATGTGCGAATCCACAAAGTAACTGGACACCACACCCGGCAATAACATGATTGAGACGGCAAAGATCAATGGGATCATGCCGGCCGAGTTTACCTGTAAAGGGATGTGCGTGCTTTGACCGCCATAAATTTTGGTCCCACGTACCCGCTTGGCATATTGAACCGGAATGCGCCGCTGCCCCTCTTGAATGAAAATAATGACGACAATGGTCACAGCGGTCAGCAGCATGAAGAAAAACAGCCCCGGCAAGTTGCCCAAAATCAGTGCTCCAACCCGCCCCGGGATCTCTGCCACGATTCCGCTGAAAATAATCAGGGATATACCGTTGCCAATGCCTTGCTCGTCAATCAGCTCGCCCAGCCAGATCGCAAACATCGTGCCTGCGGTCAGCGTAGCCAGCGTCGCCAGCGAAGGCAACAATGTAGCCCGCGAAAAGCCAAAGTTGGTCAGCGCCCCGCCCCGCTGCAGGAGGGTAGCTTGGCTGAACCCCTGCAGCGCAGCCAGTGGGATGGTCAACAAGAGCATATACTGGTTCAGTTTGTTGCGGCCTGCCTCGCCTTCCTTGCTCAATTCCTCCAACGCGGGAATTAACGGTTGCAACAATTGCAGGATGATAGAAGCCGTGATGTAGGGATAAACACCCATCGCCATCACCGAGAAATTGGACATGGCTCCACCCGAGAACATGTCCAATAGCCCTAGCAACTGGTTGGCTTCGAAAATCCGGCGCAGCCCTTCTGGGTCAATGCCAGGCACAGGGATATGCGCTGCCAGGCGAAAGACCACCAGGATAATGAATGTAAAAATCAGCCTTCGTCGCAGGTCCGGTAATTTCCAAGCATTTGAAATGGCTCTTAGCATTGCTCCTCCATCACATCCTGCCGCAATCGCTTACCTTGCCCATTAGGTAAGGGCAGGGCTTGCCTATGCCAACTCCACAACTGTGCCACCTGCCGCTTCGATTTTCTGCCTCGCGCTGGCGGAAAACTTGTGCGCTGCGACCGTCAGGGCACAGGTTAGCTCGCCTCGTCCCAAGATTTTGACTGGCTCATTCGCAGATTTGATAATGCCTGCTTTTGCCAGTGCTTCTGGGTCCACTGTGCTGCCCGGGCTAAATTCAGCCAGGCGGTCCAAGTTGACGATGCTATACTGCACCTTGAAAATGTTGGTAAAACCACGCTTGTGGGGAAGGCGTCGCACCAAAGGCAATTGGCCGCCTTCGAAATAAGGCCTGACGCCCCCACCTGTGCGGGCATTCTGTCCCTTTGTCCCGCGCCCAGCGGTTTTGCCATGCCCGGAGGCAGTACCCCGGCCAACGCGTTTTCTTTTCTTGTTCGCCCCCTCAGGGGGTTGCAACTCATGCAACTTCATCTCGTCCAATGCTCCTCAATACCAACTAGGCTTCGAACTCTTCTACTTGCACTAGATGTCGCACTTTATCCACCATGCCACGTATCACGGGCGTATCCTCGTGCACTACCACATCGCCCAATTGCTTCAGCCCAAGGGCACGGATTGTGCCCTTTTGTTGCTGTGAGTAGCCAATAGCGCTTTTGACATAGGTAACGCGCAGCTTCTTGCTGACCTTCTTCCTAGGCATCTGACTTCCTCCAAGGTGCTGTGAGATCGCTCACCTTTTTGCCTCGCCGTTGCGCTTCCACCTCAATGTCCTTCAGTTTCCTCAATCCATGCCAGGTCGCGTACGCCACATTAATGGCGTTCGAACTACCCAAGGACTTGGTCAGGATATCCTTGATGCCTGCCGCTTCCAGGACAGCCCGTACGCCACCACCAGCGATCACCCCGGTACCAGGCGAGGCTGGTTTGAGCAATACTTGCGCTGCACCAAACTTGGAGACAATCTCGTGCGGGATTGTCGTGCCGACCAATGGGATTTTGACCATGTTTTTCTTCGCCCGCTCCACGCCCTTGCGAATGGCGTCCGGGACCTCGCGCGCCTTGCCCAAGCCAACCCCTACACTGCCTTGGCCATCACCAACGACGACAAGCGCCCGGAATCCAAAGTGGCGACCGCCTTTGATCACTTTCGCCACGCGATCTATATGAATGAGCCGCTCCTGCAACAGTTCCTCTGCTGCAGCCTCTTCCCCTACTACTTCTTCCACTATTTCGGGCTCTGTAAACTCATGTTCCAATTCGTCTGTCATCCATCCCCCTTCTTCATCCTACACGGTGTCCCATGCCATGCTACGTTGAAGCCAACGGGATCCGCGATGCTCTCAGTGGCGCTAGAATTGTAGCCCTGCGGCTCGCGCGCCCTCGGCAAGCGCCTTCACCCGCCCGTGGTATTTATAACCACCCCGGTCAAAAACCACCTGCTTCACGCCCTTTTCTAGGGCTCGTTTTGCCAATACCTGCCCTACCAGCTTCGCTTGCTCAGTTTTGTTCAGCCCGCTTATCTGCTGACGAATCTCGCTATCCAAGGTGCAAGCCGAGGCAATGGTATGGCCCACTGTATCATCAATGATCTGTGCGTAGATATGCCGCAGGCTGCGAAACACATTCAGGCGAGGCCGCTCTGGCGTACCATGTACCCGCCTGCGAATGCGGCCATGCCTCTTCTTGCGTGCTGCTTCTGTATCTCTCTTATCCGCCATTCTCACTCCCTAACCTTTCCCAAACAGTTACAGCGAGGAACGAGCTACTTGGATGCCTTGCCCGCCTTGCCAGCCTTTTGCCGCACATACTCACCAAGATAGCGGATGCCTTTCCCCTTGTAAGGCTCTGGCTTTCGCACCGCGCGGATCTGGGCAGCAACCTCACCAACTAGTTCCTTATCAATCCCATCCACATGGATAATGCGGTTCCCTTGCTCCACCGTGAGCGTGATGCCCTGTGGAGGAGTATAGCGAACTGGGTGGGAATATCCGACCTGCAGCACCAAATCCTGCCCCTGCATCTCGGCACGATAGCCCACGCCCACAACTTCCAACGACTTGCGAAAGCCAGTGGATACTCCTTCCACCATGTTCGCCAGCAAGGCACGCGTTAACCCATGCAATGCCCGCACCTTTGGCTGGTCATTGGCACGGGTTACCACCAATTTACCGTCCTGCAACGCCACGCTGATACGTGGATCAAATTCACGAGTCAACTCTCCTTTGGGCCCCCGTACGGTAACTGCATGGCCCTCAATGGCCACCTGGACGCCCTTCGGCAGAGGTATAGGCAAACGACCTATGCGCGACACTCTTCTTCCTCCAAACCTACTCACCCATGATGCGGATCTGCTCCACGGCAAATCCTATCTGGCGCCCCCTCGGGCTACCAGACGTAACAGAGCACCTCGCCGCCAAGCCCTAACCGATGCGCTTTCTTGCCGGTCATGACCCCGCGCGGCGTAGAGAGCACAGCGATCCCCAAGCCGCTCAGCACCAGTGGGATGTCCTGGCGCTTGGTATATACACGACGGCCGGGTTTGCTAATGCGCCGCACACCAGTCAACACAGGCTCGTTATCCTTCGTGTATTTGAGTTGGATACGCAGCATCGGCTGCGGGCGGTCTTTGGTCAGATCATAATGATCAATATAGCCCTCCGCCTTGAGCACGCGGGCGATCTCCACCTTCAACTTCGAAGCGGGGACCACCACATAGCGCTTGCGCACGGCTACGGCATTGTTGATCCGCGTCAACATATCGGCAATCGGATCGGTTACGGTCATCAACACTCTCCTACCAAAGCTTTCCCATCATTCCATGAACACTGATACGTTTCTACCAACTGGACTTGATAATTCCAGGTATCATGCCACTGGATGCCAGTTCGCGGAAGCAAATGCGACAAAGCCTGAAGCGCCGCATGTAACCGCGAGGACGCCCGCAGCGCAGACAACGGTTGCGCACACGGGTTGGGTATTTACGCCTTTTTTCTCGTGCAATCATGGACTTTTTTGCCAATTTCGCTCTCCCTTACTATGCTCTCTGCAGCTAGCCCGTTCAGCTCTTCCGAAAAGGCATGCCCAGCAAACGCAGCAACTGGCGTGCCTCATCATCTGTCTTGGCTGTGGTTACAATGGTAATCTCCATACCACGGACTTTGTCTATCGAATCGTAATGGATTTCCGGCCAGACCAACTGCTCGCGCAGCCCTAAGGTATAGCTCCCGCGGCCATCGAAAGAATCCGGAGAGACGCCACGGAAATCGCGCACCCGTGGCAGGGCGATGTTGAACAGACGGTCCAGGAAATCGTACATCCGTTTGCCACGCAGGGTAACTTTGACCCCAATCGGGTTGCCAGCTCGCAACCGGAAAGTAGCGATGGACTTTTTGGCACGGGTGATAATAGGCTTCTGGCCAGTGATCGCAGCAATGTCCTTAGCGGCGGCATCCAGCGCCTTGGCATTCTGCAAAGCCTCGCCCAAACCCACATTCACCACCACCTTCACCAGACGTGGCACCTGCATTACGTTCTGGTATCCAAACTCTTTCTGCAGAGCTGGAACCACTTCTTTGATATAGCGTTCTTTCAATCGCGGCATTTCTGGCATTCGCTCGCACTCCTCACAAGCCGATTAATCAATGGTCTGATGGCAACGCTTGCAGACACGGACTTTGCCGCCGGTCTCCAGCACCTGATAGCCCACCCGCGTTGCTTTCTGGCAGTGCGGGCACACCAGCGCCACATTGGAAATATGGATGGGCGCCTCGCGCTCGATGATCCCAACCTGCGTGCGGACGTCACCGGTAGGCCGCTGGTGTTTCTTCACCAGGTTAATGCCAGAGACAATCACGCG
>Ga0315298_1010121_pt1 | contig 11432 bp, 11 predicted proteins | sample WHS_1_MG_FD_203077 | JGI IMG/M metagenome (GOLD analysis project Ga0315298, IMG submission 203077) | Extremophilic microbial mat communities from Washburn Hot Springs, YNP, Wyoming, USA - WHS_1_MG | ecosystem: Environmental > Aquatic > Thermal springs > Hot (42-90C) | place: USA: Wyoming... | reverse complement strand
CGCTGCTGCCGCGCGCGCCCGCCCGGCCCGGCGCTCACTCGGGCCAGGATTCGCGCAACTGATCGTCGTCGCGCGCTGTCGCAGTGCCCTGGTCGTCGCGGCGGCCGGTCGCCTGCTCGTCCGCCTCGCCTTCCGCCCCGCCGTCGGAGAGCTCGTAATCGTCGTCGCCGTCCCAGACGATTTCGCCGCAGTCGGGGCAGGTGATTTCGAGCTGATCGTCATCGAGGTAATCTTCATTGAAGTAAACCGTCCGGCCGCAGCCCGGGCACTCGGTGGCGACGAACCTTCCCGGCCCTGGCTGAGTGGTTCCCGAGACAGTCCCGGCCTCGGCCACGATCGAACCGTCCGGCTGCTCGTAGACCCGGACGCCGTGGACATCCTCCTCGAGGTCGGCCAGATCCTGGTCCACGGCATCGACGTACTCGCTCAACTCCTGCTGCTGCGCGCGCAGGCGGTCCAGGCCTTGGACCAGCGAGCCCATCACATCAAGGACTTCGGTCAGGATCTCCGCCTCACGGCTCCCTTTGTCAGCGCGCAGGCCCCGCGCCAGCCCCTGCAAATACGCGACGCGCTCCCTCAGTTGACTTCGTTTCACGCTACCCCCTCCTTGTCGAGCCGAACGCCCTCATCGCCCTGATAGTATGTTTCCTGCGCGGGATGATTAGCCGAAAGCGGCCGCATCGAGCCAGCGCCAACGATGTGTTCAAGCGCAGGCAGATATGGTAATATGTATGGGGACTGCGGAGGGACAGGCACCCTGCCCGGATGCGGCAGTTCGGCGACGCCGGAAAGAGGATGTCTGCGCCGGCGTGGCGAACATCATTGCGTTTACGGCGAAGAGCGGGCAGGGCAGCCGCGGAATCGCGCGCCGCTGCAGCGCGCGTGCACCGCCCCGCCCAACGTCCAAGGAGGCACGATCGCACATGACCAGCAGACTTGCCAGGCTGCGTTCGCGTCTGGCCGCCGATGGCCTCGACGCGCTCCTGGTGACCAATCCGGTGAACCGCGCGTACTTGTCGGGCTTCAACGGCTCGGCGGGAGTGCTGCTCATCTCTCAGGAAGCCGCACTGCTGTTCACCGATTTCCGCTACATCGAGCGGGCGACCGCCCAGGCGCCGGAGTTCAAGGTGATCCGGCACGAGAACCCAATGACGAAATCCATCCGCGCGGCCCTGGAGGAACACGGCATCGTCAAACTCGGCTTCGAGAAAGACCATGTGACCTACGCGACCTTCGAGACCTACCGCGACGCGTTCGCGCCGGTCGAGCTGATCGCGACCAGCGGCCTCGTGGAGGAGCTCCGCCAGGTCAAGGACCAGGATGAGATCGACAAGCTGCGCCGCGCGGCCGCCATCGCCGACGCTGCCTATATCCACATCCTGAAGTACCTTAAGCCCGGCGTCAGCGAGCGCGATGTCGCGTTGGAACTCGAGTATTTCATGCGCAAGAGCGGCGCCGAGAAGCTGGCCTTCGACATCATCCCGGCCTCCGGCCCGCGCGGCTCCCTGCCGCACGCCGAGGCCACCGGGCGCATCCTCCAGGACGGCGACTTCATCACTTTGGACTTCGGCTGCGTCTACGAGGGCTACTGCTCCGACATCACGCGCACCGTCGGCATCGGCGGCATCACCGACAAGCAGCGCGAGATCTATAAGATTGTGCTCGACGCCCAGCAGGCGGCCGTAGCGGCTTGTCGCGCAGGCATCTCCGGCCGCGAACTGGACGCCGTGGCGCGCGACATCATCGCCGGCGCCGGGTACGGCGACAATTTTGGCCACTCGCTCGGTCACGGCGTCGGGCGCGAAGTCCACGAGCTGCCGCGCTGTTCGCCCACGGCCGAGGGCGCGCTCGCGGAGAACATGGTCGTCACCATCGAGCCCGGCATCTACATCCCGAACTGGGGCGGGGTGCGCATCGAAGATACGGTCGTCGTGCAACCGGACGGCTGCGAGCGGCTGACCAAGTCGACCAAAGAGTTGATTGTCCTATAACTTCTGGGGCAGTCGGACAGGCTAGATAGAGGCTAAGGGAGGTCTGGCAGAAGTGATCTCAACGAACGATTTCAAGACTGGGGTTACCATCGAACTGGACGGCGACATCTGGCAGGTCGTCGAATTCCAGCACGTCAAGCCGGGCAAGGGTTCGCCGTTCGTGCGCGCCAAGATCCGCAACGTCCGGACCGGCGCCGTCCTCGAGCGGACTTTCGACGCTGGCGAGAAGTTGCCGCGCGCCCACCTCGAGACGCGCGAAATGCAGTACCTCTACAATGACGGCGATATGTACACGTTCATGGACAATGAGACTTACGAGCAGATCACGCTCAACAAGGAAGCGCTCGGGGACGGAGTGCTCTACCTGAAGGAGAACACCGTCTGCCTCGTCCAGTCGTTCAACGGTCAGATCATCGGCGTCCAGTTGCCGAACACCGTCGTCCTCGAGGTCGTCGAGACCGATCCCGGCGTCCGCGGCGACACCGCCACCGGCGGCTCCAAGCCGGCCAAACTCGAGACGGGCGCCGTCGTCAAGGTGCCCTTGTTCGTCCAGCAGGGCGAGAAGGTCGTCATCGACACGCGGACAGGCCAGTATCTGCAGCGCGCACAATAAGCCAAGCAGCGAAGGTCCCGGCTGTTTGCAGCCGGGACCTGATTGTTACCGCTTCGTAAGGACGACCCTCCGGGCGGCAGCGTCCCAGGCCACCGCGTAACCGAGCAGGCCGGCCAGGTCGCGCACCCCGATGTAGCTCTTGCCGTCGATGACCACCGCCGGTGCGGTCTGTCCGTCGATCAGCGCCACCGTATACAGCACGGTCTTGTTCGGCACGAGCTGCGGTTCCGAGGCCGTCCCGGTCGAGGCCGGTTGAGCGGCGGGCGGCAGTGGAGACGGCGTCTGCATGGCACTCAGCTCCTCCTTCACGTCGTTGACGAAGTCCTGGCACGTCTTGCCATGAGCGCTAAAATACGCGATCGGATCAGTATGACTGGTCTCATGCCAGGTCGCGCTGATCCAGGCGTGCGAGACCACATCGACGTCCGGGTTGAAACCGCGCCGACGGCAGATGTCGGCGCAAAGCCAGACCCCGCGCTGCCAGATCTGCTGAAACAGTTCCGGCTGATCGAAATGGCAGAGTTCGATGGCGATGTAGCGCGCGTTGGCGGTGCGTCCGGCATGCCAGGCGACTTCGTCCTCCGGGATCAACTGGACGATGGCGGCGTAGTCGACGAAGTAGTGCGCCGATGCCCCGCGGTTACCGCTGCTGAAGTATCGTGCCTCGGCGTCGGCGGTGGCGCCGGGCGTCGCTGTCTCATGGATCGCCACGCCCCGCGCCGCGAGGGGCGTCCCGGGACGGTTCAGGCCGACCGGCAGCAACTTTTGAGCGATCGGGTAGTTCTCCATGCTCCGCCTCCGTCTGAGAGAGCATTGAGACATTCGCAAGATGTCCCTGAGAGAGTCCACCATTACCATTCTTATGTCAAAACGCCCGCCGCTGCTACAAGCGACGGGCGTTCCATCTTCGGGCGCGCCTTGTTCTGCGCGCGCTTTGGGCTATCGGCGCCGCGGCGCCATGTGAATGGCATTGCCGTAGACATTATGCGCCGCTTCCATCAGCGTCTCGGCGAGCGTCGGGTGGATGTGCAGGAGCGCGTCGGCCAGCCGCGCGACCGGCGCGCCGGCCGCCAGCGCCTGAGCGGCTTCGTGGATCAGGTCGCCGGCCTGCGGGCCGACGATGTGGACGCCGAGCAGCTTGCCGCCCTCGTCGCCGATCACCTTGACCAACCCCTCGGTCTCACCGAGGATCAGCGCCCGCCCGTTGGCGGCGAAGTTGAACTTGCCGACGCGGCAGGCGATGCCGCGCCACCGGCACTCCTGCTCGGTGAGACCGACTCCGGCCAGCTCGGGATGAGTGAAGACGCAGCGCGGGACGACGCGGTAGTCAATCGCGGTGTCATCGCCGGCGATGGCGTCGGCGGCAACGATGCCTTCGGCCGAGGCGCCGTAGGCGAGCTGGGTGGCGCCGACGACATCCCCGACTGCGTAAAAGCCCGGGACGCTGGTGCGCATCTGGCGGTCGACCTTAATCCCCCGCCGGTCGTGGTCCACCCCCAGGGCCGCCAGGTCAATGCCGCCGAACTCCGGCACGCGCCCGACCGCGAGCAGCACCGAATCGACGCCGACCGATATCGTCGCGCCGTCGGCGGCCGTCGCCTCGACGACGCGTCCCGCTCCGTCGGACCGGACGCGGGTCACGGCGGCGCCGGTGTGGATCGCAACGCCGCGTCGCCTCAGCGCCAGAGCCAGCCGCTGCGCCAGCTCGGGGTCAAGGTTCGGCACGATCTGCGGCAGGCGTTCGAAGACGGTCACCTTGACCCCGAAGGCCGCGAACAGCGAGGCGAACTCCATGCCGATGACGCCGCCGCCGATGACCGCCAGCGAGGCCGGCAGAGCATCGAGGGCGAGCGCTTGATCGCTGCTGATGGTGGCCGCGAGATCGGCGGGCGGCAGCGGGATCACGGCCGGTTTGGAGCCGGTGGCGAGGATGATGTTGCGCGTCTCGTAGCGCTGCGCCCCGACCTCAACCGCGCCCGGCGCCGGCACGCGCCCCTCGCCCTGAATGACCTCGACGCCGTTGGCCCGGAGCAGCTGGCCAACGCCGCCGGTGAGCTGCTTGACGATCCCGCTCTTGCGCGCCTGGACGGCGCTCCAGTCGAGCGCGACCGCCCCGTCGGTGCGCACGCCAAACTCGGCCGCGCGGCGGACGGTGGCCAAGACCTCGGCGCTGCGCACCAGCGCCTTGGTCGGGATGCAGCCGCGGTTGAGGCAGACCCCGCCCAACTCGGCCCGTTCGACCAGCGCCGTCTTGAGACCGCGCTGCGCCGCCCGAATCGCTGCGACGTAGCCGCCCGGGCCGCCGCCGATGACAATGACGTCGTACACTCTGATTCCCTCCACGCGCTCTGGAAGTTCGCTGCAAAAACCCGTTCCCTGTCCAGATCGCTGCAGAAGGCTGAACGGAACTGGAGCTTTGGCCCGATTTCCTTAGCCATCTGATGATGTCGGGCCGAAGATCCCGTGAAGTGAAGCCTTCTGCAGCGGCCTCCTAGCGCATCTCGTTCCAGGCAGGAGAGGCGTACTTGTCCTGCGCCAACTGCCGGGCGAGCTCCTTCTCCTCCTCGGTCAGCTCGCCCGGGACGAGCGCGAGATCGAGCTCCGCCGCCAGGCCCGCCGCGACGGCCTCGGCCAGCGGGCCCAGCTCCGGCTCGCGGCCGAGCACCTGCCGCAGGCTAATTGCCCGCTCGGCCAGGGCGCGCGCCAGCCGCGGCCGCGCGGCCGGGTCCCGCACCCGCAGCACGCCGGCCAACAGGTCGGCATCAAAATCCGTGAGGATCGAGCCGTGCTGCAGGATGGTGCCCGCCTGCCTGAGCTGCGCGCTGCCGACCAGCTTGCGCCCGTTCACCGTCAGCTCGTAGGCCGACGGAGCGTCGAAGCAGGCGGCGCTGGCCGCGCGCTCTTTCAGGCCGGGCGCCGTCAGCGCCGCGTCGACGCCGAGCGACTTGAGCCCCCGCAGCAGGCCGGAACTGATCTTGAGGTAGGTGGACAGAATGCCGCCCGGGAGCAGCGCCTCCGCGACGACGACGCTGTAGGTCAGCTCGCGGTGGTGGAGCACCGCCCGGCCGCCGGTCGGACGGCGCACCCAGGCCACGCCAAGGCGCTGGCAGGCCTCGCGGTCCACTTCGCGCATAAAGCTCTGGGCGTACCCGAGCGACAGCGTCGGCGGGTCCCAAGCGTAGAACCTCAGCGTCGGCGGCACCTGCCCCAAGCGGTGGGCAGTGAGGATCGCCTCATCGATCGCCATGTTCTCGGCCGGGCCGTGCGTCTCTAAATTTAACAGGCGCCAGGTCTGGCTCATGCGCCCTCGCCCCCGCTCCCGGACACAGCCCGGTAAGAAACGGCGTCAGGCGCGGCGAGCCCGAGTTGGGCCAGGGAACGCTGAACCTCCGCCGCCGTCAGCGGCCGCGGGTAGTTGTACAGCTCGCTGCCCGGGCGCTCGTTGTAATACGGCCGATTGCAGCCGGGGCAGCCGCTGGTGCGAAACGCGGCCCCCGGTTCATCGCCCGCCTGGCCCGGCGGTCCTCCGCTCAGCGCCGCCCGCAGCGCCGCGGGCGTCAGGCCGAAGTCAAGCAGCTCGCCGTCGGCGCTGAACGTCATGTTGTCGGCGGCGACGATCCCCCGTCGGATGAGGTAATGAGCGGCTTGAACGCGCCGGTAGACGGGCAGGGGCGGCGAGCTGCCGCCTTCCATGCGCGTGCCGCGCACCGGCGTGAACGCGAACAGGCCGACGTTGATGCCGTGACGGTAGAGTTCTCCGATCAGGCACACCAGGTCAGCCTCGCGCTCGCCGAGGCCGACGATCAGGTGCGTGCCGACGCGGCCCGGCAGCAATTCGGCCGCCGCGAGGAGAGCTCGCCAGGTGGGATCCCACGGCCGCCCTTTGATCTGCGCGTAGAGCTCGGGCGTCGCGGCATCGAGCGGGATCGCCACCCGGTCGACGCCCATTTCCGCGAGCTCGACCGCGTCCTCCGGCCGGGCGAGGTGGACCGATACCGAGATGGGCAGCCCGCAGCCGCGAACCGCCTCGACGAGGGCAGCGACATCAGCGCGCCAGCCGCTGCCCTGGACGACTTGCAGGCAGACACGCTCCAGCCGTCCCTCAGCGGCGGCGGCCTGCAGCCGCTCAGCCACCGCGCCCGGATCGTATTCGGGCCAGATGACCCGCGAGAGCGCACCTCGCCGGGCGCTGGCCGAGCGCGCTTGGGTACAAAACGCACAGTCATAGGCGCAGCCCTCGCCGGTCATGAGATATGCCGTTGTCGGGGCCGCCGCCAGCCTGATCCGGTTCAGTCCGAGGACGGCCGCCGTGCCTGCCGAGACGCGCATCATAGTGAACAGCACTCCCTTATCGTGCGGACGGTCAGCCCGAGCGCCGCCGCCTCTTCCGCGGCGCCGCGGCCGGGCTGGACGAGCCGCTGAATGCCGGCCCGCAGGGCAAGCCGGTCGGTCGCCGCGCGGTGTTCGCCGCCCGGCCGCATGCAGCCAAGATAGAGCGGCGTCCGCGGCATCAGCACGCGGGCCCGCGCGATCATGCGGGCCACCTCTTCCGGCGCCGGCGGCTGGCGGTCGGCATAGGCGGTGCCCGGAGTGGGCCGAAAGACGATGAACGTCACCGCGTCGGCCCCGAGCTCGGCCAACCGCTCGATCGCCGTCTCCTCGCCCGCAAGCTGTCCGCCCTTGAGGCCAATGCAGACGTGCGGGACAACGCGGGCGTAACGACGCAAGAGCTGATAAGACCGTTCGTAATCGCTGCCGCTGTACGGCAGGTGGTAGACTTCTCGTATCGTCGGTTCATCGACGGTGAAATCAAAGGAGACGACGTCCGCCAGCCCTCCCAACAGGCGGGCGTCATCCTCGTCAACCAGGCCGGCGTGGAAGTTCAGCCGCACCCCCAGCTCGCGCAGGCGCCGGAGCTCATCGAGATGGCCGCGAAAGGGCACGCGGCCCTGCGCGTCGCAGCCGCCGCTGACGAGGAAGCTCTTCTTCACCCCGGCTGCAGCCTCGCGCTCTGCCCGCCTGAGGTCGCCCATCGCGCGGAGATAGTGGCGGCCGCAGTGGGCGCAGTTGAGCGCGCAGGCCTGGCCCGTGAGGCTGATCTCGCCGGTGTCGAGCGGCGCGACGAACTCGACGACGGGGCCGAAATTGGCCCGCGCGACGGCCGCGGCCGCGACGAGATCAGCCTCATGGTTCAGGCCCATCGCCTACTCCGCCGTCGGCCGCCAGCGGAGGACCGGCTGCCTGGCCGCGCGCGACTCATCGAGCCGCCCGACGACCGTGGTATGTGGTGCGGTCTTGACCTTCTCGGGATAGTGCGCCGCCTCGTCGGCGATCTGGAGCATCGCCGCGACGAACGCATCGAGCGTCTCGCGCGACTCCGTCTCAGTCGGCTCGATCATCAGGCACTCCTCTACAATCAGCGGGAAGTAGACCGTCGGCGGGTGAAAGCCGAAGTCCAGCAGCCGCTTGGCGATGTCGAGCGTCCGCACGCCGGTCACCCTCTTCTGCCAGTCGGCCGAGAGGACGAACTCATGCTTGCAGAGGCGATCGTAGACGAGGTGGTACTTCTCCTTGAGCTTCGCCGCTAGGTAGTTGGCGTTCAGGACGGCATCCTCGCTGGCCCGCACGAGGCCGTCAGGACCCATCGCGCGGATGTAAGCGTATGCCTTCACGACGACGCCGAAGTTGGCGTAGAAGGACTTGACGCGGCCGATGCTGTCCGGCCGGTCGTAGTCGAGGAAGTAGCGGCTGTCCTTCCGCGCGACAACCGGGACCGGTAGGAACGGCGCGAGCTCCTTCTTGCAGCCCACCGGGCCGCTCCCCGGGCCGCCGCCGCCGTGCGGCGTCGAGAACGTCTTGTGGAGGTTGAAGTGGACGACGTCAAACCCGGCGTCGCCCGGGCGGGCGATGCCCATGATCGCGTTGGCGTTGGCGCCGTCGTAGTAGAGAAGCCCGCCGGCCTGATGGACGAGGTCGGCAATCAGGCGAATGTTCTCGTCGAACAGGCCGAGCGTGTTTGGATTGGTCAGCATCAGGCAGGCGACATCGGGGCCGAGCACCTGCTTCAGCGCCTCGATGTCGACGCCGCCGCGCCCGTCGGACTTGACCTGGACGATCTGGAACCCGTTGACCGCCGCCGAAGCCGGGTTGGTGCCGTGAGCGGAGTCGGGGACAATGACCTTCGTCCGACCCAGTTCGCCGCGCTTGCGATGATAAGCGCGGATCAGCATCAGGCCGGTCAACTCGCCGTGGGCGCCGGCCGCCGGCTGAAGCGTGATGGCATCCATGCCGGCGATCTCGGCCAAGTACTGCTGCATCTCATACATGAGCTGCAGCGCGCCCTGGGCAACCTCCTCCGGCGCCAGCGGGTGGAGGTTAGCAAACCCGCCGAGGCGGGCGACGTCCTCGTTGATCTTCGGGTTGTACTTCATCGTGCAGGAGCCGAGGGGATAAAAACCGGTGTCCACTCCATGGTTCAGCTGCGACAGGCCGGTGAAGTGGCGGATGACGTCCACTTCGCTGACCTCCGGCAATGCCGGATCGCGGTCGCGTAGGAACTCCGCCGGGATGAACTCGTTGGCCTGGCCGGGCACGTCCTGCTCAGGCAGCGAGTAGGCTTCCCGACCGGGGGAGGACAGTTCGAAGATGAGCGGCTGTAGGCTCTTCATCAGCGCACCTCCTCCAGCGCCGCCACGAGGGCGTCGATTTCCGCGCGACTTCTCTTTTCGGTGACGGCGAACAGTAGATGGTTCTTGAGCTCCGGGTACCAGCGGCCGAGATCCGTGCCGCCGAGGATCTTTTTGGTCAGGAGATGCTTCTGGACGGTTGCGCCGTCCACCGGGGCCTTCACGACGAACTCCTTGAAGAACGGAGCGGTGAAAGCGGCGCTCCAGCCGGGGATGCTCGCGATCCGCTCGCGGGCGTAGTGGGCCTTGGCCGCGCTCTGGGCCGCGACCTCCTTCAGTCCCCGTTTGCCCATCACGCTGAGATAGACCAGAGCGGCCAGGGCGCACAGCGCTTCGTTGCTGCAGATGTTGGACGTCGCCTTCTCGCGGCGGATGTGCTGCTCGCGCGTCTGAAGCGTCAGCACGAAGCCGCGCTGGCCGCGGGAATCGACCGTCTCGCCCACCAGGCGGCCGGGCATGCGCCGCACCAGCTCCATCTTGGTAGCAAAGAAGCCGAGGTACGGGCCGCCGAACGCCATCGGGTTCCCTAGCGACTGGCCTTCGCCGCAAACGATGTCAGCCCCATACTCGCCGGGCGGCTTGAGGAGCCCCAGTGAGATCGGATCGACGACGGCGACGAACAGCGCGCCCTTGGCGTGCGCCAGCTCGGCGAACTTTGCCATGTCCTCGATGTTGCCGAAGAAGTTCGGGCTCTGGGCGATGACGCATGTCGTATCGTCGGTGATCAGCTCGCCGAGCGAAGCGCTGTTGGTCAGACCATCGATGAGACCAGCTTCGACGACCTCAAGCCCCATGCCGGCCACGTAAGTCTTCAGCGTCTGGCGGTAGTCCGGATGGACGGCGCGCGAGACGACGATGCGCTTGCGGCCGTTGGTAGCGTGCGCCATCAGCACGGCCTCGGCGACGGCGGTGGCGCCATCGTAGATCGACGCGTTGGCGACGTCCATCCCGGTCAGTTCGCAGATCGCCGTCTGGTACTCGAAGATGGCCTGGAGCGTGCCCTGGCTGATCTCGGGCTGATACGGCGTATACGCCGTATAGAACTCGGACCGGCTGATCACGTGGTCGACCAAGGCCGGAATGTAGTGGTCGTATGCGCCGCCGCCGAGGAAGCAGGCGTATTCATCGGCATCGGCGTCGCGCGCCGCCAACCGCTTCATGTGCGCTGCCAGCTCGGGCTCGGAGAGGGCCGGCGGCAGGTTCAGCCGTCCCCGGAAGCGGACCTCGTCCGGGATGTCGGCGAAGAGCCCCGCCACCGAGCCGACGCCGATCGCGCGCAGCATCAGCTCGCGGTCGCGCTCAGTGTTCGGCAGATACCGCATGCTCAGTGCCCGCCCTCTTCTTCGATGTGCTTCTCGTACGCCGCGGCGTCGAGCAGATCGTCCAGGTCGGCCGGATCGCTGAGCTCGAGCTCCATGATCCAGCCGTCGCCCATGGCGTCCTGGTTGATCAGGCCCGGCTCGCCGTTCAGGCGGTCGTTGACGCGCGTCACGGTGCCGCCGGCCGGCGCGTAGAGGTCGGAGACCGACTTCACCGATTCGACGGCACCAAAGACCTCGCCTTTGGCCAGCTTGCGGCCCACTGCGGGCAGTTCGACGAAGACAACATCGCCGAGATGCTCCTGCGCATAGGCAGTGATCCCGACGAGCGCACGGCCCCCTTCGACCTTGATCCACTCGTGGGTCCGCGCGTACTTGCGATCCACCGGATGCATGAGATCCCTCCTAAAAAAGGATACCTCTCGGGCACTCATTCTCCGCGCTTGTAGAACGGTGTCTTGCGCACGCGCGCCTTCAGATTGTGCCCGCGCACGTCGATCTCGATCTCCGTGCCGACCTTCGCCAGTTCCGGCGGCACGTAGCCGAGACCGATGTTGGCGTTGAGCGTGGGCGAGAAGCTGCCGCTGGTAACGACGCCAACCTGACGGCCGTCGTGCAGGATCGGGTAGCCGTGCCGCGGGATGCCGCGGTCGATCATCTCGAAGCCGACCAGCTTCTTCTTGAGCCCGCGCTCTTGCTGCGCCAGCAGGGCGTCGCGGCCGATGAAGTCACCCTTCTCCAGATCGACGAAGCGGCCCAGCCCGGCCTCGAGGGGCGATGTTTCGGCGTCCAGCTCCTGGCCGTAGAGCGGCATCTTGGCCTC
>Ga0315298_1010120_pt1 | contig 11432 bp, 10 predicted proteins | sample WHS_1_MG_FD_203077 | JGI IMG/M metagenome (GOLD analysis project Ga0315298, IMG submission 203077) | Extremophilic microbial mat communities from Washburn Hot Springs, YNP, Wyoming, USA - WHS_1_MG | ecosystem: Environmental > Aquatic > Thermal springs > Hot (42-90C) | place: USA: Wyoming... | reverse complement strand
TGGTACATGGACAAGAAGATCCACATCGACGAGCTGATCACGCACGTGATGCCGATCGAGCGCATCAACGAGGCGTTCGACCTGATGCACCGCGGCGAGTCGATCCGTACCGTCGTGACGTTCTGAAGACCTCAATGGCAACTACTACTCGATGAGGATCCCAACATGGCTATCTCGATTCATCCGGCAGTCGACCATGGCGTCAAGCCGGGGCGGGCGGATTTCGCGGGCGGCACGCTGGTGTGCCATTGCGCCTCCGACCCCGTGAAGGTGCACATCGGGGCGAATGTCGCCTTCGATCACGTCTGCGGCTGCACGAAGTGCTGGAAGCCAAAAGGCGCGCTGTTCTCGTTGGTGGCAGTGGTGCCGCGCGACAAACTGACTGTGGTGGCCAACGGCCAGAAACTGAAGGTCGTCGATGCGAGTGCGCCGATTCAGCGTCACGCGTGCACCGGCTGCGGCGTGCACATGTACGGGCGCATCGAGAACAAGGATCACCCGTTCTACGGATTTGATTTCGTGCATCCGGAGCTGCTCCAGGAGCACGGCTGGGCGGCACCGGAGTTTGCCGCGTTCGTCTCGTCCATCATCGAATCGGGCTTCCCGCCGTCGCGCATGAGCGAGGTGCGCGAGCGCCTGAAGCAGCTGGGCCTCGAGCCGTACGACTCGCTGTCCCCGGCGCTGATGGACGCGATTGCGACCCATGCGGCGAAAAAAAAGGGGACGCTCGCGGCGTGAGCGCGCATGCGAGAACTGAAGTGTTCCGCGGGGCCGAAACGCCGGCCGTGCCGTGCGCGCAGGGTGTGCGCGGCCGGCAGCGCGGCGCGCGGTGCCACCGGAGTGTTCCGAAAAGTGATCACTCCGCTGCGTGGGTCGCGCACGCGCTGCGGGCAGGCTATGCCGAGGCGGTTCAATGCGCGCATAGTAGCGCGCATAAAGACCGTGAGACTCCGCGGCTGCGCTGCACGGAGAACATGACGGCCGTGCACGCACGGATCACAGGTTTCCAGGGGGCCCCCACGATCTGAATGTCGTTGTGAGGGCGCAACAGAGGGGGTGAGCACGCCAAAAACCAAGCCCATCCGGTGCCGCCGCGCACGGGTGCGACAGATGACTTCGCGGCGATCAAACCGGTGCCGGCCCGTGGGTCGCCCCGACGGAGCGTGTTTCGTCGAGGTGCCGGACCGTCCGAATCACCTGTAAGTACCGACAATGCCACTTCAGGAGACAATACCGTGTATACCCTGACTGAAAAAACGCCACGGCGGGCGGATCGGCAGCGCTGGGGATGGTTGCTCTCGGGCGCCGCTGCCGTGCTCGTCATCACCGGCGCCTGTGCCGGATCGAGGCCTGCTCACGCAGCAAACACCGGACCGACCGGTGACAACTGGACTCAGCCGGCTGGCAATGACTACAACTGGCGGTACAGCCGGCTCGATCAGATCAACGCGCAAAACGCCCATCAGCTGCAGGTCTCATGGACCATGTCCACCGGCGTGCTGCGCGGCCATGAAGGTCAGCCGCTGGTGATCGGCAATACGATGTATTTCGAGACGCCCTATCCGAACAGCGTGTTCGCGGTGGATCTGAACGACCCGAATCACCGGGTGCGGTGGAAATTCACCCCGCCGCCCGATCCGAATGCCCCGCCGGTGGCGTGCTGCGACGTCGTCAACCGGGGCGTGAGCTACTACAACGGCAAGATCATCATGACGGCGCTCGACGGCATGGTGTATGCACTGGACGCCAGCAATGGCGCCGTCGAGTGGAAGTTCCACAACGCCGACCCGAAGCTAGGTCAGACCGTCACCGCGGCGCCGCAGGTGTACGACGGGGTGGTGCTGGTCGGAGTGTCCGGCGGTGAGTTCGGCGTGCGCGGATACATGACCGCGCTCGATGCAAACACTGGACGGATGCTGTGGCGGGCCTACAGCGAAGGTCCGGACAACCAGCTGCTGTTCAGCCCGACGCATACCATCAACGGGTACACGCAGAAACCGGTCGGGGCCGACTCGAGCCTGAAGACCTGGCGTGGGGATGAGTGGAAGGAGGGCGGCGGCACGACCTGGGGCTGGTACTCGTACGACCCGAAGCTCGGCATGATCTATTACGGCAGCGGCAATCCGGGCACGTGGAATCCCACGCAGCGTCCGGGTCTGAACCGCTGGTCGATGACGATCTTCGCACGCAACTTGCACACCGGCATGGCGAAGTGGGTCCTGCAGATGACCCCGCACGATGGCTGGGACTATGACGGCGTCAATGAGATGGTGCTGTTCAACGCGAAGGTGGACGGCCGCGAGGAGCCGCTGCTCGGGCACTTCGATCGCAACGGGTTCATGTTCGTGGTGAACCGCGTCACCGGCAAGCCGGTGCGGATCCAGAAATACGATTCGTCGGTGAACTGGGCGAGCGGATTCAACATGAATACCGGGATGCCCGAGGTCAACGAGCGGTACATGACCCGCGCCGGAGTCAACGTCACGGGCATCTGCCCGGCGGCGCAGGGCGACAAGGACGAGCAACCGTCCTCGTATGATCCGCAGACCGGGGACTTCTACGTTCCGCTGAATCACCTGTGCATGGATTATCAGGCGTTCGACGTGAAGTACATGGCGGGCTTCCCGTTCGTAGGTGCGATTGTCAACATGCACCCGGGTCCGGGCGGCTATCGCGGCCGGTTCATCTCGATCAATCCGGTCACGGGGCGGACCAACTGGCAGATCCACTCGGAGTTCCAGGACTGGGGTGGCGCACTGACCACCGCCGGCGGACTGGCGTTCTACGGCACGTTGAAGGGCGACTTCCGCGCCGTGGACGTGCACACCGGGAAGATCCTCTACAGCTTCCACTGCCCCTCGGGCATCATCGGCAATCCAGTGACGTACATGCATGATGGTCGGCAGTACGTTGCCGTGTTGACCGGCGTCGGTGGCTGGGCGGCCATCGGCATGACCAACAACCTGCACAAGGGGACGGCGGGTCTGGGCGCCGTGGGGCTTGACCAGAGCCTCAACCAGTACACCCAGCTGGGTGGAACACTGATGGTGTTCGCACTGCCGAAGGGTTGAGCGGACGGAGCGGGGCGAGGATGATGTGGGGTTGCCCCGCCCCTTGCAGGGGTGGGCCGCGCCGGTCGCCGGCGCGGCCCACTTCGTCGGCGGAGCGCGAGGCGCCGCAGCGATTACTCAACGCGAAGGGGAAACGACGTATGTCACGCAAGAGAGTCATGGCGGGATTGCTGCGGGGTCTGGCGGTACTGCTGCTGATCGGCGGGACCGCTGCGGCGGCGGCGCGGCCGCTGACGGTGTGCGCCGATCCAAATTATCTGCCGTATTCGAATCGCCTCGGCGAAGGGTTCGAGAACAAGGTGGCCGAAGTCATCGGCCAGGCGCTCGGGCGTCCGGTGCATTACGTGTGGTCGAGCTACCGCCAGCCGGGCGGATTCGACAATTTCCTCGCCCTGAACCTCGACAAAAACCGCTGCGACATCATCATGGATTTGCCGTACGGGGATGTCGAAGAGCACTTTACCGATCCGTACTATGGCTCGACCTATGTCTTCGTCTACAAGAAGAGTCAGCATTACGATTTGTCCGGCGGGATGGATTCCCCGGTGCTGCGGCACGTAAAGATCGGGTTCGAGATGGGCACGCCGCCGGAGATGGGATTGAAGATGCGCGGACTGCTCCTCAAGGCGATCCCATTCGACACGGCTGAGAAGCCCACAGCGTCGCCGAAAGCGACGTTGCAAGCCGTACAGGACGGCAAAATCGACATCATGATCACCTGGGAACCGGCGGTGGGATATTTCATCAAGAAGGACTATCCGGACCTCGCCATGACGCGGGTGCCGGATACCAATGCCCTCGGCTCTCCGGAGCGGTACCTGTTCTTCATGTCGCTTGGCGTGTCGCCGGCGAACAAACGGCTCATTCCGAAGCTCAATGCGGTAATCAAGTCGCACAAAGCGCAGATCAAACAGATCATGGACGACTACGACGTCGGCATTCTTCCCTGAGGAATGCGCGTGGCGGGGCGCAGACAAGGATAACGCGGTAACGATTCGAATTGATGTAAGACATGGCAAACGTAGCGAATTTGAAACGAAAGTCCGACCGGCAGGAATGCGGCGCCGGCTCGACCGTGCGGGTGCTGCGGACGGTGTTGCTGGTGTGCGCCGTCGGGCTCGCGCTGCCGGCACTCGCAGCGATGCCGCCGGGTGAAAAAGTGGCTCGTGGCAGCAACTGCTTCTCCTGCCACGCGGTCGGGCACAAGGTGGTCGGCCCGGCATTTGCCGCGGTTGCCAAGCGCTTTGCGCATCAGCCCGGAGCGAAGGCAGTGCTCGTGAACGCGGTGAAGTTCGGACACGTCGGCACATGGGGCGACATTCCGATGCCGCCGCATCCGGAGCTCACCGAGCAGCAGCTCGATGAGGTGGTCAGCTGGGTGCTCTCGATCAGTCCGACCGCGGAGCATGTGGCGGCCGCGCCGGCCGGAAAGACCTATCGCTACACCGTCGACGGCAAGCCGGTCACTTTGGATTTCCCCGTGTATCGTCCGGGGACGAAAAAGGTGACTGCCACGGTGTTCCGTGGTTACGAGCTGTTCAACTCGTACTGCTTCCGCTGCCACGGGGAGGACGCCATGGGCTCGGAGTACGCCCCGGACCTGCGCCAGTCGGTGCTCAACGGCATGACCGAAGCGCAAATGACCCAGATTGCCATGGTCGGTCGCAAGGCCAAGGGCATGCCGGGCTGGGCGGGCTTCTTCTCCCCGCACGACCTGAAGGCGATCTACGAATACGTGGCCGGTCGGGCACACCGCCTGGTCGGGCAGGGAACCCCGCCGGAGTGAGCCTGGGCCGCGCGGGCATGGGACCCGCGCGGCCGGTGCGTCAGAGGCTCTTCGGCAGCACCCGGTACAGTACGCGGGCGATGGCCGGCACCAGCCGCGGGCGCAGGAGCCGCGCGTCGTAACGCGCCATGCGCCGATCGTTCTCCTCGAGGCATTTCCCGAGCAGGCCGTGCAGTGTGACCGGTGCGCCGAGGTCCTGATGGGCGGTGAGCGTGAAGTTCTCGCTGTTGGCTGCGGGTGCGTCCCCGCCGCCGAGGGTGCGGGCGGTCTTCACGCGTGAGGCGACTTGTTTCAGGATGATCCACGCGCAGCGTGCGCGGAACGCGGGCCGCTGCCACCAGGGCAGCTGCAAGCGGCGCGCTTTGACCCAGTTGACGAAGAACAGGATGTGGCGCACTTCCTCGTCCATCACCGGCTCGAATACCGTCACCAGCGCGGCGGGGAAGTAGCCGGATTCGCGCGCCAGCGCGAACAGTCCGAACGCGAAGAACGAATCGAAGCATTCGCCGAAGCCGGCGAACAGGAAGTCGTCCTCCAGATGGTGCGGCGTGTAGGGCGCCGGAAACTCGATCGGTATGCGGTAATGCGTGGTGAGCGCGGCGAGCAGGCGCGCGTGGCGCTGTTCCTCGAAACCCTGCAGCGCGATCGCGCGGCTCAATTCCGGGTCGCTCTCGAGCGCCGCGGCCGCCGTGACGGTGTTGGAGGTGACGTTCTCGGTGGACACGGCCTCCTGCCAGAACGGCAGACCTGTAAGGCGCTTCAGCTCGTCGGCCGAGAGAGTCGGCCAGGCAATGTGATCCGGATCGTACTCGACGTGCGTGTCGAAGAAGAACCGGGCGAGTAGGCGTTTGTGTTCGGGGGATCCTGGACGCAGCGAAGCTGGGTCAAAGTCGGCCGGAACCGCGGACATGGTGCAACTCCCTCTTTCCTTCAGTCCAATACCAGGATAGCAGCGCCGGCGCGCTGAAGAGAATCTCCCGCATGCGCTTGGTCAGCGACAATGCGAGGGCAAGTTCGGCGTCGACGCCGATCAGACGGCCAACCCCGACCAGGGTCGCCTCCTGGATGCCGATTCCCGCCGGCACGATGAAAATGAACGTGCGTGCCGCCTGCATCAGGCTCTCGAGCACCACGGCGGCCTCGACGCTCACCGGGTGGCCGAGCCAACGCAGCGCCAGCCACGTCTCGAGCGTACCGGAGAGCATGCCGGCGAGCTGCCAGGCGAGCGTGCGCAGCCAGCGCCGCCAGTCGGCGAGCAGCGCGCGCAGCGCGGCATCGAGCGCCGACCACTTACCGTTCAGCAGTGAGAGCATCTGGTCACCGAGCATTTTCACGGCGACTTTTTCCATGCGCTCGAACACCGAGCCGTAGTGCAGCAGCGCGGCGAACAGCACGATCAGCGGCAGGCTCGCGCCGAGTCCGATCAGGACGTCGGCGGCGGAGCGGACGGTGCCGGTGAGACTGAGCAGGCAGGTCACGCCGATCAGCACGAACAGATACTGGCTGAACAGCGTCAGGACTACCTCAGCGGTGACGCTGGCGGCGGCGCGCACGCCCTCGACGCCACCGGCGGCGAGCAAGCGGATGCCGATCAACTCCCCGCCGATGTTGGCGACTGGCAGCAGCCGGTTGACTGCTTCGCGCACCGTGGCGATCCACAGCAGCCGACCCGGCGGCACGCGCTCGGGGATGAGCGCCTGCCAGCCGCGCGAGTCGAGCAGCAGCGGCAGTGCGTGCAGCGGCACGAGCCACAGCAGTACCCAGCCGGCCTGCTCGATCGGCGTGAGAATGGCGGTGCCCTCGCGCGCCAACAGCGCGATGAGCAGCGCAAGTCCCGCCAGCAGGGCGATTCGGACGGTCAGTCTCATGCGGCGCAGCGCGTTCCGCGCTCGAGGCGGCCGGCGCCGGTGAGGGTGCGAAACCCGCCGGTTACGGCGCCGCTGGCGCGGATGGCCTCACGGACTTTCGGGCTGAGCAGCGCATCGAGCTCATCCCGGTGCCGGTAGGTCTGCATGGCCGGAGTCAGTCCGTTGCGGGTCGCCGGGTGCAGGTAGATCTCGGTGAGCCCCTCGGGCAGGCGCCGCAGGATCTCGAGCAGCCGCGTCTCGTCCATCGCTCCGGTGCCGGCGAGGCCGAACACCTGATCGTTGCAGGCCACTGCGGCGGCGCGCAGTCGCCAGCGCATGAGCGCGAGCCAGGGCGAGAGCAGGGCGTTCGCGATTGCGCCGCCGGGCGCGGCCACCCACCGCGGCTCGCGCGGCCAGCGCACCGGTGGGCTGCCGTACTCGGCCCCGATTGACATCAGCATCGATAGCACCGTCGGGTGCAGATGGAAGTGCTTGTGCGCGTTGACGTGATCGAGCGGCAGGCCGTTCGATGCGAAAGCGGCGAACTGCGCGCGGATCTCCGCTTCGAGTTGCCTTCTGACGCGCGGCAGTGCGAAGAATCGTACGCCGGCGAGCGCCATCCGCTCGGAGAAACGCCCCGAGTCGTCCACTAGGGCCGGGATCCGCCGCGGCGGCAGCACAGCCCGGCCGTCGGCCAGCACTACGTGCAGTCCGACGCCGAGCTGTGGCAGCGCGCGCGCACGCCGTACGGCGTCCTCGGCTGCGTCCGCCCCCACCATCAGGCTCGCACACGTGAGCACGCCGCCCGTGTGGGCCTGCTCGATGGCCTCGTTCACCGCTTCATGCAGGCCGAAATCATCGGCGGTGACGGCGAGGGCCTTCACCGGCGGTGCTCAGGCCTCGTGCGCGTGCAGGAAGCGGAAGAACTCCACGCCCTCGCGCAGGCGGCGCTTGGTCATCTCCCAGCTGTTGAGCATCTCGCCGGTGAGCTCGGCGATCTTGCCCGGACGGAAGTAGAAGCGTTTGTAGAACGTCTCGACCGCGTGGTAGATCTCTTTGGCCGGCAGGTGCGGGTAGCTGATCGGGGAGAGCTGTACGCCGCGGTCGTTCACCAGGTTGAGGTTGTCGTAGGCGGCGAGCCAGCCGTTGTCCACCGCTTCCTGGTACAGCTGCGTGCCCGGGTAGGGCGCCGCGAGCGACACCTGGATGGTGTTGGGGTTGATGTCGACCGCGAATTTGATGGTCTCGCGGATCGTCTCGCTGGTCTCCCCCGGCAGACCGAGGATGAAGGTGCCGTGGATCTGGACGCCGAGCTCGCGGCAGTCGCGGGTGAAGCGGCGCGCGATGTCGGTGCGCAGGCCCTTCCTGATGTTGTGCAGGATCTGATCGTTGCCGGACTCGTAACCGACCAGCAGCAGCCGCAGGCCGTTGTCCTTCATGATCTTGAGCGTCTCGTAGGGCACGTTGGCCTTGGCATTGCACGACCAGGTGACGCCGAGCTTGCCGAGGCCGCGCGCGATTTCCTCGGCGCGCGGGCGGAAGTCGGTGAAGGTGTCGTCGTCGAAGAAGATCTCCTTCACCTCCGGCATGTTCTCCTGGATCCAGCGCACCTCGTCGATGACGCTCTGCGCGCTGCGCACGCGGTAGCGGTGTCCGCCGACGGTCTGCGGCCACAGGCAGAAGGTGCATTTGGAGCGGCAGCCGCGCCCGGTGTAGAACGACACGTAGGGGTGCTGCAGGTAGCCGATGAAGTAATTCGGGATATGCAGGTCGCGCTTGTAGACCGGCGTCACCCAGGGCAGATCGTCCATGTTCTCGATCATGGCGCGCGCCGGGTTGTGCACGATCTGGCCGTCACGCCGGTACGACAGGCCGGTGATGTCGGCGAACGGGCGGCCCTCGGCGACCTCACGGCACGTGTAGTCGAACTCTTCGCGGGCGACGAAATCGATCGCGCTGGAGGCCCCGAGCGAGCCGTCCGGATCGACCGCCACCTTCGCCCCGACCATGCCGACCTTCAGGCGCGGGTTCTGATCTTTCAGCAGCTCGGCCACCTTCGCGTCCGTGGGGAACGAGGGCGAGCTGGTGTGCATGATGACGAGGTCGTATTCGCGCGCGAGCGGCAGTACCTCGTCCATCGAGAGCCCGTCGGCCGGCGCATCGAGCAGCCGGCTTCCTGGCACCAGGGCGGCCGGTTGCGCGAGCCACGTCGGGTACCAGAAGGAGCGAATCTCCCGCTTGGCCTGGTAGCGCGCGCCGGCGCCGCCGTCGAATCCATCAAATGACGGGGGATGCAGGAACAGGGTTCTCATCATGACGTAATGTCCTCAAGTAATCGGGCGGGCCGAGCCATCGCGCGCCACCCGGTAGCGCGACTGGCGCCATTGCACCTCGCGGGCCGCGAATCCCCAGCACCACAGCAAAAATCCGAGCAGATCGCTCACGGGCAGCAGCCACAGGCCTCTCCAGGCGGCGGCTTCGGCAGGCTGCGGATCGCCGGCTGCGAAATGTAGCATTACCCGCGCCACCGCGGTGGCCAACAGCAGCCCCAATGCCGCCGGCACGCCGGCGGCGAGCAGGTAGCCCAGCAGCGCCACGGGCAGGCTGAAGGTCACGCCCGCGGCGGCATAACCGGCGGGACGCACGGCCCGAATGGTACGCAGCCAGCGCGTCTCGTGCTGGGCGAGCTGGCGCAGGCTGCGCTCGTCGATGCCGGTGTCCACGACCACGTGCGACAGCACGGTGCGCAGACCCTGGCGGCGCGTGAGCTCTCCAATGCGGTAATCGTCGGCTAATTGGTCGGCAATTGCGGCGAACCCGCCGAATCCATCGAGCGCGGCCCGGCGTAATGCAATGGTTGCGCCAAAGGCAAAGTCACGTGAGCCGAACAGCGCGGCCACGCGGACCGAGGGCATGAACCAGTCGTTGACGAACAGCGCGCCGAGGCGCGAGCACAGGCCGGCCCAGCCGCGGGTGTGGGCGGGGCGGCCGCGGTACGGGCAGGTGACGATCCCCACGGTCGGGTCTGCCAGCGGCGCGCATACGCCCGCGAGATACCCCGGAGGCACGTGCACGTCGGCGTCGGCGAGGACCAGCCAGTCGTGCCGCGCCACGCGCATCATATTGATGAGGTTACTGACCTTGGCGCTGAAGCCGTGGCGGGTCGCATCGATGACCACCGCGATGTCCCGGTTCGGGTACTCTGCGCGCAGGGCCTGCACCACCTCGAGGGCAGGGTCGGCCGGATCCTGAACCCCGAACACGATCTGCAGGGACGGGTAGTCCTGGGCGCACAGGCTGCGCAGCGCCTCGGCGAGGCCGGGTTCGGCCCCGCAGAGCGGTTTCAGTACGGTGACCCCCGGGCGCCCGGCTACCGGGGGCGGGGGTGCGACGTTGCGTGAGCGCAGCACCGCCAGATAGGCTGTGAGCGCATAACCGAGCGCGGCAGCGCCGAGCAACAGCCCCAGAGCGTGCATGGTCCTCGAAGCGTTATACTGAACGGGTTGCGGGAGACGATGTCCAAAGGAATTCCCGCGCAGCGGACTGCCATGAGCGACACATCCACAGCCTTGAGACTTCCTGCACGGCCCATAGGGTACACGGTTGCACCTCGTACGGGGGGAGCCGAGTGATGGATCACTGCGACGCCTCGAGTGAATTGTTGCCGCGCAGCGACAGTCCCGCGGGCAGCGAATGGCTCATCCTGGTGGACGATGCCGACCGGGAAGTGGGGCATGCCAGCCGCACCCACTGCCACGAAGGCAGCGGACTGCTGCACCGGGCCTTCTCGCTGTTCATCTTCAACGAGGAGGGCGCGCTGCTGATCCAGCAGCGCGCTGCCGGCAAGCGACTCTGGCCGCTATACTGGTCGAACAGCTGCTGCAGCCACCCGCGGCGTGCCGAGAGCATGGACTCGGCCATTCACCGGCGGCTGCAGGAGGAGCTCGGGCTCAAGTGCCCCTTGCACTTTCTGTTCAAATTCAAGTATCAAGCACAGTTTGACGGGGCTGGTGCCGAGCACGAGCTGTGCTCGGTGTTCATCGGCCGCTGCAGCGCACCGGCAGTGCGCGCCAATCGGAGCGAGCTGGCCGACTGGCGCTGGATGGCGCCCGAGGCGCTCGATGCCGAGATGCGTGCCGGCGCCCTGCGGTTCACGCCCTGGTTCGTCCAGGAGTGGGAGCGGATCCGGCGGGACCATCAGCCGGCCGTGCGCGCGCTCGGGCGCGGCTAGGCGGACTCTTCAGCGCGGCTCCGATGGCGGAGCCAGCCGGCGGCCCGGGCGCCGGTACAACCTTGGGAGACGGATTTGGGTATTCCTTTAATTCAACAGTACCGGGTCGCCCGCTACATCATCGGCCGCAAACTGCGCGGGGTGAAGCGCTATCCGCTCGTGCTGATGCTCGAGCCGCTGTTCCAGTGCAACCTCGCCTGCGCCGGCTGCGGCAAGATCGACTATCCGAAGGAGATCCTGCAAAAGCGCCTGTCGGTCGAGAGTGCACTCGCGGCCGTCGAGGAGTGCGGCGCGCCGATGGTGTCGATCCCGGGCGGGGAGCCGCTGATCCACAAGGAGATGCCGCAGATCGTCGCCGGCATCGTGGCGAAGAAGCGCTTCGTGTACCTGTGCACGAACGCGATCCTGCTCGCCAAGCACATCGACGAGTACCAGCCCTCGCCGTATCTGACCTTCTCGATTCACCTCGACGGCAACCGTGAGCGGCACGACGAGTC
>Ga0315298_1010116_pt1 | contig 11436 bp, 13 predicted proteins | sample WHS_1_MG_FD_203077 | JGI IMG/M metagenome (GOLD analysis project Ga0315298, IMG submission 203077) | Extremophilic microbial mat communities from Washburn Hot Springs, YNP, Wyoming, USA - WHS_1_MG | ecosystem: Environmental > Aquatic > Thermal springs > Hot (42-90C) | place: USA: Wyoming... | reverse complement strand
TGATGCGAGGAAGGGCCGGGGGCTGGCGTACGCCCACGAAGCCAACGGGCGCCTGGTCTCTCGCCCGCCTCCCCGCCTCAGGAGGGCAGCCCTACGCGCCAAACTTGGCCAGGCGCAGGGCATGGGCCAGCGCCAGGGGCATGATATCCACAGCCGGGAAGCGCCCCAGGCTGCCCTTCATGCACGCCCGTTCGCCAAAACTGTCGGCCAGGTCGGGGCGGCAGGTGCGTGCCCACAGCAAGATGGGCACCGGGTGCCAGCTGTGCCCTTTCAGCACCGCAGGGGTCGAGTGGTCGCCAGTGATCACCACCACATCCGGCTTGAGAGCCACGAGCCGCGGGATCAGGCGGTCCACCTCTTCGATGATGTGCACCTTCTGTTCAAAGTTGCCGTCCTCGCCACTCGAGTCAGTCTTTTTTACATGCAGGTAGAAAAAGTCGTAATCGGGCCAGCCACGCTCCAGGGCAGCAAACTCGTCCTCAAGGGTCGAGCCCGCGGGCAGGGCCGTCATGCCCACAAGCTTGGCCAACCCGCGGTACATGGGATAGGCCGCGATGGCCGCCGCGCGCACGCCAAACACGTCGCCCATCTGCGGGAGGTTGGGGTATTTGGCAAAGCCGCGCAACAGCACCATGTTCGCCGGGTGCGAGTCGGCCAGGATGCGGCGCGCCTGCTCGATGAACTGGTTCACCAGGTCAGCCGTGCGCGCCGCCTCGGGCCTGAGGGGGCGCACCGGCAGCGGCGGCTTGCCCACCACTTGCGGGTCGGTCTCGCTCAGGGCGGGGTCGAGTCCTTCACCCCGCAACACCAGCACAAAACGGTGCTCCCTCACCGGTCTGACGAACACCTCTACGCCCGGGATTCTCACCTCGGCCTGCAGCCGGGCCGAGAGCTTTTCATTGACCTCGGTGGGAATGCGCCCTGCCCTCCGGTCGACAACGTTGCCCGCAGCGTCGATGGTACAGAAATTGCCGCGCGCTGCCAGGTCCTGCGGAGTGAGTGGGAAATCGATGCCCACCGCCTCGAGCACGCCCCGCCCGATTTCGTACCGAATCGGGTCGTAGCCAAAGAGAGCCAGGTGCGATGGCCCGCTGCCTGGTGTGATGCCAGGGCCGATGGGCTCGTGAAGGCCACAGATGCCCTCCGCCGCCAGCCGGTCCATGTTGGGCGTGTAAGCCTCCTCCAGCTCGGTCCTCCCGCCAGGCTGTCGGGGGAGCCCCCCCAAGCCATCCATCACCACCAGCACGATTTTGGTCGTGTTCTTTTCCACAAGGTCCTTGATCAGAGCGAAATCTGCCACGTTCTCCTCCTGGAACAAGGAACGGAAGGCAGGAAAGCGCTCGGAGTCTGCCGGCCCAACCCGGCCCGCGCTCCCCGACAGGCCGGGGCAGCCCGCATCCTGCGGTTACCTCCGCTCCTTCGTCGCTTACTTGGCCAGCACGCCCGCCAACTGGAACATCCCCACATCGATCGGCTTGGGCTCGCTGATCACGCGTGTGAATGGGGTGAAGACAATGCTGTTGCCTACCAGGCCGACCATCTCGCCGCGCCGCCCGTCCAGCAACCCTTTGGTGGCCGCAGCGCCCAGCCGCGTGGCCAGGATGCGGTCGAACGCAGAGGGCGCTCCCCCGCGCTGGATGTGGCCCAGGATGGTGACCCGCACGCTGAACCCCGCCTCTTCGCGCCGCGCATCCAGGTACTCGGCGATTTGGGCAGCATCGAAGCGAGCGCCTTCGGCCACCACGATGATGCAGTGCGACTTGCCCTTGACGTAGGCCTCGCTGACCGTCCGCTCGACATCCTCTAGCTCAAAAGGCACCTCGGGCACGCACACCATCTCGGCCCCACCGGCCATGCCGGTCATGAGAGCCAGGTAGCCCGAATTGCGCCCCATTACCTGCACCAAGAACGCCCGCTGGTGCGAACTTGCCGTGTCTTTGATGCGATCGATGGCGTCGAGCGCGGTGTTCAGGGCCGTATCCACCCCAATCGACATGTCGGTGCCCAAGAGGTCATTGTCGATGGTGCCAGGCACACCGATGACCGGAAACCCCAGCTCGTGAAGCCGTTGGCCTCCGCGCATCGTGCCATCGCCGCCGATGACGACCAGCCCCTCGATCTCAGCCTCGTTCAGGTTGCGCAGGGCCTCCAGCTGGCCCCGGCGGGTGGAGAACTCGAGAGAGCGGGCAGTGCCAAGGATCGTGCCGCCCTTGCCCATGATCCCGCTCACTGCGCGGTCGGTCAACTCCACAAACTCGTGGTCCAGCAGTCCAGCGTAGCCACGCCGGATGCCGGTCACTGCCACGCCCAGGCTGCTGGCCATGCGCACGACAGCGCGCACGCAGGGGTTGAAGCCTGGTCCGTCACCACCGCTCGTCAACACACCGATTCGCTTCATGGTTCTCCCAATCCCTAGTCAGCCGCCAGTGGTCCAGGCTCACCTCTCCGCGGCCAGTCGCGTCGGGCGTGCCAAGCGCCACGCCGCCACCCTTGGCAGCCGACAGCGGACCACCGGGAAGGAACTAGTCGCAGTCTTGCAACACAGCCACCCCAGGCAGCACCTTGCCTTCGAGAAACTCGAGCGAGGCACCGCCACCGGTGGAGATGTGGGTGATGCGAGCGGCCACGCCCGCTGCCTCGACCGCCGCTACCGAGTCGCCGCCACCTACGATGGTCGTAGCATCGGGCAGATCGGCCACGGCGTGCGCCAGCGCGATGGTGCCAGCGGCGAACGGCTCCATCTCGAACACGCCCATCGGCCCGTTCCACACCACCGTATGCGCCCCCTGAAGGGCCTGGCTGAAACGCTTCACCGTCTCCGGTCCGATGTCCATGATGCGCCACTTGGCCGGCACCTTGTCGGCAGGGACCACCTGATAGGTCGCCTCGGGGCTAAAGGCATCAGCGATCACCACGTCGACGGGCAGAAGGATTTTGTCGCCACCCCGGGCCAAAAGGTCGCGCGCTACATCCACCTTGTCGGTCTCGACGAGCGAATCGCCCACCTCGTACCCCTTGGCGAGCAGGAAGGTATTGGCCATGCCACCGCCAATCAGCAGCCTGTCGACCTTCGGGAGGAGATTCTGGATGACGCCGATCTTGTCGGAGACTTTGGCCCCGCCCAGGATGGCCACGAACGGCCGGCGGGGGTTCGTCAAGGCCTGGCCGAGGAATTTGAGTTCCTTCTCCATAAGCAGCCCAGCCACGGCCGGCAGGTAGTGGGCCACGCCCTCCGTCGACGCATGCGCCCGGTGGGCCGTGCCAAAGGCATCGTTGACATAGAGATCGGCCAGGCTGGCCAGCTGCCGGGCGAAGGTCGAGTCGTTCGCCTCTTCCTCTGGGTAGAAGCGCAGGTTCTCCAGCAGTACCACATCGCCCGGCCTCATCGCCTGCACCGCCTCGCGCACCTCCGGCCCGATGGCCGAGTTCAACTTGCGCACCGGAATGCCCAGGAGCGCCGACAACCGCTCAGCCACCGGGTCGAGGCGCAGGCTCTCGACCACCTTGCCGTTGGGCCTGCCCAGGTGCGAGGCCAAGATCACACGCGCGCCGTGCTGCCGAAGGTACTCGATGGTCGGCAGAGCAGCGCGGATGCGCGTATCGTCGGTAATCTGCCCCGACTTGTCCAGGGGCACGTTGAAATCGACCCGCACCAGGACGCGCTTGCCGTCCACGTCCACATCGCGGACCGTCTTCTTGCAAATGGGTTTCGTCTCCATCGCTGTCGTCTCGCTCCTTCCACGGAAATGTATTGCTGCGATGTTCGGCCGCAGGCCGAAAGCCATTCTAGCACGTTCAACGGCTGCTGTAAACCGCGGCGCGCCGGGGCTTGCGCAGCGGGTGATGGCCAAGGGCTCAACCCCATCGGAAAGTGGTTCTCAACTTCTGTGCCACTGACCTGCCCCCATCCCTCTTGGCGACGGACATCGATGAAATCGCCGCGCTCGACCATGCGCAGGTCAACGCCGCCCTGCACGCCCTGGCCGCTCAACTCCTCTCCCGTCTCCGCTACATCGTTGTCGCCCATCACGACCTCGAAGGCAACCCTCCTCAGACCTCTGCCTCCATCGGCGCGGCTTTCGGTGTCAGCCGTCAACGTGTCCACCAACTGCACAAGCAGGCTATCCCGTGGCTGGCCCACCCTGCGCACTCACTGCCGCTGCCGGTGCGGCGCCTGCTGGAGCGTTGCTCGCGCCGCGATTGCCAGGATGCCCTGGCCCGCCAACGTCAGGCCGCCAGCACCGGAGGGCGCGGCGATGAAACCACCTTCGTCGTCCCACATCGTGTCAGCGGCCGATGTAGCCCAAGAACTGGAGGTGTCCCTGTACCTCATCGACTTCTCTCCCCTGGAGCCTCTCCTGGCGCAGCTCCACAAACCCAGTCACAAAGGACAGGTGCCTTTCCATCCGGTCTCCATGTTCCTCGCCCTCCCGCGCGCTGGGAACTCTACCTCAGCTGGCGCGACGGCCGCTCTGTTGGCCAGCGACCACGGCGTGGGCTGGCGTGCACTGTGCGGCTTCGAGGCTGCGAATATGCCCTCAGCCCCCGGTTTGCGTTACCCTCTCAACGCCGTCGGCCCCCCCAGTCCTTCGCCGAGCTCGCCAACGCTTCATGGACCTCCTCTTTCGGGAGTACCTCTGCGCACAGCACAGCACCTACCCTGGCGATCCGTCAGACCAGGGCGTGACCATCCTCAGGATGGCGTACTCCACCCGGCGCGTAGTTACCCTGACCGCCAACTGGCCACCGAGGATTGCTACCGACCCATCGGCGAGCACGCTGCTTCAGAGAGCACCAGGCACCCGTGCCGAGCCCGCGCTAACGGTCACAACGGCCGCGCGTGCGACACACCAGACTGCCAAGCGCGCTGTCGCCGGGCCAGCACATTGAATCGTCGATCGCGTACTCGATGAGGGGTTCCATGCGGCCTGGACAATTCGCAACTCCCCTCTGCCCCCACGGCTACCGGCTACACTCCAATGGCTATGACGCTAAGCGGCGCCGCAGGGAATTCGTCTGTCGACAGGCCTGCCCTCGCGAGGCGCGCCACGAAGGCGACACCGTGGGCCCCGTGCAAGGCTGTGCCTGCCTCGACGGGGACCATGCCCTCGGCTACGCGGTCAATGTTGGCCGCACCCTGCCCGATGGTTCCACCCCCTTGGCGAGGGACGTCCCCTACGGCTCAGCGGAATGGAACGCGCGCTGCGGGCGCCGCAACAACGCCGAGAGCCACAATGGCCAGATGGAGAGCATGGGCTTGAAGCGCACGCGCTCCCACGGCCCGGAACGCAACACCAAGGAAGTGCAGATGGCGGATTTCATCGTCAACCCACGCACCATGGGGCGGCTGTTGAAGGAGGCAAGTAGCCTGGCCGCCGCGAGTCGAGGCGGATAACTGAAGGTCACTCAACTGCACAACTGGCCGCGGAGACGAAGAACTCCGCCAGCCGGTAACGCCGCGCCTCGGTCCCGGCCGATCAACAAGGCTGGCGTGACAGGGATCCTGAAGAGACCCCTCGCCGCCCACAAACGGGTGCCACTATACGCCAATCCTTCTATCCTCAGGCCTCAGCCGCTGCACATGCCCACCACCCGCTGCACACCACGCCGGGAAGACAAAAACCTGCCATGTCGATTGCGCCGCACAACCCACGCTCACCTTCACGCGCTAACGTCCCTCCACAGTACCCAGGGCTCCCCACCCACTGTGCCCACAATCTGTCGGCTCCCCTCGCCTCGACCCGCTGCGCAAGCCCGGGGCAAAAGCTAGGGCCTTTTCAAAGGCGGCGTTATGTGCAGCTCGGCCCCTTCACAGACGAGCATTTGCCACGTTGGCAAGCTCGCAGAACCTGCTCAGGAGTGACATGCGCGGGACTTTGAAAGAGCCCCTACCCCGGCCTTTGCGGGGTATTGACAAAGTACGAATGTAGTGTACAATGTATGGTGTCTGGTCTTATCATCGGACCAGCCCCTCCCCAAGATGGCGAAGGCTGCCTATGCTGGTGCGAGAACGACTGTCGGAGCAGATTGCGCGTGACCTGGAGCGCCGGCTGCGCGAGGGTACCCTGCAGCGCGGTGGGCAGCTGCCGCCAGAAAGGGTGCTGGCGGCGGAGTATGGAGTCAGCCGGCTGGTCGTGCGCGAGGCCATCCGCACCATGGAAGCGCGTGGTCTGGTCCACACCCGACAGGGGGAGGGCACCTTTGTCAGCCCCGCCAACGCTGCTCGCGATGCCTCCGACATCCTCATGGCCCTCTTCGACAAGGACCGTCTTGACCTCGAGGTGGTCAACGAACTCCTCCTTTTCCGCCGCTACTTGGAAATCGCCCTGGTCAAGCTTGCTGCCAAGCGTGTCACGGCTCACGACGTGGCGCGGCTGCGCCGGAACCTCGCTGCTTTTGCTGAAGGGGTGGCCCACCACGATGCCAACGCCATCGCAGCTGCCGATGAAGATCTGCACTGCCAGATTGCCGATATCGCGCAAAGCCGGGTCCTCTCGCGAATTGTGCGCGTGACCTGGGCTGCGCTCTCCAGCTACCAGAAGCTGTACTTTGAATACTGCGAAAAGCCCGAGGTGATCCTCCAGGGCCTGACCAAGGTAGTCGACGCCCTGGAGGTGGGAGATGCTGAGGAGGCTGCTGGCGCCATGGAAGCTGTGCTCGAATACGGCGATCGCGAGTTCGCTGCACGGACCATGGGCGCCCACAAGGCGGCGTCGGCGGCTCCGTAGGTCTGGGTGAGAGTCGTCGCGTTCCTTAGGCTCCTGCTACCATTCGAGGTCGCTGGTCACAGCGAGGAGGCAACGCATGGCTGTCTACACGAGTGCGGATCAGGTCCAACAGGTGGCGGCCGAGCTCTTCGCGCGTCTCGGGCGCAACGAGGAGGTGATGAAGCGTACCAGCAAGCTCGAGGCATCCTTCCGTTTCGAGATCACCGATCTCGACACCAGCTTCACTCTCGTCATCGACAAGGGGGCTCTTCAGCTCCAGTTCCAGGATCCCATTGCGCCCAAAGCGACCCTCAAGATGGATTCCGGCGTGTTCCACGAGGCCATGGCTGGCACGCTCAACCTGCCGATGGCCCTGGTGAGCAGGGCGCTGGTCATCGAAGGCGATACCCGCGCAGTTCTGAACCTGACTGCACTGGGTAAGCCACTGAACGCGACCTACCAGGCGGTGTTCGAGGAGCTCATGCCCAAAGCAGGGTGAGGAGGAGGGATGAGTATGAAGGCTGCAGTATGGAAGAAGAAGGGTGTCTTGGTGGTGGAAGACGTCCCAGAGCCTGAGGTGGGGCCGGAAGACGTCAAGATCAAAGTGGCCTACACATCGATCTGTGGGTCTGACCCCCACATTGTGGATGGGACGCTGCCGGTGTCGAACCCGCCGCGGATCATGGGACATGAAGTCTCGGGCACCATCGTGGAGTTGGGCGCCAAAGCCAGAATCCGCGGGCTCAAGGTCGGCGACCGAGTGACTGGCAATCCGGTGCGCTACTGCGGCGTGTGCGACTATTGCCGTGCCGGGCAAGAGCACTTTTGTCTGCGGCTACCCATCCTGTTCCCACCGGGCACCATGGCCGAGTATGTCGTCTGGAACGAGCAGCAAGTATTCAAGCTTCCCGACGAAGTCAGCCTGGAGGAGGGTTGCCTGACTGAGCCCGTCTCCGTCTGCATGCGTGGGATCGACCTGGGCAACATCAAGCCAGGCTCGTCGGTGGCCATCCTGGGCGCAGGGGGTATCGGCCAGATTCTGCTGCAACTGGCTTTGAAGGCGGGCGCGAGCAAGGTATTGGTGGCGGATCCCATCGAATCCAAGCGCAAGCTGGCCGAGGAAATGGGGGCAGATTATACCATCGACCCGCTCAAGGAAGAGCTGTGGGCCACTGCCATGAAGATCACCCGCTATCGTGGTTTCGACACAGTGTACGAAGCATCGGGTGCGCTCGCTTCGGCCAAGTCGGCCATCGACATCGTGGGCAAATGCGGCACGATGGTCTACTTTGCCGTGTACCCGATGAACTTTGAGCTGGCGATCAAGCCTTTCGACCTGTATGCACGCGAGTTGACCGTACGAGGCGTCTTCATGTCGCCCTATCTCTTCCCGCGGGCCATAGCGGTGCTGCCCAAACTCAAGCTGCGGCCTCTGATCTCCAAGGTTTTCCCGCTCGACCAGGTGACGCAGGCTTTCGAGGAGCACAAGACCGCACAGAACATCAAGATCCTGGTGCAGAGTTAGGGGGCGGCCATGAGCGAGATCTCGCCCGAGGTGGTGCGGCGGCTCGAGGATAAGGCCGTCGACATCCGCAAGAAGATCATCGAACTGACCGTGGTAGCGGGCGGTGGGCACATCGGCGGGGCGCTCTCCATGGCTGATGTGGTGGTGGCCCTGTACTACCATGTGCTGCGCTACGATCCCAGGAACCCTCGCTGGCCCGAACGGGATCGCTTCATCCTGAGCAAAGGCCATGGTGCCCTGTGCGTCTGCCCGGTGCTGGCCGACGTGGGCTTTTACCCCGAAGAGCTCATGGCCAATTTCAACGGCCTCGACAGTCCTTTCGGGATGCATCCCGACATGAACAAGATCCCCGGCATCGAGATGTCTACTGGCTCGTTGGGCCACGGGCTGTCGGTGGCTGTGGGGGCGGCCATTGCGGGGCGGCTCGACCAGGCTAACTGGCGGGTATACTGCCTCTTGGGCGACGGCGAACTCGATGAGGGCATGGTCTGGGAGGCTGCCATGTCGGCGGCTCATTTCAAACTGGGCAACCTGGTGGCCATTGTCGACCGCAATGGCCTTTCGCTCGATGGCCCGACGGAGGAGATCATGGCCCTCGAGCCCTTGGCCGACAAGTGGCGCGCCTTTGGTTGGCACGTCATGGAGGTGGATGGCCACGACATGCGGCAGATCCTCGAGGCGTTCGCCGCGCTGCCTCCCGTCGCGTCGCCGCGCCCGACCTGCATCATCGCCAAGACCGTCAAGGGCAAAGGAGTTGGCTTCATGGAAGGCAAGGCCGAGTGGCACTACGGCGGCCTCGACGATGAAAAGGCCGCGGAGGTCTGCGCCGAGCTGGAACGGGCCAGGCCCGCGCGGAGGTGAGGAGATGCCCAAAGGGTTCACCTTCAACGTATTCGATGTGGATCGTTTCGCCACCCGCGAGATGTACGGCAAGGTACTAGCCCAGATTGGCCAGACCAACCGCGATATCGTTGTGCTCACTGCCGACCTGATGCGCTCGAACAAGACTGGCGACTTTGCCAAGGTCTGCCCCGACCGTTTCTTCAACTTTGGCATCGCCGAGCAAAACATGATGGCAGCAGCAGCGGGCCTGGCTGTCAACGGCAAGCTTCCATACGTATCGACCTACGCCGCCTTTGCCTCGCTGCGCTGCGCCGAGCAGGTGCGCACCGACATCGCTTACCCCAAGCTGCCGGTGCGCATCGTATCGAGCCATGCCGGCCTCTCGATGGGCAACGGGGGCACCACCCACCATGCTACGGAGGATATCGCCATCACGCGCAGCATGGCCAACATGACCGTCATCGTACCTGCCGATGCGAACGAGTGTGCCAAGGCGGTGATCGAATCCATCACCTACCCAGGGCCCATCTACATGCGGCTGGGAAGGGGCGCCGAGCCCATCGTGTACAAGGCCGACTATGAGTTCAGAATCGGCAAGGCTGTTACCGTGCGAGATGGACGGGATATCACCGTCATCGCCTGTGGCATCGCCGTCATGGCGGCCATCAAGGCGGCACGCAAGTTGGAAACCGAGGGCGTTTCGGTACGTATCATCGACATGCACACCATCAAGCCACTGGATACGGAAGCGATCCTCAAAGCGGCGCGGGAGACGGGCGCGATCATCACCGTGGAAGAACACAACATCATCGGCGGCCTGGGTGGCGCGGTCGCCGAGACCCTCGCTGAGGCGGGCCTTGGCATCCGATTCCGCCGCCTGGGCATCCCCGACATCTACTCGACGATCGGCCAACCCGACGACCTCTATCAGCGCTATGGGCTGGACCAGGACGGCATCTATCGCACGATCAAGAGCGTTCTGCAGAAAGGATAGGGCAGGCCCAGTGTGGGCAAGGAGGCAATGCCATGTCGGAGCTCGAAACAATTCTCAACCGGCTGTTGGAGACGGCCAACAACGATCCTAGCCGCAAAGAGACCCTGGATCAGTGCATGGGGCAGACCATTCAGCTCAAGGTGACCGACGGCGAAGACCTGGTCATCGTCGCTGACCAGGGCAAGCTCTCGCTCCAAAAGGGCACCGTGGCCGAACCCACGGCGACTGTGATGGGAGAGGAGCAGGCCTTCATCGATCTGTTCAACCAGGAGCTGGACCCCATGGGCGCCGTCATGAGCGGTCGTCTGGTCCTCAAGGGAGATGTCACACCCTTCATGGACCTGCAGCTCTTCTAGGTCTACAACCGTGCTTGCCCCGTCGGGGCATGGGTCCCATCTGGGCATCACGCTTCGTACCTGGCCGAAGCAGAACTGTTTGGGTTTTGGCCGGATGCAGGCCGCCCTGCATCCCGCCAAAACCCTGCCGAAGGGGCGGTGCCAGGCACGGGCGGAGCAAGGTGTCGGCTCTGGCCGGGCGTGAATTCGGCCAAGTAGGTTTGTGGTACTTGCAGCAGCCATTCAGGTAGGGGGGATCTGAGGGGAGGCGAGAAAGGCGTCTCCTCGTCCCTCTCGTCCTCTGCTTTTCCGCGCTCTCGTCCTCTTCCCGCAGTCTGGTTGCCGGTGCCCACGCGCCTCAGGCGCATGGTATTGGCCCTGGCTGCCTGCCAGCTCAGAGTGGAGGGCTGGCGTTCACACGCACTCAGGGCCGCTCTTGTACACTCCCTCGCGCTGCCACACCTCCATCATCCTGGGCAGCACGCTAGGAACCTGCTGGCACACCTTCGATGCGGCCGCCGGAGAGTGCTCATTTGACGCCGATGGCCGAATGTGCTAATATTCACAATGTGCACTGCCAACGTCGCACAGGTATCCCGGTGGCGCCCGAACCGCGAAGGCTGGGCAAAGCCTCCGCGGTTTTTCATTGGGCGCCCGGGGCCGATGGCAGTGTGCAGGGTACCCCCGTTGCGGATGTGGGGGCGTTTCTCAAAAGGAGGATCCAGGCAATGGGAGATCGGGTCGTCGGTCGGGTGAAGTGGTTCAGCAGGGTGAAAGGGTACGGCTTCATCCAGCCAGACGTGGAAGGTGCCGAGGACGTCTTCGTGCACTATTCCGCTATCGCCGGCGAGGGGTTCCGCAACCTCGACCAGGGCGAACGGGTGGAGTTTACCATCGAAGATAGCCCCAAGGGGCCCCAGGCCGCCAACGTGGTTCGGCTGCCGGAATAGGCTCCGGCAGTCAACCAATCAAGCCCCGGTCGGCGCGCCCGGCCGGGGCTTGTTTTTGACTGGACAAACCTCCCCATATCTG
>Ga0315298_1010115_pt1 | contig 11436 bp, 9 predicted proteins | sample WHS_1_MG_FD_203077 | JGI IMG/M metagenome (GOLD analysis project Ga0315298, IMG submission 203077) | Extremophilic microbial mat communities from Washburn Hot Springs, YNP, Wyoming, USA - WHS_1_MG | ecosystem: Environmental > Aquatic > Thermal springs > Hot (42-90C) | place: USA: Wyoming... | reverse complement strand
AGGCACGTGAACCGGCGAGGAGGTGATGTCGATCCGGTCGTCCAGCCGGAGATAGCTTGAATCGATGTCCACTTTCCCCAGGCGCAGCGCCTTGGCCTGTTCGACCTTGTGCCGCGCCGCGCTCACCCCTTCCCGGCTGGCCTGAACCTGCAAATTGCGGGTCCGGACGAGTTCCACGACGCCGGCCATGTCGATGGTGACCGGCGCGGCGGGCGCTTGTGCCAGTGCGGGTACGCAGACCGCCAGCCCAGCCAGGAAGCCGAAAAGTCCCCGGCCGCCGGCCCGCCCGCGCTGACGGGGCGCCGGGTGCGTCTTCCGGCGCCACTGATCGCTGACTCGAGACAGGCGCGTGTTCATACCTTCATTCCTTTCGGCTGCGGTGGGTCTCATGGCGCGGGACGACCCCGCCGGCGGTGGCGATTTCGTCCACCAGGTCCTTCATCAGCGGCGTCTGCGCAGTGAACTTTGCTCCGCTATGGTGCATCAGCGCCAGCAGGTACTTGCCGGCCAGGTCTACGTAATCGGTGCTCGTCAGGTCCACAACGACCTCTTTGTGAGGGCATCGGGCGGCGTGCGAACGCCAGCACTGCTCCAGTTCGGTGACCCAAATACCCTGTAGCTTCCCTTCGAGTTTGAAGTGGATCGCCGCGCCCCGATCATCGACGGTAACTCTTAGCATCGCTTGTCCGTTCTCCTGCAACCGCTGTTGGCAGGTGCACGGCGGATGCCAGCACGAAGATCAACTCGTGTGCTTGTAGGTTATTGAAAAGAAGGCAGGTTCATCCCTGAGGGAGAACCGGCTGCCAGCCGCCGGATGCCGGCATGCCGGCAGATGCCAACCGGCTGGCGCCTTTTCACTGGCGGGGACGAGTGATGCCGAGCTTTTTCATGCGGAACTGAAGGGTAGAGCGCGTCATCCCGAGTCTCGCGGCCGCTCCGCGCGGGCCGGCGAGCACCCAATTGGTTTCCTCGAGGACCTGGAGAATGTGCCGCCGCTCGGCTTCTTCCAAGGTGCCGGTTGCGTGGGATGGCTCCCGCGGCTTTGTACGGAGCACTTCCAGGGGCACCTTCAGGACCGGCCCCGGCGACAGAATCACAGCTCGCTCAATCAGATTCTGGAGCTCCCGTATGTTGCCTGGCCACGGGTAGCGGACCAGGTGCCGCATGGCCTCCGAGGGGATGGTGGAGATCTGCTTGCCCATCCGGGCGGCATACTGCTGGACGAAGTAGCTTACCAGGAGCGGAATATCCTCGGTTCGCTCCCGCAGGGGAGGGACCACGATCGGAAACACATTCAGCCGGTAGTAAAGGTCGGCCCGGAACTTCCGTTCCTCAACCATGCGAACAAGATCCCCATTGGTGGCCGCTACCAGGCGCACGTCGACGCGCAGCGTTCTGGCGCCGCCCAGGCGCTCGAACTCCCGCTCCTGTAACACCCGCAGCAATTTTGGCTGCAATTCGAGCGGGACATCCCCGACCTCGTCCAGAAACAGGGTGCCTCGGTGGGCCAGCTCGAACCGTCCGATCCGCTGCGCAATCGCCCCGGTGAAGGCGCCCTTCTCGTGGCCGAAGAGCTCACTTTCCAGAAGACCTGTGGGGATTGCCGCACAGTTCACTTTCACGAAGGTGTTCTGCCGGCGCGAGCTCAGGTTGTGAACGGCCCTCGCGATCAGTTCTTTGCCCGTCCCGGTCTCGCCGCAGATGAGCACGGTCGAATCGGTCGCCGCAACGGTCTCCACCTGGCGCAGGACTGCGCCGAGCGCGGCGCTCCTGCCTACGATCTCCTCGAAAAAGTAGTTGGAGCGAATTTCGTCTTTCAGGTACAGCTTTTCCTCGGCCAGCCGGGCGTTGAGTTCCTCAATGCGCCGGTAGGCTGCCGCGTTGTCGAGGGCGATGGCGATCTGGCCGGCCACCTGGACCAGCAGCGCCACTTCGTCCTGGGACAGGTTTTCCCGGCGGCTGGCGACGTTGAGCGTACCCAGTACGCGGTCGCCGGAAATCAGAGGCGCGGCGCAGGCGGATCGAAATCCCTGGGCGGTGAGATACCGCATCACCGGGTAAGGCGCGCTTACCAGTTCCTGACCCGTCATCACAACCGGTTTGCGCGTCGAAAAGGCTTCGCCCGACGGGGTGCCTTGAATCGGAACCAGCGGGTCCTCTTCCAGAAGGTGGGGGGAGCCCTCCAGATCGAGCACGTGCCGGCGAAGCTGGCCGCTTTCCGGATCCCAGAGAGTCAGACTGGCATACTCCACGGCCAGGGCCCGGCGGAGAGATCCTGAGATCGCCTGGAACAACGGGCCGGTCTCGAGTTGAGCCACCACCGCGTTGTTGACTTCGAGCAACAGGCGGAGCCTGTCCCGCTCGCACGCCAGTTCGTGGCGCAACCTGGCCGCGGCTTCGTAGTTGAGCGTATTCTCGACGGCAACGGCGACCTGCCGGGCCACCTGGCCCATGAACCCGATCTCTTCGTCGTTGTAAGCGTTCTTGCCGGGCGACCCGAAGGCCAGACTGCCCAGCCGCCTGCGTTCGGTGAAGAGGGGCAGCACACAGTAGCTGCGCACACCGCTGCGGAGGAGCATCTCCATCACGGCCGGGAACCGGGTTTCCGATTCGAGGTCGGGAAAATAGAGCGGCTGCCCGGTCTCCAGCACCGCGGATGTCGGCGTCTCGCCGGCCGGAAACTCACGCTCGAGCGGGATCTGGTGCGGGACCGAGGCCTCCAGGTGATACACTCTGGTTACCCGCCGTTCGGGGTCGTAGAGCATCAACCCCAGACCGGCGAATGGGACCAACCTGGCCAGGCAGGCTCCCAGTGCATGGAACAGGTCAGGCAAGCTCTGGTAAGAGGCAATGGACTCGGAAACTTCGAGCAGCAGGTTGTAGCGGGCGTGCAGCGAATCGGCCGACATTCGGCAGTGCCTCCCGGCGCGCCGGCGGCTCAGCGCCGGCCGTTAAATTGGTTCAGCGCGTCCACCATCGCCACAATGTTCTCTACCGGCGTGCGCGCCTGAATGTTGTGCACGGTGGTGAACACGAAGCCGCCGTTGCGCGCGAAGACCTCGCAGCGTCGCAGGACCTGTTCGCGGACCTCGGCCGGCGTTCCAAACGGCAGCACCCCCTGCGTGTCCACCCCGCCGCCCCAGAACACGATGCGGCCGCCGTATTTCGACTTGAGCCGCTCGGGCTCCATGCCCGCGGCCGAACACTGAACCGGGTTCAGAATGTCGAAACCCGCCTCAATGAAGGACTCGATGAACTTCTCGACCGCGCCGCAGGAGTGCTTGAATGCCCGCCACCGGGTGTGTTCGTGGATCCAGCCGTTGACCCGCCGGTAGTACGGAAGCCACAGCTCGCGAAACGTGGCCACCGAACAAAACGACGAACTCTGGGTTCCGAAGTCAGTGCCGCACACCACAACGACATCGACGTTGTCGCCGGTCCGGTCCGCGATGCGCGCAAGATTCTCCAAGGCAATCTCGCACTGCCCTGCAAAGACTTTGTGGATGTAGTCCCGGCGCGAGCGGGTCGAGACGTACCACTCGGTGATGTCGCGAATGCCCTTCGGATGCTTGAGCGCCGGGCCGGGCACCAGAGCAATGTCGCCAAACGAGGTGCCGCCGAAATTCGAGATGACCGCGCGCCCGGTCGCGCGGGCCGCGCGCGTAGCCGACTCCAGGTGCCCCAGTTCCGCCTCGGAGACCGGACCGAACTCCTCGAGGTTGTCTGCCGGGTCGAGCCTTTCTTCGTCAATCGGGTCCTGGCGGACGATATTGTCGAAGAAGTAACCGTCCTTCGGCATCCGCCCGCTGGGCGGCGCGGACAGGTCGCCCTGGGGGTAGATCAGGGTGTCGCCGTTCTCGTCCAGGGTGACGTTGAACTCGCCGGGCACCAGCACTTCGAGGCCGTCGTACATCCGCCAGGGCTTCCAGTTCTCGGCCGGAATCCCCCAACGGGTGCCGCGCCGGAACACCCCTTCGACGTCAACATTCAGGACCTGCTTGAGATCCTCCTCGACCTCCCCCAGCATCTGGCCGGGATCGACTACTTTCACCGGATGCCGGTCCAGGCCGTAATAGTCCCGCAACGCGGCCACGCAGCTTACATGGATACCCGTAATCGCCGTGCCACCGAAGTCGGCGGGCACGCGGTCCGGCGCCCGGTGGTTGAGGGCGGTGAGCACTCGTTCGCGGGGACTCATCGGCAGTTCAGCATAACATCCACTTTGCGGCGGATGGTTTCGGCGGCATCCGGGACGTGCAGCACGTCGCACTCCGAACCGAGGATGAACGGGTGCCCGGCTCCGCGCATCTTCTCAATCAACTCGGTGGTCAGGCTGCGCACGCGCTCGGCGCTCATGACCGCATCGGAGTAAAAGCTCTTGGTCGGAAGGTTGCCGAACAGGACCACCTCTTTCGGCACCACTGCGGCGTCCTCCCACAGCTTTCGCGACCCTCCCAGGCTGAGGATCGCCGGCCTGAGACGTTGACCGAACTGCCGGACCATACCGGTGGTGAGTTCGCCGCAGTCGTGGAAGAGAAGGTCGACGCCCGCGCTGGCAAGCTGCTGCTTCACGCGCAGGGCGGGCTGGAGCACAAGGCGATCGAAGATGCCGGAACCGGCTTCCAGTTGCTTCGGCGAAATATACACGGCGTTGGCGGCGGGCTCGCAGATCAGTATGGCCTTGGCCCCGGCCCGGATCTGGGCCTCTACCGAGCGGCGCACGGTCATCTCCGCCAGGGCGTGGCAGCGTTCCAGCATCAGCACCCCCGGATCCTCCTCGCCCGTGATCCCCATGCCGGCCATGGCGACGGCGGTGATCGGGTCCGCCATCAGTTTCGTCGTTAGCGAAAACGGCCCGATGGCCATGCCTACCGCCAGCAGGCCGGTCTCTTCGGCGATATAGCGGACCGAATCGATGTGCGCCTGGTTGCGTTCCGAAAAGGGCGCGTTCCGGGCGGCCTGCACTCTGTCCAGGGCGTCGGGACCGGGCGCTTCGCTGAAATGATACGAATCCACCTGGCTCTCCGGTATACCCAGGGTGCGCAACAGGTCGGCTTTGTCGAGGCGCAAGTCCATCAGAGGCATGGCAATGGGCGTGCGATAGCGCTCGGCTGCCCGGCGCATTACCTCGCCGAGCCGCCGCCCGTCGCGCATCACCGCTTCCGGGTCCGGCTGTTCATGAAGGAGAAGATCGGTGCCGATCGGCATTCGCAGCCCGGAGGCTGCCAGGCGAAGATAGTAGTCGGTCTGCATGGAGTCGTGAGTCTGTCTGGTGCGAACGGGGGGAGTCGAACCCCCAAGAGGTCACCCTCGCCAGATCCTAAGTCTGGTGCGTCTGCCAATTCCGCCACGTTCGCGCGTCCAGGTGGCCGTCAGCCCGAATTATAACATCGGGGACCCGAAACAGCCTTATGTTCGTGGCAGTTGCGACTGCCGGGGCGGGGAGTAGTCCACCTTCAGGTGGGGAGTCTCCAGGCGTTGATGATTCTGCACCCGCGAGGTGAGACAGCTTTCCAGGATGCCGCTCACCAGCAACGTCCGCTCGACCGGGTAAGGCGCCCGCCGGGTCTCGAACATCTCGACAATCTTGTGAACCAGGCAGGCCGAGTAGGTCACATTCGGTTCCGGAGTCAGCAGGAACTGCGTGGCCTGGGGCCCGGGCGCGCCTTTCACTCTGGCCGCGAAGTTGAAATCCCGCACTGCGCCGTTCAGCATCAGCAGGGTGGCCTTCAGCCCGTCGTTGTACTCGATGAAATAGGCCGCGGGGTTCTTCACCAGCTTATAGATCTCGCCGCTGCCCACCAGGTCCTGCGTCCGGCCATCCGCCAGCGTGAGGCCCAGCGGGCTGTCGCTGCGCGAGAGCGCGGAAACCAGCAGCTCCTTCGACCAGCGACCCTCTTCGCCGGCCTTCCATACGGCATCGCCCTCGATCATTTGCACTGCTTTGACCCCGGTTTCACCGCCTTTGCGCCGCTCGAGCATGCATTGCATGGCCTCCAGGGCGTGAAAGTCCATCGGATCCGAGCCGCCGACGCCCACCATCAGGGCGTCTTCAATCTCGCAACCGAGCGGAAGTTCCAGGTCCGGCAGGCGCCAGGTGACGGGAAGCGATGAGCCGGCCAGCACAGGGAAGTTGAGGCGCTTGGAAGCTCCCACCATCCACTTGGCTTTCGCGAAGCTGTAGGAGAGGTGTTTGTCGTTGTACACCGGCACGGCGCGGCCGTCCTTCTCGAACACGTCCACGCATTGCTTGAAGAACTCGTAGCGGGGATAGAGAATCTGGCCCTTCTCGTTCACCGGATACTTGCCGTGTTCGGCGATGATCAGGACCGCGTCGACGGCCAGTTTGGAGCCGCCGCAGCACAAAGCTTCGGCTATCGTCGGATATACCTGGAAGCCGAACTCGCGGGCGCGTTCCTCGCTCTGGTCGCCTTCCGGTTTCTGGTCGACGTAGAGCGAGACTACCTTAAGATTCGGACGCTGCCAGGCGCCTCCCCACGGATACCCAACCAGGAACCGGTCACCGAAGTGCTGCGCGTGGGAGAGATAACGGTAGACGGTAGCGATGATCGCCACCCGTTTCGGGCCGGTCTGGGCCGGCGAGAGAAACGGCGCGGCCGCGGAAGCCAGGAAAGTGCGTCGTCTCATCGGTCATGTCCTCCAGTAAGTCGATTCCTTGGGGGCTTGATACTTCACCGCCAGATGCGGGGTTTCATAGCGGGTCTGGTTCTGGAACAGGCTTTCCACTCCGGCCGCGGTGAGCCCGGTGGTCAGTAAGGTGCGTTCCACCGGATAGGTGGGCTTGCCGGTAAGGAACATCTTCTCAATGTTGTTCACCAGCGGGCTGAAGAAATTCGCCAGGGTGGTGCGCGCCGGCGGCATGGGCAGATACATCTGGGTGGAAAAGATGCGGGGCTGGCCCGCGATCCGCGCCGCGAAATTGAAGTCCTGCACCAGGCCGTTCATCAACAGCATGGTGCACTTCAGCCCGTCGTTGTGCTCGTAGCGGTAGGCGACCGGATCCCGCATGATGCGCCGCATGTCGTCGAAGGTGGGGAAGATGTGGTTGAAGCCTTTGCGCGCGGGGGTCAGGGTGTGGCTGCGGCACAGGGCGGCCTCCATCAGGTCTTTCGGCCAGACCCCGTTGCGGAGGGCCTCCCAGAAGCGGTCGCCGCGATACGCCTCCACCCATTTCACGCCGGTCTCGCCGCCGCGCCGCCGCTCAACCATGCACTGGATAGTTTCCAGGGCGTGGAAGTCGTAGCTGTCGACGCCGCCATAGCCCGCGCACAGGGCTTCACTCACCCGCGCGCCCAGGGGCATTTCGAGCGACGGCGTCCGCCAGGTGACCGGCAGACTCGAGCCCGCCATGAATGCGAACCCCATCTTCCGGGAGGTGTCGTACATCTCCTTGGCCCACTCCCAGTTCCAGGAGAGGTGCTTGTCGTTGAAGACCGGAACCGAACGCCCGCTGGTTTGGAACACCTTCACAATCTGCTGAAACATCTCATAGCGGGGGTACAGGTGCTGGTGCTTTTCGTTGTACTTATAATCGCCGTGCTCGCCGATCAGCAACACGCCATCCACCGCCAGGCTGCTCCCCCCCAGGGTCAGGGCCTCGGCAATCGTGGGATAGATCTTCAGGGTGGGGAAACGGGCCGCCCGGTCGCGGCTCAAGTCGCCCGGAGGCGTCTGGTCCACGTAGAGTGCAACCAGATCCATGGGCGGCTTGTGATGGACGCCGTTCCATCCGTAGCCTTCCAGAAAGCGGTCGATGAAATGCTGCGCGTGAGAGTATTTGTGGACAACCGTGACAACCGCCGCTATTTTCATAAGCCGTGATTCGTGCCGCAGATGCTGACTTCCAGGCCCATGTCGCGGAACATGGCGGCCTTGGCGGCCAGCGCCAGGTTCGCCTCGTCGGCGCCGGGAGCGTAAGCCACCTGAATGTGATTGGACTTGTGGCGCGCCATGAACTGATCGCGCGTCACGCCATAGGTGAGGGCATGCATCATGGGCCACTGGGAGGTGGTAATCTTCCAGCGGCGCTCGGTCTCTTCCGCAGGGAGCGTAATCGCCTTTCCGCGGCCGATGTCGGCCTTCAGCACGCCGTTGTCGACGAACACGCGGCTCCAGACGATCTCACCGGGCTTGCTGACGCCCTTGATGGTGCCGCCTCCCAAGCGGAAGTACATCGGGGGCTGCCGTTCGCTCACTGCGCCCGCATATTCGCCGACGAGGTGCTTGGGCGGAACCGCGCCGGAGATCTCGTACACCCAGACAAACTGCTTTCGCCCGTCGATCTCGTACTCCTCGCCGTAACGGACATCGTGCAGCGTGGTCTCGGGGTCGTAGCCGAGGCTGGTCCAGACCCGGTTCGTAACCAGCGCGTCGAGGCCGGCGCACTCGTCCACTTCGTTGAAGTGCGGCAGAGCCTTGCCTTCATAAAGGATGCGGCCGTTGCCGGCCTGACGGACCGGCGGGCGGTCGACGTTATTTAACAGGCCTTCCGCCAGGTCGGAAGCCGGCGCCAGGTCCTTCAGCCCCTGTTGGTATTGAATGCCGATGGTATCGCAGCCAAACTCGTCGGCGATGCGCAGGGCGGCAATGTACATCTTGCACTGATCCAGAATCTGCGCGTCGGTCAGGTCGGTCTCCGGATTCGGGCCGGTAAGGAATTTCATGCCCTTCCGGTCCAGCCAGGCCCGCACCTCCTGCGCCTCGGCGTCGGGGATCTCTCTCATGGCCGCATACAGCGCCGACTGGCTCAGGCGTTCCTTGAAGACACCCGCCGGGTGCAACAGTTCATCGGGGATGATGGCGTTGTACATGCCCATGCAGCCCTCGTCGAAGATGCCCATGATGGCTTTGTTCCGGCGGAGCTCGGCTGCCAGGCGGCCTCCGGTCTGCTCGGCGGCGGCGGGAAGGCGGAACTGGGAGAGCGGCTGCACGTGGCTCAGGTCATGCACAACCGGTTCCCCGGCCAGCCACCGCCGCAGGCTGCCCAGGAAAGCTTCGTCCTGGAAATCCACGCTCCACAAGGTGCTGTAAGGGACGCCGCCCTTGGTCAGGCTGGCGTTCAGGTTCAGCATGCCTACCAGGCCCGGCCACTCACCGCTCCAATTGGCGACCGTCAGGATCGGACCGCGGTGGCTGTACAGGCCGCTGAAAACATGGTGGGTGAATTGCCACACCGCCTCCACCACCACCAGAGGAGCTTGCGGCGGGATGTCGCGAAAAACCTCCATTCCGTATTTCTGGCTATCGATGAATCCGTGTTTTTTGACGGGATCATAGGGGTGAGCGCGCCGCACCTCACGGCCATTGGCGCGGATGGCGGCGGTCACTGCTTCCTCTGCGCGCGCTTGGGCAGGCCAGCAGACCTGGTTGGCGGAGAGGCGCAGATCTCCGCTGGCGACAAGATACACAGTTTCGGCCATGCCCACATTCTGACACAGGGGCTCGGACCCCGGGGTCGGATATAATGGCGCCAATGCCGGAACCAACCTTTTTATCCGCCGCGGTGATCGGCGCCGGGATGATGGGACCCGGGATTGCCGTGACCCTCGCCCTGGGAGGCCTTCGAACCACGATTGTCGATCTCACCGACGAAGGGGCCCGCGCGGGCGCCGAGAAAGCGTGCGTTCAGTTGGACTCCTTACTTCGGAGCGGCCTGGCCGATGCTCCCACCTGCGCCCGTGCGCGGCAGTCGATCGATTCATCCGCGGAGTTCGACGCTACGGTAGCTCGCGCCGACCTGGTCATCGAATCCGTGCCGGAGAAGATGGAACTGAAGAAGGAAGTGTTCGCCCGCATGGACTCAGTCGCCCGTCCCGAGACGGTGCTGGCGACGAATACTTCGGGACTGAGCGTCACCGCGATTGCGTCCGGATGCCGCCGTCCGGAGCGGGTGATGACCACCCACTTCTGGAATCCCGCCTTCCTGATGCCGCTGGTCGAAGTGGTGCTGGGCGAGAAGACGTCGCTGAAGATTGCGGAGGCGGTTCGCGACCTGATGACCCGTTGCGGCAAGACCGCGGTGATTGTCAAGAAAGACCGGCCCGGGCAGCTCGGCAACCGCCTCCAGATGGCGTTGTGGCGCGAGGCCATGCACATCGTGGCCGAAGGCATTGCGGATCCCGAGGCCGTGGACCTTGCCGCGAAAATGGGATTCGGCTTGCGCCTGCCGGTCTACGGAATCTTCGAGCACGCCGACGCGGTCGGGCTGGACATGATCCTCGACATCATCAGCTATGTGTCGCAGGATCTGTACAGCGAACCGAGGGCGCCGCAACTGATCTACGACCTGGTGGCGCGCGGGGAACTGGGCGCAAAGTCGGGCAAAGGGTTCTATGACTGGTCGCAGAAGGACATCAAGGAGGTCATCGCGCGGCGCGACGAGTTCGTTCTGGAGATGGCGCGGCGGCGCCGCCGGCCGAACTGATTATCCTGAGAGTATGGACTCGCTGGCCAGGCTCGCATCGGGCGATCGCACTTTGCTTCAGATTGTGGACGCCGCGCTGGCAGAGGCCGCGCGCAAGAGCGGCGCCTGGCTGGTATGCCGTCCGGGCTGCACGGCCTGCTGCGTTGGCCCGTTTCCGATCACCCAACTGGACGCGTTCCGGTTGCGCGCCGGCCTGGCGGAGCTCGAGACCCGCGACCCGGAACGGGCGGCCCGCGTGCGCGAGCGTGCGCTCGAGGCGGTAGCGCGGCTGGCGCCGGGCTTTCCGGGCGATGTGTCCACGGGCGTGCTGGAGGAGAATGAAGAAGCCGAAGAGCGCTTCGCCACTTTCGCCGAGGATGAGCCTTGCCCGGCCCTGGACCCGGCCACCGGCGCCTGCGACCTGTACTCCGCGCGCCCGGTGACCTGCCGCTTCTTCGGGCCCGCCGTCCGGGCCGGCGGCGAGGCGCTGGGCGTATGCGAGTTGTGCTATCAGGGAGCCAGCGACGCCGAGATCGCCGCCTGCGCAGTAGAACCCGACCCCGACGGCCTGGAGGACGCTCTGCTGGACGAACTGGAGGAAACCACCGCCAGGCGCGGGCAGACCCTCGTGGCTTTTGCGCTCGTGAGGCCCTGATCCGCTGTTCCGAAGGAGGACAACAAACTGAAGATGGATGGAAACGGAAGATTCGCGCTGGTTACCGGCGCCGGCAGCGGAATCGGCCGCGCGGTCAGTTTGGCGCTGCACCGGGCGGGATACCGTGTGGCGCTGGCCGGGCGCCGCGCCGCCGCCCTGGAAGAGACCGCCGCGCTGGCCGGCGGCTCCGAAGGGGAAATGCTGCCAGTACCCACCGACGTCAGCGATCCCGCCTCAGTCCGCGCGCTATTCACCCGGGTCGCCGAGGTTTTCGGCAGGCTGGACGTGCTCTTCAACAACGCCGGCGCCACGGCGCCGGGCGTGCCGATGGAGGACCTCACTTACGAACAATGGAACG
>Ga0315298_1010114_pt1 | contig 11437 bp, 13 predicted proteins | sample WHS_1_MG_FD_203077 | JGI IMG/M metagenome (GOLD analysis project Ga0315298, IMG submission 203077) | Extremophilic microbial mat communities from Washburn Hot Springs, YNP, Wyoming, USA - WHS_1_MG | ecosystem: Environmental > Aquatic > Thermal springs > Hot (42-90C) | place: USA: Wyoming... | reverse complement strand
GTTTCGTATTTCGTATTTCGTATTTCGGATTTAGGTTCACAACCCGTTAACTCGTTAACTCGTTAACTCTTTAATGCGTTAATTCTTTTAACTGAAAAAAATTTCCCTTACTTAATTAAATGATTTGACACGGGGATATAATTATTATTTCAAATTTCAAATCTTCCTTTGAAAATAATTACCCTTGGACTAAAATAAGCCACGAATGTCTTTTATTGCTATGATTATTGCTAAAATAATAAGCAAGCAAAACCCTATTTGATTAACGGTCTTTTCAATTTTAGGATTTATTGGACTTCTTTTGATTTTCTCTATCAACAAAAACAAAAGCCGTCCCCCATCTAATGCTGGAAATGGAAGAGCATTAAATATTCCAAGACTTAAAGAAATAATTGCTGCAAAATTAATAATATAAACCAAGCCTAGATTTGCTATTTTTGAAAAAAAATTACCTGCGCCAATTGGACCAGTCAGCTCAATACCTGGCGTTTTTGTCCCTAAAATTGCATCCTTTATCAATTTTCCCAAGCCCCAAAATGTTAACTTTGTATAATTAAAACTTATTTTAAAACTTAAAATAAATGATTTTATGATAGAATATTTAACTATACCCGTCTTTTCTAGCATTATTCCTATTGGTCCTTGTCCTTTTGGAATATTTTTTCTTGGAACAACATCTAAAGACAAAACTTTGTTTTTTCTTTTGATTTCAATAGTGATTTTTTGACCAAGATATTTTTTTGTAAAATTTTGAACATCTTTTACTTCTTTTGGATAAATTTTTTCTTTTTTTGATTCCATTTTTAAAATTTTATCTCCAACCGCCAGTCCTGCTTTTTCTGCCGGTGAATTTTTTTCAACATAAATTATCTGAATGCTTATATCTTTTGCTATTTTCAAATCTTTTTCGCTTTCTATTACTTTTGGATAACCCAAAGAAAAGACAATAGTAAACAAAATAATTGCTAACAAAAAATTAGAAATAACTCCAGCTAAAATTATCCAAAATCTTTGCCAGAAACTTAAAGTATAAAAAGACCCCTTTTTTTGTTTTTCTGTTGGATCTTCGCCAAGAATTTTAACAAAACCACCCCACGGAATAATTCCAATTGAATATCTAATCTTACCTTTTTTTGTTTGGTAAATTCGTGGAGGAAAACCAATACAAAATTCTTCTATTTTGGCGTTTGCTTTTTTAGCGGCAATAAAATGGCAAAATTCATGAACAAAAACAATAAAGCCAAGAAGAAAGACAAATAATAAAATATTTAAAAAAACAGCCATAAAATTTTATCAAACAAGGAGAGTTTAAAAAGATTACAAAAGAATTTCCTCTTCTTTTGCTTTTCCTATTTTTTCAATTTCTCCCTCTGCATTATCTATTAATTCTTGAAGCCTTTCTTTTCCTTGAAATTTTTCATCCTCTGTAATTTCTCCTTCTCTTTGAAAGTCTTGAATTTTTTTCCAGGCTTCATCTCTTACTCTTCTTAAGCTTTCTTTTGCTTCTTCTATTTTTTGCCTTAAAAGTTTAATTACTTTTTCTTTTTCTTCTTGGGAAATTAATGGCATACTAAAAAGAACTCTTTTCCCATCGTTTTTTATGCTTCCTCCAAGATTAGAACTTACAAGACATTTTTCAATATTTGGAATTAAAGATTTATCCCATGGCTCAATTGCTATAGTTTTTGAATCAAGCGAAGAAAGGCTTGCTATTTCTTTTAACCTCATTGAGGAGTTATAACAATTAACTTTTATATTTTCAAAAAGTTCAATTGAAATTCTGGAGCCCCGAAGTCCAGAAACTTCTCTTTTAAACCAATCAATTGTTTTTTGAAAATTCTCTTCTGTTTTTTTATATATATCTTTTAATATTTCGTTTTCCATATTTTTTAATCACTAATTTTTATTAAAATTAAATTTGAATCGTTTGGATTAATTTCAATTTCCGTGATTTTTTTACCTTGAGCTTTTTGTGGTAAGTCTATTATTTCCCAAGTTTTGCCGTTATTTTTTGATTTATAAAGAATCCCCCTTCCTCCTATATATATAATATTAGGATTTTTTTCATCAATTGTAAAGGCAGTAATTTTAAAATCTGAAGGAGGATTTATATAACCAGTACCTCCCCGATGATAAAGATAAATTTTTTCATCTGAGACAAAATAAACTTCGTTTGTTAAGGGATGGATTTTAACTGATTTAATTTTTTCCCCTCTCAATTTTTCAATTTCAAAAAAGCCTTCGTTTTTAAAAACAAGCACTTTTGAATCAATTTTTTGAGGAATTTCTGGACTAAATAGATTAACCACCTTGGAAGAAAGAACTATAAAAACTTCATTACTTTTTGAGCATCCCATTGCTAAAATTGCCTGCGGAGAGAATTCTTTAATTTTATACCAACTTTCTCCTCCATCATTACTTCCAATTAAGTTACCATTTTGGGTTCCCAAAAATACATTATTAAAATTAAAACAAAAAGCAGAAATTCTATCATTTTTATTTACTTTAAACACCTTTTTAAAATATTTTCCATAGTTTTTCGAAAGCAAAACCTCGTCGCCATCTAGTTGATAAGAGAGGCCATAAATAGTGTTTGGTTGTTCATCGCTTTGAAAAATTTTCCATAAATTATTAGCTTTCCTGTCCTTTTTATATGCTTTTTCTTTTTGGGACGTTTCTTCTATTTTTATATTTAAAACCCCGACATTTGAAGCCAATAAAAATTTCTCAATATTATTTTTATCAAAAATTAAATCATTATTTGCCAAAAAAGAAGATTTATAATCTTGCCAAGTGACCCCCCCGTCTTTAGAAAATAAAACTGATTTATTTATTGAAATATCAAAACCAAGGGAATCAAGGGCTTCCAAGATTATTCCCTTAAAAAGGATTAACAAAACAAAAAGAAAAATCAATGTATAAACTACATTCCTCATAAAGAAAGGGATTTAAATTATAAATTAAATCTCCAAAAATAAATTTTCCAGCGCCAAAAGCTTAGAAGTATTTGAAAAATTGATATAATATTGAATTTTTTGAATATTTTTAATAATTTCTTTAATTTTTTCTTCAGAAAATATCTCCGCATTTTTGATAATAGAATTCTTTTTAAAATTGAAATTAAATTTATCAAGACCGATTTTAGATAATAAAATATCCTCAAACCAAAATGTTAAAAAAATTAAAAAATCAAAAATTAATCCCCCTTCTTCAACTCTTTTAGCAAGTTCCATTCTTTTAAATATTGACAAGCTTGGTAATTTTTCAATGTAATCCAAAATAGAATTATAATATAAAATTCTTTTTTTATCAAGTAGCATTTCTTTAGCTTTGCCCGGTCTTCCAAGTGAAAGGTCTATTATTTTTTGTTCTTCATCTCTATCTATTCTTATACCTAGAGTCTTTTGAATTTCTTTTAAAAATTCCCCAATTTCATTTTTAGAAAGTAACGAGAATTTAAAAATAGTCACACGGGATAAAATAGTTTTTAAGACAAGAGAACTGTTTTGGGTTAGAAGAAAAAAAATTGTATTTTTTGATGGCTCTTCTAACGTTTTAAGCAAGGCTCCAGAAGCACTACTGGATAATTTTTCAATGTTGTTTAATATAAAAATTTTAAATGGATAAACCGAAGAATAAGAGTTTTTTTCTTTAATTTTTCTAATTTCTTTAATTGAAATTTGTTCTTCCTCGTCTTGTATTTCAATTAAATCACTAAAATTTCCATTTTCTATTTCTCTACAAATATCGCAGTTGCAATCTTTTTGAGAAAATTCAAAAAAACTTTCTTTTTTGTGTTCTCCTTGTAAATATTTAGCAATTTCTATTGCTATTTTTCTTTTACCTATGCAGTCTGGCCCTGAAAACAAAAGTGCATGGGGAAGCTTATTCTCCTTAATAATTTCCGAAATGATTTTGAGGTTTTTTTTGTGCCCAAATATCATTTTAAAATTTTGATTTTAAGACCTTTAAATTTATCAAGTTTTTTGTGGCTTTTTAGTTTTATTTCAATTGCTTTTATGTTCATTAAAGAGGACAAAAGATCACAGTATTTATTAATTTCTTTGTTTTCGGATTGAATAATTATTTTTTTAATTTCGGATTTTAAAGAAAGTTGATTTTCGCTTTTATATTTTCTTATTGCTGAAATTATTTCAATTACCAAATTAAAGTTATTTTTTTCTTTTTGGAAAATTAAATCTTTAGAGATCTTTGGTAGCCTTAAGTTGTGTAAACTTTCTTCTTTTTCTTTTTTGGAGAATATTTCCAAATATATTTTTTCCGTAATAAACGGAATGAAAGGAGCATAAAGTTTTATAATTGAAAACAAACAATAATAAAGAGTAAATTTAGCCGAATTTTTTGATTGTTCTGGGTAGTTTTTATCATAAATCCTTGGTTTTACTATCTCAAGGTAGTTATCGCAAAAATTTTTCCAGAAAAAATAATCAATTTCTTCTCTTGCCTTTTTAAACTCGTATTTTTCAAAATATCCACAATATTTTTTTATTGTTTCTTGTAATAATGTTAATATCCATTTATCTTCATCTTCTAATTTTTTAGGAATATTTTTAGGTTTGAACTTTTCTATGTGCAAAGAACAAAAACGAGAAGCGTTCCAAAGTTTTATTATTGTCCTTTTACTTGCTTTTAACTCTTCTTCGTTCCAACGTAAATCTTCTCCAAGTCCTCCTTTGGCTGACCAGTGCCTTAAAACATCAGCACCATAAATTTTAATTATCTCCTGTGGTAAAACCACATTTCCTTTTGATTTTGACATTTTTTCTCCTTTAGAGTCCAACACAAAACCAGATATCATAATATCTTTCCAGGGAATATTGTTAAAATGGATTTTCGAACGAACTACAGTATAAAAAAGCCAAAAATTAATAATATCATGGGCTTGGGGACGCAACGCCATTGGAAACAATTTTTTCTTTAATTTTTTATTTTTAATTAAAGAAGCTGCAATTTGAGGAGTTAAAGAACTTGTTGCCCAGGTATCTAAAACATCTTTTTCTCCGATAAATTCTTTTGAACCGCACAAGCAACTCTTTTTTGGTTTTTGGTTTAACGGATCAACTGGTAAATCCTTTTTATTTGCTAAAATGGGCGTGCCGCACTTTTTACAGTACCAAACTGGAATAGGAATTCCAAAATATCTTTGTCTTGAAATACACCAATCCCACTTAAGTCCTTTAACCCAGTTCTCGTATCTTTTTCTCATGTGCAAAGGAAACCATCTCATTTTTTTGCCAATTGCAAGAAAATCTTTTTTTAAATCTAAATATTTAATAAACCATTGAGCTGTATTTAAAATTTCAATCTCTGTTCCGCATCTTTCATGAGTATTAACAGTGTGTTTTATGGGAATCTTTTTAATAACTAATTTCTTTTTTTCTAGATCTTCAATAATTTTTAAGCGGGCTTCTTTTATTTTTAGACCCTTATATTGTTTAGCTTTTTCATTCATTGTCCCATTTTTTTCAATCGAAACCAAAAGAGGAAGTTTAAAATCGAAATACCATTCAATATCTGTTACATCTCCAAAGGTACAACACATAACAATACCACTTCCTTTTTGAGGGTTAACTCTTTTATCGGGGTATATTTTTACTTTTTGACCAAAAATAGGAACTATAGCGAATTTTCCAATAAGTTTTTTGTATCTTTTATCGTTCGGGTTTACAAAAATAGCCACACAACTTGAAAGAAGCTCTGGCCTTGTGGTAGAAATTATTATTTCTCCACCTTCTTCTAATTTAAATTTAATATAATAAAAAAAGCTTTCAACCTCCCTATCTTCGAGTTCGGCTTGCGCAATTGCGGTTTGACACTGGGGGCACCAAAGAGTTGGAGTTTCTTTTCTATAAATCCTGTCCCTGTTGTAAAGTTCTATAAAATAAAACTGACTTAGTTTTTGAACTTCTTTGCTAATGGTTGAATAATAAAGATTGAAGTCGCATGACATTCCGATTCTTTTCCAATCAGCGATGAAATCAGGACTAATTTTTTTAAGGGTTTTTTGACAAAGACGAACAAAATCATTTCTTTCTATCTCAAATATTTTTACGTTGTTTTCTTTTTCAACTAATTTTTCTGTTGGTAAACCATTATCATCTGTACCAAAAGGATAAAAAACATTTTTTCCTGTCATGCGATGATATCTTGCAATAAAATCTTGCTGAGAATAAGAAAAAGCATGTCCAATGTGCATTTTTCCGCTAATTGTTGGTGGGGGCGTATCTATTGCAAAAACAACCCCCCTCTTTTCGGGGTTAAAAATATAGATTTTTTTCTTTTCCCAAAAGGAATAAATTTCCTTTTCCGATTTTTGAGGATCGTAAACTTTATCCATAAATTTTTAAAATAAAATCCCAAAATCGCATCGGCGATTCGAAGCTTTTTTATTTTAAAAAGCGTTTATTTTTAACCCTCTTGAATCTTATAAACTTCCCATCCTTCTTTTACTTTTCTTTCCACTTTAACACCCACCATCTCTCCTTTATTTGCTATATCGATTGCTTTATGATCTATCTGCATTGAAGTAACCTCTTGCTCAAATTCATCTTCTTTGTGTTTAAACTTTATTTTATCTCCCACCCTTAAATTATCTTCAAGTTTTACAATGGCGGCACTCACTTTTGGAAAATAGTGAGTGACTTTTCCTATTAATTTTTCTTCGGCCATATTTTTTTTAAAAAAATCGACCTTTAAATTTTGATTTCTTTTTCTTTTTGAATTAACTTTATAAGTTTTGATACCAATCTTTTGGGATTTGTATCAAACACAACTTTACCTTGTCCTTTTTTCATTCTTTTTATCAAATCCCTCATTTCATCTGCTGCCCCACCTGTTCCTTCTAAAACTCCAATTGGCTTTTGGTCTTCAAAACAAATTGTAAATTCATTTAGAGTCCCCATTCTCCCGCAAATAAAAATAACTCCATCAGCAGCTCGGGTTAAAAGAAGATTTCTTCCAGAATAATTAAATCCTGTATATATGATAATATCAAAATAATCAGTTGGTAAGTGATATTTTTTAATATGTTCTTTTTCTGAAGCTGCCGGAGACAACCCGATTGAAAATCCTCCTTCTTCTTTTGCTCCAATTGCTGACCAATAAGGAATACCGGTTGTGGCGCCGGTAAGTAAAATTCCTTTTTGTCTTACTATTTCTTTGCCAACTTCCTTTGCTAAAGGAAGAGCGCATTCTTTACAATGCGAAGTTTCTGCGGCACCAGAGACACAAATTTTATAATACTGCATATTTTTTCTTTAATTTTTATTTTTTATTAACCTTTAAAGGATTATACAGGTAAATAAAACAAATTTCAACATTATTTTTTAAGAAAATATTGACCCCACTAGAATATTTAAGTGGGGATGATGTTAACCGAAGAATAACAAAAATAAACTCTTTCGATTCTTTGCCCCTTTTTGATTTTTCCTTTGACAAATAAATTTTATAAAGATATAATAAATAAGTTTTTGCTCTTTTTTATTGGGGGAAGGATTAAAAGAAAAGGAGGTTAAAATGAAAAAAGAAAAAGAGATTAGATACCCTGTTTACAAATGCAAAGGGTGCCATAATTTAACATCAATAAGTGTAGAAAATTGCCCTCGTTGCGGGCAAAAAATGGAATTTTCGATAGTCAAAGCAAAAGAAAGCGAAGCAAGAAAAATAAGAAATGAGATACGAAAATACGAGAAATATTATTTTTATTAGCTAATTAAAAATGGCGCGCAAACATATGCGCGCCTTACATATTTTTATTTAACTTCTTAAAAACTATATTTTCATTAAAAAAATTTCAATTCCTGTTTGGGGCTCTACTTTGCCGCTTTTTATCAAAAAGTCTATTTCTAGTATATTTTTATAAATTCTTTTAAGCTCATTAATGCTAAAATTTTTTGCCAATAAAAAATTCTTTTTTATAACAAAGGGGTGAATTTTTGAGATTTTTTGAATCTGGTAAAAATTTTTTCCTTCTTCCAAAAGTCCCTTTATTTTAATTAAACATCTAAATTGATAATTTATCATAGAAAGGATTTTCATCTCATCTTCACCGCCTTTGATATATTTTAAAATTAAATTTAATGCTTTTTGCTTTTCTTTTTTAGCAACCGCCTCTATTATTTCAAAAATATTTACATCTACATTTGAAATACAAAGATTTTCTACATCCTCTTTTTTAATAACTTCTCCCGCCCTGAAAGATGCCAATTTTTGAAGCTCATTTTCTATTTTCCAAAGATCGTTTCCACAATAAAAAATAAGCTTTTCTATAGCCTCATTTTCTATTTTGGTATTTGTTTTTCTTATTTCTTTTTGAATAAAATTTTTAACTTGGAAATTATTAAGTTCCGAAAATTCTTGTTTTTTAAATGATTCCTTTAAAAAATTTTGAAAAATTTTTGATTTTTTGTTTGGTAAAGATTCTTCAAAAATAATTAAATTTATTATTTCATCTTTAAAAATATTTTTTTCTTTTAAAAATTCATAAATTTTTTTTTGAAGATCATTTTTTGCTAAAAAAAGATTTTTAAGAATTATTAATTTTTTTTCCTTAAACATTGAAATGGTTTTTGAAAAATCTTTTAATTTCTCAAACCCCTCTTCGTTTGCTTCGATTTCAAATAAATTAAGACCGCTTCTATATTTTGAGCGGTATTTTTCAATAATTTCGTTAAGTTTTCTTTTAGCAAGGAAAGTGTTAGTTCCAAAAAGAAACAAAACCATAAAATATTATTTTTCTTTTGGCTTGATTGAGGAAGATTTTTTTTCTTTTTGAGTCTTTGCTTTGGCAATAAATTTAACTATTCTTGATTTTTTTCTTGCAGCAGTATTCTTTTTAATAACATTTTCTTTTGCCGCTTTATCAACTGCTTTATAAAAAGCCGGCAAAAGAGCTTCTGCTTCCTTTATCTTTTTTTCTTCTACTAATTTTCTTATTTTTTTTCTTAAATCCTTAATCTTATTTTTGTAAAGTAAATTTCTCTTTCTTCTTTTTTGGTTTTGTCTTAAGGCTTTTTTTGCTGATTTTGTTACTGGCATATTTTTTAATCAAATGAATTTTATCAAAAAAAATAATTTTTGCAAGTAATTTAATCTATTTTTAATTCCAAAGCTCTTTTAATTTGAGGCAAATCATAGGGGTTTATATTTTTTAAAGAATTACCCCGAAAACTCTGAATTATTTTTACTCCCTCAATATCAATTGCAACTCTACTTTTTGAAGCCAAAATTAAATTTGGTTCTTTTATCTCACCCTTTGCTGGTCCTTTATTAATAAAACATTTTCTTGCATCCATTATAACAATATCTGGTTTTATTATTTGATTTAGTTCTGCAATTTTTTCTTGAAGATGAGCCAAATGCAATCCTATTCTTTGATATGGCCTCATAAACCCAACCGAAAGTTTTAAAGCTCCTGTATATTGAGCGTAAGAATGAGTTTTAAGGCATGGTAAAAAAATTAATCTATCTGCTCTATCAAGTAATTCTGTAACCTCAACCTTCTTTAAAAATTTCCCACTTGGAATTTCTTTTTTTATCCACTTTCTTTCTTCAAAAACATAAATTCTTGCTGGTTTTTCTGAATTTTCTAATTCAAAAATTTTCAATTTTTCTATTATTTTTCTTGTATTAAGACTCATTGTAGATGATTCTCCAATCATTACAACCTTTGGATCGCACTCTTCATAAATAAGTTCTACTACGGACTTCAAAAATTCATAATCTGTTGAAGCTGGAAAGGGATCAGCAGTATTAAAATTTGGTTTAATTAAAACAGTTTCTCCTTTTTTGATAAATTTTTTAAATCCACCGAGTTCCTGCATTGCAGAAAAAATCGTTTCTTTTAAATCATTTTTGACTTCTTTTTTGATTACTTTTTCCATCTTATTATTTTTATTATTTTTTGGTTTTTGGGGAAAAAAGTTATTTTATCAAAATTCTCATTTTTTAAAAAATAATCAATTCCACCAACAAAAAGATAATTTTTAAAATTTTTATAATTTTCTCTTCCAACAAAAAGCTCTATTAATTTAATTATTTTTGCCAAAAAATTATTTGGTAATGGAGAATTAAAATCAGCGATAACTAATGTGCCTCCATTTTTTAAGACCCTTTTTACCTCAAAAATTATTTTTTGAGCATCTCTTATTCTATTTTCATGAATCATTAATGAAATTAAAACACAATCAAAATAATTATTATTGAAAGGAACCTCTCTTGCATCTGCAACTTTTAAATGAATATCTTTTAAATTATTTTTTTCTATCTTCTTTTTCCCTTTTAAAATTGCTTTTTTTTTAAATCAATACCAAATAAAAAAACTCTCTTTAACTTCTTTTTAATATAAAAAAGCTGATTTCCATCTCCACAACCAATGTCTAAAATTTTATCACCTTCTTTTGGAGAAATAACCTGGAATATTTCTTTTCTGTATTCTCTTAAAATTAAATTTAAAAGCTCTGAAAATAAACCCATTTTACTAACTTAATCAATCTTTTTTAATTTTCGATTCGCTTGGATTGACCTTAAAAGACCAATTACCAAAACCCCTATTCCAAAGAAAATACAAATAATCCCAATCCACAAAACTTGTTTATCAAATTCAAAAAATTTTATTAGGGCAATAGCAAATAAAAAAATAGTAAAAGCGGTTCTAACAAAAGAAAGAAGGGTTCTTTCAATAGAAAACTTCGTCCTTTCTTTTGATAATAAGGTCCTTTCTTTTGCTAAAACTTCTTCATATTCCTCATGATTCACGTTATTTTTCTTCATGAAAATTTTTAAAATTTATTCTGTAGTAATACCATCAAATTCAGGACTATCAGTTTCGGCTTCTTCTTTTGTTGCTCTTATAATTCCATCTTTGTGATGAGGCGGCGAATAAATTGTATATAATTTTAATTCTTCTGTTTCTGAAGTATTTATTACATTATGCTGAGCACCCGCCGGTACCACAATTGCCACTCCATCTTTAATCTCGTATTCGTTACCATCAATAATACATTTTCCCTGTCCCTTTTCAAATCGAAAAAATTGATCGTTATCAGGATGAACTTCCATTCCAATTTCTTCTCCTGGTTTTAAACTCATTAAAACTAATTGACTATGTTTTGCTGTATAAAGGACCTTTCTAAAATTTTGGTTTTCTAAAGTTTCTTTTTCTATGTTGGTAAAAAATCCTTTCATATTTTTTATTTAAAATATTTTTTAAAATATGATTTCGACCTTTGTTTTGATAGTTATTATATTAGCAAAATTTTAATCTAATATCAATAAAAAATTATCATAAATCCTGCAGAAGATGAGATACATTTTTGACACCCCTAAGATGCTAAAAATTGGTAAAATTAGGGAAAAGAAAGGTCAAAAATTAAATCAAATAAATCAAAATGTATCTCATCGATATGGTAAAAAGAAT
>Ga0315298_1010113_pt1 | contig 11439 bp, 15 predicted proteins | sample WHS_1_MG_FD_203077 | JGI IMG/M metagenome (GOLD analysis project Ga0315298, IMG submission 203077) | Extremophilic microbial mat communities from Washburn Hot Springs, YNP, Wyoming, USA - WHS_1_MG | ecosystem: Environmental > Aquatic > Thermal springs > Hot (42-90C) | place: USA: Wyoming... | reverse complement strand
GTCTTGTTTGTCTTTTTCGCCTCGAACAAAATATGTACCTAAAATTGAAGAAAAAACACCAATTCCCCGAACTAACAAAGGAAAGACAATCCACTTAACCTCACCGGTCAAATGCCACAAAGCTAATCCCAAAATCAAAGCAGAAACAATTGTCACCTCATAGGATTCAAAAATATCGGCCGCCATTCCCGCACAATCACCAACATTATCGCCAACTAAATCGGCCACTACTGCCGGGTTTCTGGGGTCATCCTCAGGAATTCCTTTTTCCACCTTGCCCACCAAATCCGCCCCTACATCGGCTGCTTTCGTATAAATTCCTCCGCCAACCCGCATAAATAAAGCCAAAAGTGTTCCTCCAAAACCAAAACCCAACAGGGCATCTGGAGCCGCTTTTCTAAATAAAATAAAAATCAAAGTCCCTCCCAAAAGCCCCAAGCCATCGGTCAACATTCCGGTAATTGTCCCCGCCCGATAAGCTAATCTTAAAGCCAAAGGATAGTCAAGTTTCTGAGCGGCGCCGGCAACGCGCAAGTTTCCCTCAACCGCCATTCTCATTCCCAACCGCCCAACTAGCAAAGAAAAAGTTGCTCCCATCAAAAACGCTCCTGCCCGGCCAAAAGCAACCACCAACCGAGCTTTATCCCCAAATTCCATTAAGGCTTCTTGCGAAGGAGGAACAATCCAAACGCTTAGGAAAAGCAAAACCGTCAGTAAACCAACCCCAAGACGGATTTTTTTCCATTGAGAGTTTAAGTAAGCCTCAGCCCCATCTTTAATTCCCTGCCAAACCAAAAGCCCTTTTTCACTAATTTTTGGCTTTTCTGCCAAAATCTGCCGCCGCAACCAAAAAGCATAAGCCAGACCCAAAAAGGCAATCCCCAAAACACTAAAAATGGCAATATTTTCGAAAAAAGAAAATTCCCAAATCATAGGTAACATATTAAACCAAAAAAATTTTTTACTGTCAAGCATAAGCGTATTCACTTTGAAATTATTTTCCACTTCTGCTAATATATAAAATATGCCGAAAAGAACCTGGCAACCAAAGAAAATAAAAAGAAAAAGAAAACATGGTTTTCGAGCAAGGATGAAAACAGCAAACGGCCGGAAAGTGATTAAAAGACGGCGGACAAAAGGGAGAAAGCGATTAACTGTTTAAATGTTGCCAAAGAAAAACCGCTTAGATTTAAAAAGGGAGTTTTCTTTTCTTAAAAGAAAAGGAAAGTTGGTAAAAGGCAGTTTTTTTAATTTTCTTTTCCTAAAAGAAACTCCGCCTTCTTTTTCTCCATCCGCCTTTGCTTTTATTGTTTCCAAAAGGGTTGAGAAAAAAGCGACGAAAAGGAATAGAATCAAAAGACTGCTTAGGGAAGGGGTAAGAAGTCTTTTGCCTCTTTTCAGCGCGGGGATTAAAGGAGTTTTTCTGGCCAAAAGGGAAATTTCCGGGAAAAACCTTACCGAGATTAAAAATGAGCTAGAATCTATTTTTAAAAAGGAAAATTTAATTTGAATGAAAAGACTTGTCTTGTGGTTAATTAAGTTCTATCAGAAAGCAAAACCCCCGGTGTTTTTCTCGGGTTCTTGTCGGTTTACTCCCACCTGCTCCCAATACAGTTACGAGGCAGTGGAAAAGTATGGTATAATTCGAGGAGGACTTTTAGGATTAAAAAGAATAATAAAATGTCATCCCTTAAGCAGGGGAGGATACGATCCGGTAAGATAAATGTTTTATACCTTGCTTTATCAGCCATTACTTAACGGTCTAATTTTTTTCTATAAGATTTTTGGTAATCTTGGTTGGGCAATTATTGTTTTGACGATTTTAATTCGTTTTCTTTTAATTCCCCTTACTTTGCCCTCTTTAAAAGCAGCTAGTAAACTTAGAGAGATTGCGCCTCAATTAGAAAAATTAAAGAAGAAATATGCTAATGACAAGCAAAAATTTGCCCAAGCCCAACTGGAAATTTATAAAAAATACAAAATCAATCCTGCCGCTGGTTGTCTACCTCAAATTTTTCAACTAATAATTTTAATCGCTTTATACCAAGCCTTTGCCCGGGTTTTACACCCCGATGGCAATCCAATTACTAAATTAAATGAGGCTTTATATCCATTCTTAAAACTTTCACCCGAAACAGTAATTAATACCCGCTTTTTTTATTTAGATTTAGCCAAACCGGATATTTTTCGTCTACCCAGTTTTACTTTTCCCCTTCCTGGATTTTTTCTTTTGGCCGCCGCTTTGGTTCAATTTCTTTCTTCAAAAATGATGCAGCCCCAAACCCAGCTAGCGCAAACCCAGGCAAAAGAAACTCCAAACTCTCAAGACGACTTAACAGTGGCAATGCAAACCCAAATGCTTTATTTGTTTCCTTTAATGACAATTTTAATTGGTTTTTCTTTCCCCTCTGGTTTGGTTTTATATTGGTTTGTTTTTTCTTTATTTACCGCCGCTCAGCAGTATTTCGTAGACAAAGGATTTTTTAATGGAAGGAAAAAAACTTAAATTAATCCAAAAGATTTTAGAAGAACTCTTTGCCTATTTAAAAATTGAGGCAAATTTTAAAATTGAAGAGAAAGAAGATACTCTCCGAATTAATATTGAAACAAACCAACCGGGAATTTTAATTGGCTACCATGGCCGAACTCTATCTGCCCTCCAGCGAATCTTATCTTTAACTGCCTATCGCCAACTAAATGAGCGGATAAAAATAGTTCTTGATGTGGCAAACTACCGGCAAAAAAGAGAAGAAACCTTAAGAAGGATGGCAATGTTGGCAGCCCAAAAGGCAAAATCCTCTGGCCAAGAGCAGGAACTTCCTCCAATGTCTTCGCAAGAAAGAAGAATAATTCATTTGGCTTTAGGCAATGATTCTCAGGTAACAACTGAGTCTCGGGGCGAAGGGAAAACAAGAAGAGTGGTTATTAAACCAAAAAAATGAAGCTTCACCAAAAATTGTTTTTACTTTTAGTGTTGCTCCTTCCAGTTCAGCTTGGCCGGCATTTTTGGCCAGAATGGAGCTATGTGATGGGGTTGCGGGTTGATTATTTGTCGCCGACGATCTATTTAACAGATATTTTGGTGTTTTTGATTTTAGGAACATGGATATTAGATAAATTCAAAATTCAAAATCCCTGCCTTGCCGGCAGGCAGGCAAAATCCAAAATTAAAATTAAAAATTCAAAGTTTATTTTTTTTCTTGCGAGTGTTTTTATTTTTTTGTTAGCCAATTGTTTTTTTGCCAAAAATCAGGGAGTAGCGGTTTATAGATTAGTTAAGATTGCAGAATTTTCCCTGCTTGGCTTTTATGTTGCCAAAAATGACTATTCACTATTCACTATCCACTGGTCACTTGTTTTGGCGGTAATTTACTCTTCTTTGCTTGCTATTGCCCAGTTTATAAAACAATCTTCGGTGGGGGGAATTTTCTGGTGGCTGGGAGAGCGGACTTTTAATGCCGGAACACCGGGGATTGCTAAAACAGATTTCTTTGGCCACCTTTTGCTTCGGCCTTACGCCACTTTTCCTCACCCAAATGTTTTAGCCGCTTTTGTTTTAATTGCTTTTATTCTTTCGGCTCCTTTTGTTTATCAAAAAGATAAATTGCTTTTTGTTTTTTATTTTTTAATTTCTACTGTGACGCTGTTTATTTCTTTTTCTCAAGCGGTTTGGTTAGTAGGATTGGTAGTTGGTTTATTGGTGTTGGGAAATTTAAAAATTAATAAATGGTTAAAGGGGCTAGCTTGGGGAGGAGCAATTTTTCTTTTAATATTTTATTTAATTAAAGTCCCAATTTTCATGGAGGAATCTTTTTCTCAAAGATTAGGGCTGGCTAAAAATGCCCTCCAACTAATTAAACAAAATCTTTTTATTGGCGTTGGCTTAAACAACTTTATAGTTAATCTTCCAAAATTCCAACAGGGACAAATTTTGTGGTTACAGCCGGTCCATAATATCTATCTTTTAATGGTAGCAGAAACTGGCTTAGTGGGGCTGGTGATTTTTGGATGGTTTTTGTTTTTGAGCTACAAAAAATTGTTATCTTGTTATGCTCGTTATCTCGTTATCTCCAACAAAAAGCGAGATATCGAGATATCGAGATATCAAAATTCATTATTCATTGCCCTCGGTGCCATTCTGGCGCTGGGACTTTTTGACCACTACTGGCTTACTCTTCAACAAACCCAGCTTTTATTCGCGATAATTTTAGGGTTGATTTGGGGGGAAGAAAAAGGTTAAAATAAAAACCTGATGAAGATAACTAAAGCAATCATTGCCGCTGCCGGTTATGGAACAAGATTTTTGCCAGCAACAAAAGTTCAGCCAAAAGAAATGCTCCCCCTGCTGGAAAAGCCGATTATTCAATATTTAGTTGAAGAATTGGTTGCTTCAGGAATTAAAGACATTATCATTGTCACCCGCGCCGGCCAGCATGCTTTAGAAGACCATTTTGACTCTTCTCCATCCTTGGAAAGCATGTTGGAAGAAAATGGCAAGGATGATTATCTAAAAATTATTCGCCAAATTCCGCGGCTGGCAAATTTTATTTATTTGCGGCAAACAAAAGATTACCCTTATGGCAACGGTACTCCTCTTTTAGTAGCTGCTCCCTTGCTCTCTAAAAACGAAGCCTTTGCCTATCTTTTTGGAGACGATGTGGTTAAAAGCAAAATTCCGGCAACAAAACAATTAATGAGGGCTTGGCAGAAATACCGGCCGGCAGCAGTCTTAGGCGTTCAGCAAGTTTCCTCCTCAGAAATTCATAAATACGCCAGTATTAAATATAAAAAGAAGGCGAAAATTCCCAATCAAGCTCAAGAAATTTTAGAAAAACTACCTGCCAATGAAGCCCCCTCAAATATGGCTCAGTTTGGGAGATTTATTTTAACCTGGAAGGTAATTGAGGTTTTGAAAAAGCGGAAATTGGGAAAGGGAGGAGAACTTTGGCTAGCAGACGCTTTAAATGCTTTAGCTAAAAAAGAGGTGGTTATTGCCCAGCCAATAAAAGGCATATGGTTAACTACTGGCGATCCTTTATCCTGGCTAAAAACAAATATTGAATTTGCGTTAGAGAAAAAGGGATTTAGGGAAGAGCTGCTGGGTTTTTTGAAAGAAAAATTAACGGCGCAAGTTGGTAATAAGGGTAAAAACCAAAGAAAGAATTAAGCTTATTAAAAGCATTGTCCCCAAAGGAGCATAAAAAGAAAATCCTTCCTTTTTAATATAAATATCTCCCGGAAGTTTGCCAACAAAAGGAAGCTTGCCTAAAAGGAGAATTATTACCCCAACAAAAATCAAAATAATTCCCAAGTTAATAATCAATTTCCCAATTTCTATCATTTGCTTTATTTTAATTTAAAAAACAAACCTTGACAAGACCTCTTAATTGATTTAATCTAGAATAAATTTCAAATTTTAAATGAACAAAATTTTTAACTGGATTAAAACCCACAAACTTACTTTTATTCTCCTTTTGCTTGTTTGCTGGTTAACTTATCACCAAAATTTCCCTTCGCCAATTGTCCCCCTTTCTCAAAAGAAAACTCCTACTTTAGAAACGAGAGAAACCTTGCCTATTTCTGGCGGAGGAATTTCTTATCTTCCCGAGCCAGCACCAGCGCCGGAAGTAAAAGAGCGATTGGTAGTTAAAGAATCAACAGTTTCTTTGCTGGTTAAAAACGTAGTTGAGGCCCAAAAGGCAATTAGCCGAAAAGCCCAAGAACTTGGTGGCTATCTTGTCCAAAGCAATATCTCTAACCCTCAAGAAACCGAGGCAACTTCTGGATGGATTACGGTGAGGGTTCCTCAAGAAAAGTTAGAAGAAGCCCTAAGTTATTTTCGAGGCTTGGCGGTAAGAGTGGTTTCGGAAACAATTTCTGGGCAAGATGTAACTGATGAATATGTTGATATTGAGGCTCGATTGGCAACTTTATTAAAAACAAAAGCAAAATTTGAGGAAATTTTGGCCAAAGCCCAAAATGTTCAGGAAATTTTGGAAGTCCAGCGGGAGCTAATTAATCTTCAAGAGCAAGTAGATAATCTTAAAGGCCGGCAAAATTATTTGGAAAAAAGCGCCAAACTAAGCAAAGTGACTGTTTATTTGGCAACAGATGAGCTAGCCCTGCCTTATGTTCCCACCGAAGCCTGGAGGCCAAAGGTTATCTTTAAACAAGCCGTTCGTTCTTTAATAGGAACCCTGCGCAAATTGGGGACATTAATCATCTGGTTTGGAGTTTACTCTGTTATTTGGTTGCCCGCTTTTGGAGTTTATTGGGTAATCCGCTGGTGGCGAAAAAGGAGATTGAGTTAGCTAACCCCTTGATAATTATTACAATGTAGTAAAATAGTCCTAAAGGGGAAAAGATGCCAAGAAACAGCACGGTGATTTCTATTTCTTTACCGCCAGAAGACTTGGAGACTCTTCAGAGGCTAGCTGCCCAAATGGCAAAAACCAGAAGCGAAGTAATTAGAGAATTACTTGCTTCCTATTCTCAAAAAAAATCTTGGGAACAGATTTTTGCTTGGGGGAGGCAAACGAAAGAAAAGTTTAATATCCGCAGCGAAAAGGATATTTTGAAGATTATTAATGACTAAACCGACGGTTGTTTTGGATACCAATGTTTATCTTTCAGGAATTATTTTTGGGGGTAATTCGAGGCACATTTTAGATTTAGTTGTTGAGAAAAAAATTTTGGCCGCTATTTCCCCGGCAATTCTTTTGGAAATTTCTCAAAAGTTAGAAAAGAAGTTTAGGTGGAATAAAAACCAGATTTTGCTAACTATCAGAACCATTGCTAAGTCAGCAAAATTAGTTACCCCATCTCAAAAAGTGTCAGTTGTAAAGGAAGATAAAAGCGACAACAAAATTATTGAGGCAGCGATTGAATCAAAGGCCAATTATATAATTAGTGGCGATAGACATCTTTTAAAAATTAAAAAATATCAGCAAATTAAAATCGTTTCTCCCGCAGAATTTCTAAATATTTATTGTAGGTTTGCTTAGCCATTCTTTTTCTAATTCTTCCAAACCTCCTTCTTTGATTGCCTGACAAAACTTGGAAGAGTAAGTAGCAAGGGCTCAACAGTAGCTAATTCTTTGTAAATTCCGTTTTTGTAATATCAAGCGCGTTTTGTAGCAATCACAGATTTCCGCTCTAATAAAATTATTCTTAGGCTTTTTTAACACGAATGACCGGGGATCATTTCTTCCGGATAACTATCGAATGTTCCCTGTCTTGCTTTACCAATTGCCACTTCCCCCGCTTGAGTAAGAATTAATGATGCCTCTCCTGTTCCTGCTATACCTCTTTCTGTTTCTACTATAAGTTCTCGAAGTTCTTGGAGTTCTTTTTTATTACTAAACCCTTCTATGTAGCGGCCTTGATTTAGCCCATTACATAAGGCTTCAAGTACCCCCCTGGGGCCTGTTATTACCCATCTTTTAACCCTAAGATTCACTGCGTTAATCGGACCCATTTCTAACCTGCAGCCATTCTCCTCTAACCAGTGCAAAAGCTTTTCTCCTGTTTTTCTTCTTCTTTCTGACGCCCGCTTATCTACCCACCTAAGCGCTTCTTGCAAATTTTCGAATTTGCGCGCCCTCTCTTCATCTACAAAATGCCTCCTCCTGCCTTCTCCCCCCCTATATTCCCAAACTAACCCTGAAGCTACTAACCGAGCCATTTTTTTCCTTTCCTCTTCAGCTTGTTCCGGACTGGGAAACTCTTCAGCGGGCCGAACTTCATAGAGAACTCTTCCAACAGTTCCATCTAAAGATACATCAAGTACTTGACCAATGGATCCTGCCTTGGCTCGTTTCTCTAGCTCTTTAGCTGCCCAGCTTTGTTCCTCCTTCGCTTCGATAATTCGTCCGGTCGCTTCTCTTTCCCTTCTTTTTTTCTCCCCCAGTAGGCGGGCGCTCCTCTTTCCCCCCCCTACTTTTCCCCTTACACGTTCTAGGAATCTGCCAACCGAAAATCTTTGTGTTTCAGGTTGATTTTCCCCCATTTTGTCTATAATATACACCCAAAGATTTGGTTTGTCAAGTATTTATACTCGAAGGGTACATCGTTAACACTCCCTTAGTATAATAAGTATATTCTATTGGCGTCCGGTAAGCACTGACTTAAAACTGCCGCTATTCTTCCTTCAACTAAGAATTTAACCTTAAAAGAAAATCAAAAGCTGATAAAGAAGAGGGGCTTTTGTAGACTTTAGCGTAGCTTAATTTATCCTTGCGACTGCAAAAAACTACCCAACTCAGCTTAGCCATTCTTTTTCTAATTCTTCCAAACCTCCTTCTTTGATTGCCTGGCGGATTTGGAAAACCAGCCTGTTGACAAAATAAAGGTTGTGGTAAGTTGCCAAGCGGTAAGCCAAAAGCTCGCGGCTGCGGAAAAGGTGACAAATATAAGCTCGGGTAAAATTTCGACAAACATAACAATCGCAGTGAGGATCCAGTGGCCGCTTATCTTCAGCAAACTTCGTTTTCGTAATCTCATAGGTAAATTTTGGATTTTGGATTTTGCCTGCCTGCCGGACAGGCGGGGATTTTGGATTTTTAATTAGTATTTGTCCCATTCTTCCTAATCTTGTAGGCATCACGCAATCAAAAGTATCTACCCCTGCCTTAACCAAGGTAAAAATGTCATCAATTTCCCCTACTCCTAATAAATGGCGAGGTTTGTTTTCCGGCAGTAAAGGGACAACCCAGTCTAAAACTTTTTTCATTTCCCTTTTACTTTCGCCAACAGAAACGCCACCGATGGCAATCCCCGCAAAAGGCAAAGATGAGATAAATTTTGCCAAGGTAATTCTTAAATCTTTAAAAACCGAACCCTGGACAACACCATATAAGGCTTGCTTGCTTTTTAATTTTTTGTAGGCTTTTAAAGATTCTTGCGCCCAACGAAGGGTCCGTTCCAAAGATATTTCTGCCTTTTTATGAGTTGCCGGATAAGGAGTACAATCATCTAAACAAAGAATAATATCCGCCCCTAAATCTTTTTGAATAGCAATTGATTTTTCCGGAGTCAAAAAATCTTTTGTCCCGTCCCAAGGAGAACGAAACTCAACTCCCTTCTCGGTTATTTTTACTAAATTAATTTCTTTTTCTCTGGCTAAACTAAAAACTTGAAACCCTCCAGAATCGCTAATTATTGGTCCGTTCCATCCCATAAATTTATGGACGCCACCAAGTTTTTTGATAATTTTTTCTCCTGGCCGAAAATGGAGATGGAAAGTGTTGACAAAAAAAATTTGTGTTCCGGTTTGGGAAATTTCTTGGGGAGTTAAACTTTTAACCGAGGCGGCCGTGCCCACGGCAACAAACGCCGGAGTTTCAATTTCTCCATGGTCAGTTTTAATTTTTCCCAGCCTTGCTTTTGTTTTTTTGTCCTGATGAAGAATTTCAAAATTAAACATATTTTATTATAACTTATGGTAAAATAATCTTATGGGTTTGCCAAAATTTTTACAACCTTGTTTTCCCTCTTGGGATGTCAAAAATTTAGATAAAACAAAAGATAAAAAATTAATTATCACCCAAATTCTAAATTATGGGACGGAAAAAGATTTAGAATGGCTCACTAAAGTTTATTCTGAGAAGGATTTAAGGCGAGTCATTTCAAAGCCCTCAAGAGGAGTCTGGTTAAAAGATGTATTACTCTATTGGAAAAAAATCCTTAACCTGAAGATTAAAAAAATTGATTTTCAAAAAGCAATCTTAGATATTAACCCCCATTTCTGAAATGGCAAAAATCTTTTATGAGATTTTAAACAAAGACCAAGCGCGAATTTTTTCTAAGCTTAAATTTTTAAACGAAAAAGGGTTTTATCTTGCCGGAGGGACTGCCCTATCTTTACAATTGAAACATCGGACTTCTTTAGATTTTGATTTTTACACTCGTTCTCATTTTAATGCTTCTCAGCTTTTGGATGTCCTTAAAAAAAATTTTCCTCAAAAAATTGAAGAAGTGAGTATTGCTGAAGATACTTTATTTGTAAGGATTGATAAAGTTTCCTCCTCATTTTTTTGGTATCAATACCCTCTGGTTTCCCCTTTAATAAAAACAAAAGGTCCTTCGCTAGCCTCAATTTTAGATATTGCGGCAATGAAACTGATTGCTCTTACCGGCAGGGCAAAAAAAAGAGACTACATTGATATCTTTTATTTATTAGAAAAATTGTCTTTAAGGGAGATGTTTAAGGCGGCGAAGAAAAAATATTCACTGTTTAATCCCTATATTGTCAAACGAGCTTTAACCTTTTTTGATGATATTGAGGAAGAAAATGGAAGAATTGAAATTCTCGACCAAAATTTTTCCTGGAAAAAGGCCAAGGAAAAAATTTTTTCCGAAGTCCGCCGCTACCAGCTGGCGATGATTAAAAAATAATGATTTGACGATTTTTCCTCAAAAAGATAAGATAAAAATGTGAAATCTTTGACCCAGCTTTTGCTTAAACGCCAAAAGGAAAAGGAAAAATATTTCAAAAATTATTGGCATTATGCTAAAGAAATAAAAAAGGAGGTAGAAAAGCTTTTGGGCAAAAGTCAGGTTTTTGTTTTTGGTTCGGTTTTAAGGAAAGGAGAAATTCCCCAAGATATTGATGTTTTAGTTGTTTCCCCAAAGATTAAAAAAGATTTTCCGCGAGGGAAAATGTTGGCGAAAATTTGGGAAAAAATTGGTTTTGCCTCCCCCTTTGAAATCCATTTTACCAACCCCTCTGATTATAAAGGCTGGTATCGTTTTTTTATCAAAGAGGCCAAAAGGGTTTGAAGAAAAATGAAAACTGTAGTTATTTGCGGCTCGCACCGATTTAAGAAAGAAATTGGCGAGTTTGCCGAGGCTTTGGGAAAGTCGATTTATGCCTTCTGTGAAGATAAGGAAGAACCCTGCCGAAATGTTTTAATCAATGAAGTTGTTAAAACACCGGCGGATTTGATTAAAAAATTAAAATGAAGAAGATTGGCAAAAATCCCCTGGTCTGGAACCTGTTTGGTATCAATGGATGAAAGAGTTGGGAATAATTTAATAAAAGATAGTTCTTGTTCGGTGATAAGGTTTATCCTCAGGGGACTTCTTTTGACTAATAAAGAGAGTGATGATGTTCACTATTTGTTTGGGAGTCCATTTATGAGAGAAAAGGTTAACCTTTGAGGTTTTTAAATCTCCTTCCGTTAATTGAGAAGAAAACTCATCAATTCGCTGATAGTCAATTTTTACCAGCTTTGCCGTTTTTAAAAATTTTTTAACCGAAGGAAGAATATCTTCTTGCATTTATTTTATTTTAACACTTTTGGTTTCCGATTTATGATTCTATGAAAATGTTTCTCGCCTGTCAATCTTAGTTTGACCTGTTAAAATTGTTTTGTCCAACTAGGACAAGATTGGAGGTGAGAAACAATGGAAGAAGAATATTTTGTCGGGATTGACCTG
>Ga0315298_1010112_pt1 | contig 11439 bp, 9 predicted proteins | sample WHS_1_MG_FD_203077 | JGI IMG/M metagenome (GOLD analysis project Ga0315298, IMG submission 203077) | Extremophilic microbial mat communities from Washburn Hot Springs, YNP, Wyoming, USA - WHS_1_MG | ecosystem: Environmental > Aquatic > Thermal springs > Hot (42-90C) | place: USA: Wyoming... | reverse complement strand
AGCTTGCTGGCTGCATCTTGCAGCTGATAGACCGGCACAAAAGGCTCCACCACCGCATGCTGGTTTTTCGGATCAATCTCCAAGATGCGGTTCAGCCGCTTAAGCTCGATGAGGATTCCTCGGTCGTTAGAAAGATAGGTGGCCACATATTCGAAGGCGCTGGCAAAGGGCTTAAAAAGAATGCCCGCCCGATTGCAAAACTTGACAATGGCCTGAATCTCCTCGACGCTGCCCGGCAAGACAACCGCGGCCGGGGGTCGGTGACGTTTGTCGCCGAACTGAAGCTTGTTGCCCCACACCTGGCAGTAGCTTTCCATGATGATGGGGTCCTGAGTGATGTACTCCGGGCCAACGATATCTTCAAGCGCCTTGTACTCTTGTTGCGTAAGTGCCATGGCAAGGCTCCCTGATGTTCTAGTGACTTCGGCGATCAAAGCGATTCCTCAAGCAACTCCACCAGGTCGAAGATCTTGATCTTGTCCCCGGTCTTGGCGGCCGTGTCGAGGAAGTTCCTCTTGCACCACGGGCAAGCGCTGACGATGGCCTCGGCACCCACGTCGTTTGCCTCTTTGAGCCTCTCGGCCGCCGTCCACTGGGCAAAGTCCGGATAGGCGTCAATCACGCCGCCCCCCGCCCCACAGCACCAAGCATACTCCCGGATGCGATACATCTCCACCAGCTGCAATCCGGGGATGCTCCTAAGCACATTGCGCGGCGGGTCGTAGACCCCGTTGGTGCCCCGACGGTATTTCTTGGGCGGATCGTGCAGCCAAATCTGCATCCCGGCTGGCTTATACTCCCGGCCCTGCCAATGAATCCAGGGCTCACCCAGACGACCAAGATGGCAAGGATCATGGTAGGTAACTCTGAGGTCCAGGGACTTCTTCGGCCGCAGTCTGCCCTCCTCGATCAGCCGTTCCAGATACTGCGTGAGATGAAACACCTCAAGACCAGGTTTCTTGCCAATCTTGTCGTAAAGCACTTTGAAAGTCCCGTAGCAATCCGCGCAGGCCGTAACCAAGACTTTCGCCCCCGCGGTGCGGAAGGTGTCGCGGTGATGCTCGGCGAACTTGTTAAGCTCCCCTTCATAGCCAAGCTCGTAGGCCCGACCGGCGCAGCAGGCCTCGTCACTGCCCAGTATGCCCACATCTACACCGCTCTTTTGCAGAAGCTGCACAGCTGCTCTAGCTACCGGCCAGAGTTGCTGGTCATAGGAGTAGCGGCAGCCGGCAAAAAACACCACCTCGGCTGTCTGTCGGGTCACCTGCTTGACATCCAGACCGTCGGCCCAGTTGCCTCGCTCAGCCCGGGGTTTCAGCATCATGTTGTCCTCGGAGCGCAGACTGCGGAGATAGGGTTGATGCTGAGGAAGGAGATAGCCTCTATCCACACACTCAATCCGCAGCTCTTGCATGTGCTGCAAAGGCTCAAGGTCCTGCTGTACTTTACAGGCAATGTCGCAGGAGCCGTCCATCATGCACTTATAGACGACATCCAAAAAGGTGTCGTTAATCTCGATGGCGCCTTGCAGTAGGCTATAAGAAAGGTTGAACTTGCCACCTGCAGCATAGGCATGCCAGTGATACCGCGCGGCCGAGGGACACCCTTCCATGAACCTGAAATCTTTGATGAAGCGCCAAGGTATGTACTTGCAGTATGAGCAGCGAGTGCATCGCTGCATGTCGTGCTTGAAGTCTTGCCAGGCCATTTCTTAGTCCCTTGTCCCGTCACTTGAGCGAAAAGCACAACTTGCCCGGATTGAGCACCCAGTTGGGGTCGAAGATATCCTTGACCTTCTTCTGCATAGCGGCGGTGTCAGAAGAGCGCCGGTAGGCCACCTCTGTCCAGCCCGGGTAAGGCCGAGCGAAGAAGGCCCCCTCCCTCTCCAACTGATCGACCGCCGTAGCTTCAAGGCGGCTCACCAGCTCCGCCATAGCCGCGTCTTGGGGATTGAAGTACAGGTTGAACTCGCAGTGACAGCTCGTTCCTTGCACCACCGGTTGGACATATCCACCCAGTTGCTCAAGCGGAAAGCCCAGCCTTGTCGCCAGGTCGCGCATCATCTGAGCAAACGTGGACGCCTTGCCCAAGGTGGTGATGAAGAAAAGGTCGCGGAAGCCGCCGCATAACCTGAGCTTCCAATACGGTTCGGGCGAAGAAGCAAGAAGAAGACGATAGAGATCCTCGGCACCTACCTCAACCAGTGTACTTTCGGGCTTTAGTCCATAGGAGGCAGCCAGCTCTTTCAGATCCTCTTCCAGGTACTGCATCTTCTCTTCTGGCAGCAGCCCATAGCCCTCGTAGCCAACGAACATGACCCAGGCAGGAAGGGCAGAGCTAAGGGCACTGATGTCCTCTCGGCTCTCCCGGACCAGGGAAGCCAAGTTCAATCCGTTCAAGAGAAAGATCTCTCCCGTATAGCGAATCCGCGTCAGGTGATAGCAAAGCTCAATTAGTGGTTCCAGTTCCTGGCTGGGCAGGAAGAAGGCGCGTATTGCTTCCGAGCGATAGCGACACTTGAGAGAGATCCAGGTGACGATGCCAATTGTGCCCTGGGCGCCAGACACGAGCCTCTGCGGGTCCATCTGGGTGGGCCCAAAGGGACTGATCTGTGCCTTGCCGATCTCCCATTGCTCCTCAAGCGTATCCGGCCCGGCGGCCTCTCCCGTTCGCATGCGGTCCCCGGTGCCGAAGACAATCTCAGTGCACAGCATGGGATCGGTACTGTCGAAATGCACGCTAGGCATCAAGATAGGATCGCGGTCAAGCGCACTAGCTAGCACCGATTTGGAGCGGCGGGGCAGGAGCGGCATATAGGCAGCTAACCCGTGCTGCGCCAGTTCGGCCTGTAACTGGTTAAACGTGACTCCAGGTTCAACTATGGCCACCCGGTTGTCCGCGTTCACCCGGATAATCCTGTTCATCCGTCGCAGGTCCACCACCACCGCCCCCTCCACGCTGGGGGCAGAGCCGCCGTGGAAATGAGGCGGACCAGAACTTACTGGAACAAGCGGAGTCCTCGTTTCATTAGCCCATTTGACAATGCGCTGGACTTCTTCCGTGCTTGCAGGCCTTACCACCGCCTTAGGAGCTGGGCCAGAGGAGAAACACACGTACTCTTCCAGGGCGCCCTTGTCGTCTAGCACATACTCTCTTCCCACGAGGCGGCTGAGATCATCTATCACCATGTACGCTTGGCCTCCTAACTTGCTTCGGTGCGTAGGCAGGAAATAAGGGCCGGCACGACCGCTTTCCAGTCATCGACAATGCCGTAGTCAGCCACTTTGAAGACGTTGGCTTCGGGGTCCTTGTTGATGGCCACAATGACTCTCGAGCTCGAGCAACCGCTGAGGTGTTGACTAGCTCCAGAAAGTGCAACCGCTATATAGAGGTCGGGGCTGACAATCTTGCCTGTAATACCAATCTGCTTGCTCTCCGCCACCCACTTGGCGTCGCAGGGTGGCCGCGTAGCCCCCACAGCGCCACCCAGAAGAGCAGCCAGCTCTTCCAGCTGCTCGAACCCAGAGGCGTCGCCAATACCCCGTCCACCGGCAACAATTACCCGTGCTTCTTCCAGTCGGACGCCGGCTGTTGGCTCCACCTTCTTTTCCAGCGTCCGGACCCGAGGGGCTGCAAGTTGACCAGCAACCGCGACCTCCACTACCTCACCCGTTCGCCCCTCCTCCCTCACCGCGGGCGCCATAGCCTTCAGCCGCACCGTGGCTATCTGCGGGTCGTTCTTGGAGACCTGCACAGCTTGGGCATTGCCACCGTATACAGGGCGCGTCATAAGTAGACGCTTGCTGCCGGGCTCGACCGCTAAAGCCAGGCAATCCATGGTGGCGGCTGTATCCAGACGGAAGGCCAGCCAAGGAGCAAGCTCTCGCCCGACAAGCGTCTGACCAAAAAGCAAAATGGCGGGGCGGTTTTCTTGGACCACCCGCTCCATCACTTGAAGATAGAGCTCACAAGAGTAGTCACGGAGCGCGGAGTCATCAGCCACATATACCTTGCCTGCCCCGTAAGCGATGGCTTCGGAGGCCAGTGGCCTTACCCCTTCGCCAATCAAGACCGCACTTAGCTCTTGCCCCAGCTCGGCTGCAAGACGACTTCCCGCCCCCAGTAGCTCAAGCGCGATCGGAGCTAGCCTGCCGCCCGCGGTCTCACAATGAACCAGGACCCCTTGACCGTTTGGCGTTTGCATCTCTTGTCCCTTCCTCTCCCCCGCGCTAGATCACTTTCGCCTGCCGCAGCCGGGCCACAAGCTCCGCTGCTTTGGCCTGGGGATCCACCCCTTCCAGCATCTCGCACCGGCTTTCGTGTATCGGGACTTCCATGCTCAATATCTCCGCTTTGCCAGCCGTAGCCGGGTCCAGCTCCAGATCAGCTGCAGTCCAAGTGATGACGGGCTTGGTGCCAACAGACATGAAGGCTTCCAAGCCGGGCTCGCGCAAAGCGCCTACCTCGTAGGTGGCAGTCAGAACGGCAGGGCAGGGCACCGCAAGAACTTCATAGCCTTCAGGCACCGACCGTTCGACGACCGCCGTGTCTCCCTGGAGCCGAACACTCCGTACACCCGTCACGCAGGGCAAACCGAGCAGACTGGCCACGCCGATGCCCACCTGGCCAGCGTTAGTGTCCGCCGCCTGCAGCCCGCACAACACAAGGTCGCAGGGGCCCAGCTTCTTGATAGCTCTGGCCAGGGCCAAAGCCGTCAAGTAAGAATCGAACTCATCAAAGGAAGCGTCCTGCAGGAGCACTAGCTGGTCTGCACCCGCCGCCAAGGGAGCGGTCACCACTGCTCTTACCAGCTTCTTGCCCAAAGTGATGACCGTGACCTTGGCCTCCTGCTCGTCCTTGATGCGCAAAGCGGCTTCGAGAGCGTTTTCGTCAAATGGGCTCAAGACAGGAGGTGTGCCTTTGGGAGGAACGGCCGCCTTCGTCTCCGGATCAAGGCGAAAGAGGGAGAGAGGCATCTCGGGGTCGAGTACCTGCTTCATGCAAACCATTATGTTCTTCAATACAATCCTCCTAGGGCCCGCACACCGCGCCTGTCAGCACGGCCACGACACTTAACACACTTTTAGTAGCATTTGCTAACTTATCAAGCGCGGGACGGGAAACGCAACCCCCAGTCAGCCGACAACGTGTTTGACTAGGGGTGCCGTCACCCCGGTGGTGCCGCCCAAGTGAGGCAAAAAGAAGGCCTGGCAGAGACCCCGAACCTAAGGAGGACAAGTTGGCCTACGGAGCAATGGGAAAGATCCTGTGGGTAGACCTTTCCACCCGGGAGATGAAGGAAGAACCGTTTGACGAACAGACCGCCCGCAAGTACCTGGGGGGCTACGGTTTAGGCGCGCGGGTTCTGTGGGACCGGCAAACACCGGGCGTAGATCCCCTGGGTCCGGAAGCCATCCTGGGCTTTGTCACTGGCATCACCACAGGAACCGACGTGGTGGGCGGCTCGCGCTACGCAGTGGTCGGTAAATCGCCGCTGACCGGAGGCTGGGGAGACGCCAATTCCGGGGGAAGTTTTGGCCCCCAACTGAAGATGGCCGGTTATGATGCCGTGTTCTTTACCGGCGCATCAGACAAGCCGGTATACCTCTACCTCAACAACGGCACAGCCGAGCTGCGCGACGCTTCGCATCTTTGGGGCAAGGACACGGTCGAAACCGAGAACCTTCTTCAGCAAGAGCATGGCAAGGATCTGGAGGTCGCCTGCATAGGACCTGCTGGCGAAAAACTCGCTCTCATCGCCGGAGTGATCAACAACAAGGGGCGGGCGGCGGCGCGCTCCGGCCTGGGTGCGGTGATGGGAGCTAAGAAGCTCAAAGCCATCGCCGCGCAAGGCAACCTGACGGTGCCGGTCGCCAATCCGGAACTGATGCGCGAACTGCGCAAGAAGCACGTGGCCTCACTCACCGGCCACGCGGAACAGCTCCACGCCACCGGCACTCCCGGAATCTATGAGATGTGCTGCGTGATAGACGATGCGCCAGCCAAGAACTGGGTAGGTGTGGCCACCATCGATCTGCCCACTTATGCCAATTGCGGCGGAGAAGCGGTCCTTGAGAAGCAGAAGCGCCGCTTTGCCTGCTGGCGCTGCCCCATTGCTTGTGGCGGCCATATGAAGTCCGGCACCGGCGAGTACAAGTACCCGGAAGGCGTCCACAAGCCTGAGTACGAGACCTTGGCCATGTTCGGTAGCAACTGCCTGAACGACAATCTTGACTCCATCATCACCGCCAACGACCTGTGCAACCGCTACGGTCTTGACACCATCTCCACCGGCGCCTGCATCGCCTTCACTATGGAATGTTACGAAAAGGGCATTCTCACCAAGGAAGACACCGACGGGCTGGAGATGACCTGGGGCAACCACCGGGCGCTGGTAGCTATGACCGAGAAAATCGGCAAACGCGAGGGCTTTGGTGACATCCTTGCCGACGGCCTTAAGCGGGCTGCTGAGCGCATAGGGCGAGGCTCCGAGCAGTACGCCATGCACATAGGCGGACAGGAGATCGCGGGGCATGACCCGCGCGGCGGCTGGGGTTTCGCCATTGGTTACGGGTGCGACCCCACCCCAGGACGCCACAATCAAGGTGGCGGGCAGCATCCCCCGGGACTGGACATTCCTGACGTACCGCGCGAACAAATGACCGGCCGCGGTGTTTACCACAAGCTGAGCACCAATTTCATGCACTCGGTAAGCGCCTTGGGCATGTGCCATTTCGTGGCTGGGGCTTATCCAAGTGCCGATCAACTGGTGGAGGCTTTGCACGCTATCACTGGGTGGAGTGACCTCACCAAGGAAGAGCTTCTCCTCACCGGTGAGCGCATCACCAACGTAAGGCAGGCCTTCAACATTAGGGAAGGAGTGAAGACGCCCTTCCTCTACCCGGATAGAATGAGAGGCGTCCCACCCAAGACCGTAGGACCTCGTGCCGGCATCACCTTCACCCACGAGGAAGTCTACAACCAGTACCTGGTGGAAATGGACTGGGACACCAAAACCGGCAAGCCAAGCAAAGCCAAGCTGGTAGAACTTGGCCTGGAGGACATCGCCCAGGTGCTCTGGCCGTGAGGTGAGCGCCAGGGCTCGCACGCAAAAGCGGACACAGGGAGAAACCATGGACCTCGGTTTCAAAGGTAAGACGGCCCTGGTAACAGGAGCAGGTAGCCAGGTGGGGTTCGGCAAGGAGATCGCCCTGCTCTTGGCTGAAGAAGGGATAGACGCCGTGGCCTTGGCTGATCTTGACCTAGAAGGAGCGGAAAAGACAGCGCAGGGAGTCAGAGACCGCGGCGCAAGAAGCCTCGCCCTCCAAGCCGACGTGACCGACAACGCCGCCGTCAAAGACATGGTAGCGAAAGCCCTCGCAGAATACGGGCGGATCGACATCCTCTGCAATGTGGCTGGCGGCATCCTGCACCCGGACAATCAGCCTCTGGAGGATCAGGACCCAGTCATGTGGGAAAAGCAGCTTAGACTGAACCTGATCGGCACCATGAACGTGACCCAAGCGTTGCTGCCCCACATGCGCAAGAATGGCTACGGGGTAATCGTCAACATAGGTTCCGGGAGCACAGCACAGTACGCCATGGGCGTGGGCATGTATGCCATGTCCAAGTACGCTATCGATCTCTTCACCAAGCAGCTCGCCTTCGTGGAGGGGCCGAACGGCATCCGAGCAAACTGTGTGGCTCCCGGCCCGGCGCCCACCAACTTTCTCGCCGCTCGCTCCGGAGGGAAAGGAGCGCCGTCTCCTGAGGAGCTAATGAAAGAGATCGAGGCGGTTTCCCGGGCTTTTCCCTTGCGAAGGCTGTGCACCGCCCGGGACGTAGCCAACGCAACAGCTTTCCTGGCCTCGGACGTGAGCGGTTACATAACCGGCCAAGTGCTCCACGTGTCAGGTGGATCGGTGATGTAAGACATGGGCCAGTACGAGAAGTACATCTGTACGACACTAGAGAAGCAGCACCTCTTGCCCGGACCCACCCCGGAACAGCGCAAGGAGCTTGCCGCCCAAGGCAGGCGCCTGCCTTTGGAGCACGTCCACTGGATCGACGAGGACGTGATCCCCGGCGCCTACTATGGCGAGACTACTTGGATGTGGCCGGCTGATTTCCCAAACCAGATAAGCTGGGACGAACTCGCACGTACGGGTAGACGCGTCCCCAGCCTGGCTCCGCACGCCCACAACTTCCCCGAGCTGCTTTCCTGGTGGAGTGTGGACCCGGACAACCCCTGGGACATCGATCCCATGTCTATGCAGATCGGGGATGAGGTGATCCCCCTTACCTCTAGTTGGGTGGCCTATGTGCCGGCGGGCGTCTTCCACATGCCCGTCATGACAGGCGAAAACGGGCCAGTCATGACCCGCCCCACTTTGCATTGGACTTCTGGACCGGGCGGTGTATACACCCGGGAGCACGCCAAGGAAAGCCGCGCGGATACCACAGAAGCAGGCGGAGAGACCCTTGAAGAGGCTAAACACCAGGGTGCCGAGGCCGCGGTCCCGGTGGAAGCAAAGGTCGTTGAGCGCGAGACCGCCAGGTATGGACGCTATCTCCTTTACGGTAACGCCGCCGGGGTGAAGCGCCCCAACTTCCTATCACCGCCCGACCCGGAACATTGCCGTCCCATGGTGTATATCGATGAGACCGTAATCCCTGACGCAGAGTTCGGCTGCGACACCAGATGGTATCTGCCGGGCGATTGGTCAAAGGCCGGTCACTTGGTGATGGATGTCCACACCGAGCCGCACGGGACTTCCATCGCCCTGGTGGCCTACGACTACGACAACCTCACCGACCTGGGCGCCGAGGCCGAGCTTTGGATAGGCGGCGAGAGGTACGTCATCACCAAGAACTTCTGGGCTTACATCCCGCCGCACGTGTCCCAAGGACCACTAGTCCTCACGAACGTGGCCAAGCAGCTCTTCTTCAAGATCTCTTACCCCGTGGGGGAGGGAGTGGCGAAGTACCCGGGAGGAAGATAGCCCGGCCCTCGCCGGGGGCTGGTCGGATGGGGACGAGCCCCGAGGCCCCGCGCTCGGGGGGCGTAGCCCACCCTTGCGGCTACCCCCCGCCAGCCGGCGCCCGAGGCCCCGCGCTCGGGGGGCGCAGCCCGCAGGCCCGCTCCAAGGCGAGCCTGCGGGCTGCGCCCCCACCTTCTGGCGCGGCTTTGCCGACCTGCTTTCTGGTGAGCCCGAGGCTACACTACTTCTTAAGACTATACTTGCGTCGACTTGCGCCCCCCACTGCGGCTCGCTAACTTTCCCTTCACCCAGTCCCCGCGACCAACCCAACCAAGGGGGGAGGACAAGATGTCAGACAGCAAGTGGAGCAAGTACGTCATCACCGAACCAAAGTTCGTCACCGAGCTAGCTTTCCACGACTACAGTAACATCTCCGGGTTCACTTTCCCGGACGAGGTCTATATCGACAAGGACCTTGTCCCGGAGGCCAACACCTGGCTCGACATCATCTGGATATGGGAGAAGACGGTCCCCGAGGAGCTGCCCGGACTACACAGCCATCCCTTTGCCGAGATTGTGCTCTTGGTAGGCTCCAATCCCAAGAATCTTCGCGACCTCGGCGGCATAGTCGAGTGGGGCATGGGCGCAGGAGAAGAGGCAGAGAGGTTCACCCTCACCTCGACCACGGCCATCTACGTGCCTCCGAATCTGCCGCACGGTCCTCTAATCTACCGCCGGGTCGATAGGCCTATCCTCAACATCGCCATTGGCCTTGGAACCGGCGACTACCGCTGACAGCGGAGGTCCCTACACAGCGGCAATGCCCTCGATTTCAATTAGGAACTCGGGCTGAGCCAGGCATTTGACGCCAAGTAGAGTGGATGCCGGCTTGCATCCCGCCGCCTGTAGACGGGCGCTTAGTTTGGGCTGGGCTGCGTGGAAGGCGTCCATGTCGGTGACGTAGTAGTTCAGCCGCACGAGATGACCCAGCCCAAGGCCCGCCTGGGCTAGGATGCGTTCCAGGTTGTCGAGCGCCCGGTTGAACTGCGCCAGCATGTCTCCTGGGTACAGTGGGACCCCGTCTTCGTCACATGAGACCTGGCCCGCGATGTAAAGAGTCTTGTGGGCTCCAGTCACCTCAATAGCCTGCGAGAAATGAAGCGGCTCCTGCCAGGTCCAGGGATTAATGGCTCGCTTTTCCATGACGCTCCTCCTTTCCCACTAGCGCGATTGTGGTTCCTTGTTTTTGTAGTTTGAAGTAGGATGGGTGGGAATTCCAGGAGGTGAGAGCGTGACTAGCGTAGACGAGCACCGAGCCCCGGCAGGCCACAGGACAGGACGCGACAAACCTCGATGTGCAATTCTTCTGCTCCAGTTGGGTGTCTAGCTCGGTGAATTCACGCGCTCAACCCCAGGCCCAGAAGCTTCCCGGGGCCTCGTACCGCTGGGCCATCCTGGTGATGGCCCTCCTCATCGTTTTTGGCGCACTTGGCCTCTCCCGCTTCGCGTACACTTCCATCCTACCGCCCATGCAGGAAGCCCTCGGCCTGACTAACACCCAGGCCGGCGGCCTTGCCACCGCCAACCTGCTCGGCTACCTAGTCTTGAGCGTCTTCATGGGAGCTCTAGCCGCCCGCATCGGTCCCCGGCGAGTGATATCCGCGGGTTGCTTGCTCATGGCTCTGGGAATGCTTGTCACCGGTCTTTCCCACTCGTACCTCCCCGCGCTGGTCGGCCGGGTTATTGCCGGGTTCGGTGCTGCAGGCTCGAACATACCAGCCAACACCATCATCGCCAGGTGGTTCTCTCGCAGGCGCCGGGGAATCGCGACCGGTTTTGTCTCCACGGGCGCCTCTCTCGGGCTTATCGTGGCCGGACCTCTGGTCCCTTGGATCATGAGCCTCTACCCGGTGGCAGGCTGGCGAGTCTCCTGGTACGTGCTAGCTGGCATCACCTTTGTGCTGGCAGTCACCAGCGCCCTGGTGTTGCGCGACCATCCCGGTTATGAACCAGAGGGCATTGAGTCCGAAGCCTCTCACGGCAAGGTGGAGTGGCGACAGCTTTATCTGTCCGGCAGAGTCTGGCGGCTGGGCGCTTGCTACTTCTGCTTTGGTTTCTCGTACATCATCTATCTAACGTTTTTCGCCAAACGCTTGATAGCCGACGTCGGCTACACCCAGCAGGAGGCGGGTACGCTCTTCATGATCCTCGGTTGGGCCAGTCTCCCCTGCGGAATCATGTGGGGCTGGATCGCCGACCGCATCGGCCGTCGAGCCGCCATGGCCATCGCCCTTTGTCTCCAGGCGATAGCTGAGGCCCTATTTGCCCTGCGGACAGAGCCGGCAGGACTTACGCTGTCGGCCGTCATCTGGGGACTTACCGCCTGGGGTATGCCAATGCTCATGGCGGTCACTTCCGGTGACATCGTGGGCCCAGTGATGGCGCCGGCGGCTTACGG
>Ga0315298_1010111_pt1 | contig 11439 bp, 15 predicted proteins | sample WHS_1_MG_FD_203077 | JGI IMG/M metagenome (GOLD analysis project Ga0315298, IMG submission 203077) | Extremophilic microbial mat communities from Washburn Hot Springs, YNP, Wyoming, USA - WHS_1_MG | ecosystem: Environmental > Aquatic > Thermal springs > Hot (42-90C) | place: USA: Wyoming... | reverse complement strand
ACGAGCGACAATCACCGAAAACGGCAGATTGTCGCGCCACGACAATCAAGTCGCCGAAACCCGCTTGCCAGCATCAAACCAATCCGATTAACGTTCCGAGGTCGCGATCACTTTCTCATCCTGATCGTCGCGCTTCTCATCCTGATTGTCGCGCTACAGCCGAGGCCATCGGCCCACTTGCTTGCCCACCGCCAAGCAGGCTGCGGATATGAGAACGGCCCCTGCAGGGGCCGTTCTCATATCCGTCACGTCACAATCCAGTGGCTGGCTTTTACGCCGCCACGCCGGCCTGGTTTTGATCCGCCGTTGATAGACAGCGATATTTGCCGATCAGGTTGGGTGGATGCATGTAAAGTAAGTCCGTACTGTATCTCCATTTCAGAAATATTGCTGCAAGAAGGCGCTCCAAACTGCACCGACGCGGTGACATCTGCCTCATGGGGCACAGCTTCCGTATGTCGTTTATTTGCAGGCGAAGTAGGTATGAAACGCCCCGGGCCATATCGAAAGATCGAAGGCCTACAGCAGATGCACAAATGCACTTTATTCATGCGGCTTTGGCACCTTGCATGCTCAAACATATCGCTTTTGCTGACGCATCGAACGCGCAGCCTCCCTGCATGAGTGTTGCTAAACTTTGCACGCAATCGGCACGCATGCGTCCAGGCGGGTGATCGCCATTCCAACCTCTATCAAAGATACCAAGCGTCACGCCACGGATAGCGATATCTACAATCGCTGACCACGAGTATCCCGAGACAGAGAGAAGATAGGCGGCGCCGAGGTCTGCAATCACTTCGGTAACGCAGCCGCTCGCGCCATGCATGCCAATTTTGCTAAGGGCCGTTTCACTGAAGCCATGGCCCATCTCATGGCACAGAGCGAATAGTACGCCGATATCAGGAAGACGCATCAGACCCTGTGTCACTTCGATTCCCATCCGATTCCCAGCGATCGGGGTCAGATTTCCGTTCGGAATGTGGCCTGAGACGATCGTAAGACGGGGTGCCATAACGTATGTTCCAAATATTTTAAAATCCGCGCCGGCATAGAAAAGATCCCCGACAATTTTGATCATAGGGCGAAGTTTGTTTTCGGCATCCATCTGATTCATTGGATTATGTCCCCCTTGTCACGATTAGATCCTATCCCGCAAGGAATATATATCATTGCTCCGCGGTTTATAGATCAACATTTTGAACCGCCCCGGGTTTGCCGGAGGCTCCAACTCCCAAATAGGATGGAGCCATGACGAGTCCGACGACGAACAAGTTTTCTGCTGAAGTCCGCGAGCGGGCGGTGCGGATGGTGCTGGAGCACGAGGGCGAACATCCCTCGCGGTGGGCGGCGATGGTGTCGATAGCCGCGAAGTTTGGCTGCTCACCGCATACGCTGCGTGAATGGGTGCAGAAGGTGGATCGCGACAGCGGCCGCTCGCCTGGTGTTCCGTCGGAAGTGTCGGCGAAGCTGAAGGCACTGGAACGCGAGAACCGCGAGCTTCGCCAGGCGAATGAGATCCTGCGCAAGGCGTCGGCATATTTTGCCCAGGCGGAGCTCGACCGCCGGTTCAAACCATGATCTCGTTCATCGATGATCACCGCGGGACTTATGGGGTCGAGCCGATCTGCAGGGTCCTGCCGATCGCCCCATCGACCTACTACGAGTATGTAGCGAAGCGGGCCAACCCCGAGAGGCGGTCAGAACGCGCCCGGCGGGATGAGGCGCTCGAGGCGGATATCCGGCGCGTGTTCGCGGAGAATTTCGAGGTCTACGGTGCGCGCAAGGTCTGGCGGCAGTTGCAGCGGGAAGGATGCGCTGTTGCCCGCTGCACGGTGGAGCGGTTGATGCGGATCATCAGCCTGCAGGGCGTGATCCGCGGCAAGCCGGTCAGGACGACGATCAGCGACAGGGCGACACCCTGCCCACAGGACCGCGTCAACCGCCAGTTCCGGGCGCCGGCGCCGAATATGCTCTGGGTCTCCGACTTCACCTATGTCGCGACCTGGCAGGGCTTTGTGTATGTGGCGTTTGTCATCGATACATTCGCCCGGCGTATCGTTGGCTGGCGGGTCTGCCGCACCGCGCATGCCGGTTTCGTCCTCGATGCCCTGGAACAGGCTCTTCACGACAGACGCCCGGTACGTAGCGGCGGTCTCGTCCATCATAGCGATCGGGGCAGCCAGGGCGGTCTCAACCGGTCGTCGCAACACTGCGATCTTGTGCCATCATCATTAACTCGTCCAGCGCCTCTGCGGGCGTTCTCCCGCTCCAGTTCCTTCATGCGACGCGCCTGGTCCATCTTCAGGCCGCCATACTCCTTGCGCCACCGATAATAGCTCTGCTCGGTGACGCCGATCCGACGGCATGCATCCGCAACCGTCCCGCCCTGCGCCAGAACAATCTCAGCCTCGCGCAACTTGCCGATGATCTCTTCCGGCTTGTGATTCCTCGCCATCCCAGTCCTCCTTCAGGCCAAAATCTAAAACAGATCACGGACCACTCAGAAGGGGACAGATCATCAGTACCCAACGGTGAAACGCTGACGCACGTGCCGCGGTGTCTCTAACTCGTCCACGAGAGCCATGGCATAATCCTCGAATGAGATGCTGCTACCCTGTTCATTGCTGAGCAATTTGTCCTTCCCAAGCCGGAATTTTCCCGTGCGCGTGCCTGGGATGAACATCACGGAAGGCGACAGGAAAGTCCAATCCAACTGTTGTTCCTCGTGCAGCATATCGAGGAAGGCCCCCCCGGCAGATGCTTCGGGTTTCACTGCTGCCGGAATTCGGGGTGTGTCGATCAACCTGACGCCGGGGGCTACTTCGAGGCTTCCCGCGCCGCCCACCACAATATACCGGCTGACTCCGGATTGGCGTACTGCCCCGATCAGTTTGTGGGGGTCGCTTGCCGTGAAATGGATGGCGCTGATGACAGCATCGTGTCCTGCGACCAGGTTGGCGATCTGCTTTTGATCGAGAACATCCCCTTGCTTTGCGGTGACGCCGGGGAGCGACGGAACACGTTCAGGATTACGCACGATGGCGGTGACCTGATGGCCTCTCTGGACAAGTTCGTGCAAAATTCGTGAACCGGCACTCCCGGTCGCGCCGATGAGGGCAACACGCATTGTGGATCTCCTTTATGGATTGTCTGCAGAAATAATGTGCTGATTCTGCAATATGATCGGCTTCAGTATAAGCAGTGCCTGGTTACATTGATTGTGCATTAACAACCTGCACCTGCTGGTGCCCAAGCGATATCAAGCGTCTCACGAAACGCAACGCAGGTGAGGTGAAGGGCCATGACGTATTCATCAGGTGCGCTCAATTTCGAGGGCCGCGGTATCGAGTGCCTTGGCTATCGCTGCGGCAGCATCGGCATCGAAGTTCCCACGTCTCATCCTCAACCTTAGAGCCATTTTCAGGTTTTCCATCCCGCGGATGACCGGTTCCGGCACATCCTCGCGCGTGCCGCCGCATGCCCCGCTGAGCCTTGCCTGCAGCATTTCGACGGCGCCTCTGTTTGAGGTGAGGAAGGCTTCGCCCTCCGGTGTGATCCGGTAACATTTCCGGCTGCCGTCCTCGGCAGATGGCGCGGCGTACCCCATGTCCTCGAGCCAAGCGAGTGTCGGATAGATCACGCCCGGACTTGGGCTGTAACTGCCGGCCATTCTGTCCTCGATGGTCTTCATCAATTCGTAGCCGTGGCGGGGTTTCTCGCCGATCATGGCAAGGACAAGCAGTCGCAGGTCACCATAATCAAACGGCCGACCGCCGCGACGGCCGCCGAGCGGATGTCCGCGATGACGATGATGGGGGCCTCCGTGATGGCGGTTCTCTGGATCTTCCGGGCGGGCGAAACGGCGGCCATAGCCGCGTATGTGATCTTCGAACATAGTTACGACATAGCTCACGATATAACGAATATCAAGATATATCTAGATTGAACCAAGGTAATTTGTTGAAGTACCCATCCTATTGATCTGACGCGATTTTATATGATTTGGTGTGGCCTCTGATTTTGAGGTTGTGGGCGACGGAGTTGAAGAAGGTTTTGGAACGACGACCACGACGGGCACTGACCCGCGCCCCCGTTCCATGCGTGAACGGAATTAGTCTTAGGCAGAACCGGCACGTTCCGCCGCCGCCGCCGCATCGCTACCTCCGGAGCCAAGGCGGGGATCGATCCTCGCATCATGAAAAAGGAGTTATCCGATGCGTACTCTCGCAATTGCCGTCACCGCCCTGACCATGCTGGCCGCCTTGGCGCCGCTGGCCGCCCATGCCGATGTCACCACCCCCTCCGGCCGGGCGCAATACACCTTGGCCTCGGCGTCAGCGCCGCAATCCGGCGGCCGGGCGGTCTTCCAGCATCAGATGAATCGGATCCACCGGCTCGAAGCGCAGCATTAATGTGACGAATCTGAAGTCCATCGGATTTCAGGCACAGGACATTGAAGCACCTGCCGATCTTTCCGGATCGGCAGGCGCTTCGCGATTTTGATCAGAACCGGCCCGAAATGGCGAACAGGAAGCGCCAGCGCTCCAGCTTCGCCACCTCGCGCGGCTTCTTCCACCACGGCGATGCGCGGCGGATCCGCGCAGGCGACAAGGGCGGCAAAAATCTCCTGCCAGAGGCCACGCTGGCTCCAGCGGTTGAACCGGTTGAACACCGTGGCCCGCGGCCCGTAGGCCTCCGGAAGTGCGCGCCACCGCAAGCCCTCGCAAAAGCCATGCAGGATGCCACTCAGAATCGAGGAGGTGCCGCGCCTCGCCGAACGCCTCGCCGCCGCTGGCGCGCAGGGGGCGGAGATGACGCTGTTCGCGATTCCGGAGATCCCGCGGGATGCCGGCGAGCCGTTCGGCGAGACGCTCGACGGCCTGCTGCGCGCCCATTCACTCGGCGGCGACACGGCGATGCGCCTGGACTCGAGACATTATTCGGTGCTGCACGAGGCGGGACGGATCTTCGGCTCGGTGATCCACCAGATCGAGGCGATGATCCATGCCGCCGACCCGACGGCGCCGCCGCCGCGGATCGAGTCGATGACGCTGCCGATGCAGGCCGAGGGGATGAGCGAGGGAGACCTCGCCCGCGGGCTGGTCTATGCGATGCACCGGTTCGGCGAGGGCAGCGAACTGTCGCTGCACGAGGCGGGGCAGCGGCTGCGCGAGCGGCTGAGCGACGCGATGGGCAGCGTGACGCGGCTGCGCCGCGCGATCGATGACGGGGTGTTCGGCATCGCCTTCCAGCCGATCGTCGATCTCCACAGCGGCGCGATTGATCACTTCGAGGCGCTGGCCCGGTTCGACCAGGCAGGCACGGGCTCGCCGTTCAAGACCATCCGGCTCGCCGAGACCATTCAGTGAAGCTGACGGAGGCGGGCGAACGTTTTCGTCCGGCCGCGGAGGAGATGCTGCGGCGGCTGCAGATGGCGCGGCAGCATGCGCTCGTCGCGGCACAGCTTCGGTCTGAGACGCTCAAATTGGCGGCGACCCATGTGTTGTCCCTGACCTTTTTCCCGGTCTGGCTGCGGACGCTGGAGGCGCTATCGCCAACGACGGTGACCGTGCAACTGACCGCCGATCATATGGCCGCGTGCGAGAGGCTGATGCTGGAAGGGCGGATACATTTCCTGCTTTGCCATGACCATCCGGCTGCGACGACGCGGCTGGCGGGGGACGAGTTCCGCTCCATCGAGGTCGGGCAGGATGTGCTGGTGCCGGTGGTCGAGCCCGTTTTGCTGAAGGCGCGCGGCGAGGGCGATCTGCCCTATCTCGCCTATACGTCGGAATCCGGCATGGGCCGCATTCTTGCGGCTAGCTGGGCGGCAGCGGGCAGGAGGCCGCCAGCGGAACCCAGCTTCTCGTCGCTCTTGGCCAGCGTCATCGCGGCCATGGCCCGTGACGGCCGGGGAATGGCGTGGTCGCCGCTGAGCCTGGTTGCGGACGATCTTGAGGCCGGAAGGCTTGTCCGGCTCGGTCATGGCGATGACGAAGTGCCGATGGCGATCAGGCTGTTCCGGCCAAGACTCCGCCAATCGCCCGCGGCCGAGGCTCTGTGGGAGCGGGCGGTGCGGCTCTCTAGGGGGGCTTGAAAAAGGCGAGTAGTTCGGTGGCCGTTTCCTCCGGGCGTTCCTCCTGCAGGGTATGGCCGCAATCGAAGGCACGTCCTTCGACGTGCAGGGCCTTCTCGCGCCATGTTTCCAGCACGTCATAAAGCTGCCCGACGGTACCTTTGGCGCCCCAGATGGCCAACAAGGGGGCCTGGATTCGTGCTTCCCGGTCGGCGGCATCATGGTCGAGATCAATGGTCGCGGCGGCGCGATAATCCTCGCAGATGGCGTGGCGCGTACGCGGGTCGGCGTAGCAGCGCAAGTATTCGGCGAAGGCTTCCGGTTCCGTCGCGTTCGGGGTCTTGCTTTGTCCCTCGATGTGCTTTCTGAGGAAGAATTCGGGGTCGGCTGCGATCAGGCGCTCCGGCAGCGGCACCGGCTGGATGAGGAAGAACCACCAGAAATACCGTGTCGCGAACGCCTTGTCGGTGCGCGCGTACATCGTCGCGGTAGGAGCGATGTCGATGACGGCGATACGGTCGACCGTGTCGGGGTGGTCGAGCGCCATGCGGTGGGCGACGCGGCCGCCGCGGTCATGCCCGGCGACGGAGAGGCGATTGAAAACCAGCGCCTGCATGACGGTGACCTGGTCCTTCGCCATCTCCCGCTTGGAGTAGGCTACGTGGTTTTCCCCGCCCTCCGGCTTGGAGCTGTCTCCGTAACCGCGTAGGTCGGGGGCGATGACGGTGAAATGCCGGGCCAAGATCGGCGCGATCTTACGCCAAGTCACATGTGTCTGCGGATGGCCATGGAGCAGGAGCAAAGGCGGCCCGTCCCCGCCGATGGCAGCCCTGATATCAAGGTCAGGTGCGACCCGCACATCCACTAGCTTGAATCCATGGAGGAAAGGAGAATCGCCCTGTTCGGTTACGTCAGCCATGGGTTCGCCTGCATGTAGGAGATCTCGAAGTTTTTTATATCGTCACGGTAACGCAGTGTCACGCCGATGGCATCGGGTCCTTCCATCAAGACGTCTTTGCGTAGTGCGTCAATGTCGAAATGGACTGAGGCGCCGTCGGGAGTTTCGATGCTCTGGTTCGGCAGATCGATCGTGAAGCGGCTAGTTTCCGGGGCGCGGGCGCTGCGCATAAGCTGGTTCAGTACCGTTTCGTCCACCGTGATCGCCAGTAGGCCGTTGCGGGCGCAATTGTCGAAAAAGATGCCGGCGAAGCCCGTGCCTATGAGCGCCCGGATGCCCAATTGCCGCAATCCCCATACGGCATGCTCGCGGCTGGAGCCGCAGCCGAAATTCTCTCCGACGACCAGGAAGCGTGCCTCCCGCCATGGGGGCCGGTTCAGAACAAAGTCGGGGACCTCCCGTCCCGATGGGTCGAAGCGGAGGTCATGGAATACACCAATGTCGAGACCGCCGCGGTCGATCCCTTTCAGGAATTGCTTGGGCATGATGACGTCCGTGTCGATGTTCGCGGCCGGCATCGGCGCCGCTATGCCCGTGACGCTGACGAAGGGTTCCATACGGTGTATTCCCTTAAAGCGCACGGCTGTCGGTCAGGCGGCCACAGATCGCGGCGGCTGCGACCATTGCCGGACTCATCAGATCGGTGCGGCCACCCGCCCCCTGGCGGCCCTCGAAATTGCGGTTGGTGCTGGAGGCACAGCGCTCGCCCGGTGCGAGTACGTCGTCATTCATGGCCAGGCACATGGAACAGCCGGATTGCCGCCACGCGAACCCGGCGTCGACGAACACGCGGTCCAGGCCATCGGCCTCCGCCGCCCGCCGGACGGCGCTGGAGCCGGGCACCACCATGGCCCTGACGCCGGAGGCGACGTGCCGGCCCCGCACCACCGCCGCCGCGTCGCGTAGATCCTCGATGCGGGCGTTGGTGCAGGAGCCGATGAAGGCGCGGTCGATGGGAATGCCGCTGAGCTTCGTTCCAGGATGCAGGCCCATATAGTCCAGCGCCCGTTCCATGTCGCGTCGGCGGTTCGGGTCGGTTTCCAGCGTGGGGTCGGGCACGGCATCGCCGATGGGCAGCGCCAGGTCCGGGCTTGTGCCCCATGTGACCATGGGCTGGATAGCCTCGGCGCGAAGTTCGACTTCACGGGCAAAGACGGCTCCCTCGTCACTGCGGAGAGTCCGCCATGAATCCACGGCCTGTTGCCAGAGCGCGCCTTGAGGCGCGCGGGGGCGGCCCTGCAGATAGGCCAGGATTTTTTCATCCGGCGCCATCACCACCCCGCGTGCGCCGCCTTCGACGATCATGTTGCAGATCGTCATGCGCCCTTCGACACTGAGGGCGTCGATTGCGGAACCCGCGAATTCGACGGCGTGGCCGCCAGCACCTGCGGCGCCGATCTTGCGGATGAGCGCCATTAGGTCAAATCACAACTCGTTCGATCAACCTGACAATCCCCGCAGAATAGCGCCGCCTCGTTCAGCGCCGGCGCGCCGCCGGGGCGACGATGCGCACCGTCGCGGTCATGCCGGCGGCGAGGAACATGCTCGGCGGCACATGGTCGAGCGTCACATGAACCGGAATCCGCTGCGACAGCCGCACCCATGAATACACCGGATCGACGCGCGGCAGACCGCTGCGTGCATCCTGCGTGTTGGCATCTGCAATCCCGCGTCCGATCCCCTGCACATGGCCATCCAGCACCCGGCCGGGGTCGGACATCAGTTCGATCCGGGCCGGCTCGCCCGGCCTGATCTGGTCAAGCTCAGTCTCCTCGAAATACGCGGTCACCCAGAGTTCTCTGGTATCGACCATCGTGATCACGCCGCTGCCGGCATGGGCATAATCGCCTTCATGGGCGGTGAGATTGGTGATCGTGCCGCTCACCGGCGCACGGACCGCCGTGCGCGCGAGATCGAGCGCGGCCTGCGCAACCTTCGCCTCGTCCGCCTGCACGCGGGCGGCGGCGGCTTGTGCGGCGGCGGCGGCATTGTCCCGCGTCTCCGCCGAAACCGCGATCGAGGGCAGCCGCGCGCGCCGCGCCGCATCCGCCGCCTTCATCCCCGCGATCGCCCGATCGGCGGCGAGCGTCGCCCTCGCCACCGCGAGCCGGTTGGCGAAATCCGCCGGCTCGATCCTGAACAGGACCTGCCCCTTGCGCACAAACTCATTGTCGTGAACCGCAATCGCGACGATCCGGCCCGAAATCTCCGGCGCCACCGTCACGGCGAAGGCACGGACTCGCGCATCCCGCGTCCAGGGCGTGGCGTCGTAGCGATGCCAGGCGGCAAAGCCGAGCCAGAGCGCCGCGGCAACGACGACGATCGTCGCAAGGCCGGAAAAGATCGGCCGATAACGCCGCGCCGGCGCCCCCTCGGGCAAGGTCGGGCGCGGCAAGGTCCGCCCCTGGATGGTGTCGAGCATGTCGTCTCCGGAAATCACAGCTGCCGCATCCCGAGGATGAGTGCAGCGGCAGTGCAGACATAGATGGAAAGCATGAACAGCGGCCAGTTCCACACCGCCCGGTCGATCCGCAGGCGGGTCAGCCCCCGGCGGAGGATGTCGGTTAGCAATACCGCGAGCAGCAGCATCGGCACCGCCGGCTCGATCCCGATCCCGAACATCGACATTTCGGCAAGCACGGGAATCATCTCAGGAACCATCCCGGTGCAGCAGGTCACGGATCGGCACGAGGACGAGAAACGCGCCGATTGAGACGAGCACACCGAAAATCATCGCCATCGCCTCATTGAGCGCGGCTCCGAGATCGAATGACAGCGTATTGGCTGGATCGACTGCGAGAATGAAGGCGAGGTTGTAGCCGGTCGCCGGGCCCTGGGTCCGGGAATCGGCGAGTCCGATCCCGCCGAGCATTAAGAAGGGCAACAGCACGAGAGCTTCCTCGTCGAACCCCGCGCTGCGCGTGAACAGCGCGAAGCGGACGAACAGGCCCAACAGCGTCCCCAGCAGAAAGCCGCGCAACATGCCGAGCGTCGCTGCAACTTTCGATGGATGCGCTGCGAAAAGCAGCGCCGCGGCGCCGGACATCAAAACGAAGAACGGCCCATCCTGCCATTGCGAGAAATACCAGAACGCGCTGGCCAGCATCACCGCAAGCACCGCCCGCACCCCGTTGCGCAGGGCCTGGCCCGGCACCGGCGACGTGGCATGCACGAACGTCGCCGCCCGGTGCCCCTCGAACAGAATGGCCCCACCGCCTGCGCAGACAATCCCAAGCGTCACCTCGGCGGTGCGGCTCGCCGCAACGATGAACGCCCCGTTCGGGTCCGCCACACTGCCATACGAAACGATCCCCGTAGTCAGCCAGGTCAGCGCGAGCGCATAGGTCTGGTACTGGCGGCCCCTGGTGCCGATAAAGGCGCAGCCGCCTGCCCACAGCGCCATCGCGAGGTCGAATTCCATTGGCCTCTGCGCGAACAGCGCGACGATGACAACGCCGGCGGCCGCCCCCACGATCGTACCAACCATCCGATAGGCCGACTTGACGAAGGCATGGTTGAGCGAGGGAACGCTGACCGTCAGCACCGTCCATGCCGCCCATCGCGGCGTATCGAGATGCAGGGCCATCGCGAGATAAAGCGCCAGCAACGCCGCTGCCGAGGTGCGTAGTGCGAAAGCCGCATCCGCGGGCAAGTCGCGCAGCAGGGCGGACGCAGCGTCGCCCAGGCGCGTGCCGACGGATGAAAAACAAAGAGCGCTCATGACCGATGAGAGTTATTGGCCACCAAATTAGACTTATGCGGAATTGATGCTGAATGCGCAGCCCCGCACGGCATCTGCCATGCCGTCAAATATCCAGCCATTTTCATGCGTAGCCCCTGAGTTGATAGGGGCCGATGAAATCGGGCGGTGTTACCCCTTCGTAGAATGGGGATAACAACATGCGTCATGGCAATTCTCCTTTCACTGGCGAAGCTGACGCAAAAGCGCCGTGGCGTAAAGGTCAAATATACCTTAAAATAGGTCACTATGAAACTTATCGGAATCTCGCCCTACCCGAGCCGTCACATCATGGATTTCGCCTCATAAATCTAAGGGTTCGCCTCTAAGCAGACACGCCGTCTCGGTAAGTCTCAAGCCAGATCGGCACTGTCATGACGACCTCGCTTTATCTATTCATCATCGACCCGCCGTCGCGTACGCCGGAGCTTCGCCGACGTTAGTCGGCCGCAGCTCAATGCGCAGTAGTGCGGCGTCGCGGATGATGCCGTCGGGCGGCGGGGCTGTCCGGCCACCGTCAATGGTGACGTAGGCCACACGGGATTGTGAGGTTGATCGAACGAGTTGTGATTTGACCGAGACGCGATCGATCAGGCGGCGAGATTGGCGGCGTAGTCGGTCCAGAGCAAAAATGCATCGGCTCTTGCGTGGCGGTAGGATCTGGCG
>Ga0315298_1010107_pt1 | contig 11443 bp, 13 predicted proteins | sample WHS_1_MG_FD_203077 | JGI IMG/M metagenome (GOLD analysis project Ga0315298, IMG submission 203077) | Extremophilic microbial mat communities from Washburn Hot Springs, YNP, Wyoming, USA - WHS_1_MG | ecosystem: Environmental > Aquatic > Thermal springs > Hot (42-90C) | place: USA: Wyoming... | reverse complement strand
CTGATAAAGGATGGTTTCACCAGGACTTTCTTCAGTACCGGCAAAAAGGCTCCCTATCATTACACTGCTCGCCCCTGCTGCCAATGCTTTCACTATGTCACCGGAGTATTTAATTCCACCATCAGCTATGATTGGTATGTCGTATTTTCGCGCCGCTTTATAGGACTCCCGGATTGCTGTCATTTGCGGAATACCGACACCTGCCACTACCCTTGTGGTACAAATAGAGCCCGGACCCACACCAACTTTCACGGCATCAACCCCCGCTTTGATTAGTGCATCGGCACCTTCTTGGGTCGCCACATTACCAGCAATTAATTCGCAATTAGGGAAACAAGCTTTTATATCGCGTACAGCTCTAATCACTGCCTCCGAGTGTCCATGGGAGGTATCAATGACAATAACATCGCAACCTACAGCCAAGAGAGCTTCTACCCGGGCTTCACGATCGGCTATACCAACGGCTGCGCCAACTCTAAGTCTACCTAAGGAATCTTTGCAGGCATTAGGGTATTTTTTTATCTTCTCGATATCTTTAATGGTAATGAGTCCTTTTAAGTTGTAATCGTCATCCACAACCAAGAGTTTCTCAATGCGATGCTTATGGAGGAGTTTTTTAGATTCTTCCAATGTGATATTGGATGTTACAGTGACCAAATTTTCCTTTGTCATCACATTAGCAACAGGTTGATCGAGATTTGTTTCAAACCTCAAATCGCGATTCGTAAGGATACCTACCAGCTTACGGTTCTTGACGACGGGTACACCTGAAATTCTATATTTACTCATCAATTCCATTGCATACCGCACCGTATGCTCAGGTTCCACCGTAATAGGATCGACAATCATACCGCTTTCCGATTTTTTTACTTTATCGACCTCAAGGACCTGTCTTTCGATACTCATGTTTCGGTGGATGATGCCTATCCCTCCTTCTTGCGCCATACAAATTGCCGTACGTGATTCAGTTACAGTATCCATGGCAGCGCTAATGATAGGGATGTTTAATTTGATATTACGCGTAAGATAAGTGCTAGTATCAACCTGCGAAGGTAGAACAGATGAAGCAGCAGGAACGAGCAATAAATCATCAAAGGTAAGCGCTTCTTCTACATGGTCATCTAACATTTTATTCACACCTCCCTTTATTACACTTTATGTAGTATTTTTTATTGTTTAAGTTTAGAAAATATCTTCCGTCCTCTCCCATTTCGATGAACTTTGCCAACTGGTAGTAACTCTGACGTCTAAAGCGGGCCGGTAAACCGTCTTTTACGGTACAATAGAGCACGTTATCATCGTTCATTAATAGAGTTGTAGGATCGAGTTTATCTTTACTACCATGGGACATGATGAGGAGTATGGCTTCTTTACCATCATCTACAATTCGTTCTATCGAAGTGACTACATAAGGTGTATCTTCCACCTCGATGTATGCCTGTTCTCCCTGGAAATCAATAAAATATCGACCATGATCATCCCTTTTTATATGTTCTGCAAGAAGAGAAACAATGTCCTTTCTAAACATTTCAGCATCACCGTAAAACCAGTTTCCTTCTTTATCAATTCTGATATTTATTTTTTCCTCGATCATCTTCTCTCCTTGCTATCTAAAATAATTGTTACAGGACCATTATTTACGAGTTTAACCTTCATCATTTCTTGAAATAATCCCTGCGATACCTTCTTTACCCTTTGCTTTGCCTTTTCAACAAAATAGTCATAAAGGGCTTTTGCTTTCTGCGGTTCCTCTGCCTGAGTGAAAGAAGGTCTCCTTCCCTTGCGGCAATCGGCAAGCAAAGTAAATTGAGATACAATCAATAATTCCCCTGAAACTTCAATAAGAGAACGATTCATTTTCCCCACATCATCTTCAAAAATTCTCAAATTAATGGTTTTTTCCAAAAGATAATCACAGTCCTCCCTTTTATCTCCTTTTTCAATACCTAAAAATATTAATAATCCCTGCTTGATAGCAGAGATAATTTCTTTTCCCACGCGAACTTCCGCTTCATCCGTTCTTTGAATTACAGCCTTCATTAAAATAAGCTCCTCTTGGCGTGATGCTAACAATTTAACGTATCTACTTCAAGTATTTTTCTGGCAAAATTATTTGTCCAAACTTAAAATTTCCTATAAAGTAAAATTTATATTGATTTCCAATAAAGGGGGTTAAATTATGAAAACTGCGAAAGGTGTTATTACAATTCTATCGGATAATAGTGTACCGGGGCATAGTGATACCATAGCAGAGCATGGTTTCGCTGCTTTAGTAGAAACAGAAGAAGGCTCTTTCCTTTTTGATACAGGGAAGGGAAAAACAATTATCTATAATGCTTCTATATTAAAAAAGGACCTTAGAAAAATTAACAAAATCGTTTTGAGTCACGGTCACAATGACCATACGGGAGGGCTGCCCGATGTACTTCTCTCCACAGGGAAAAGGGATGTCTTCGCTCATCCATCAGTTTTTGCCGAAAGATACCGTTACAAAGAAACGGGCAAGGAATATGCTGGAATACCCTACCATAGGGCTTTCTTAGAAAAATTAGGGGCAAGGTTTAATTTTAATCGAGAATTTATAGAAATTGAAAAGGGTGTTTACCTTACGGGGGAAGTACCCCGGAAAACCTCCTTCGAAAGGGGAGATATGGATAATCGCTACTTAATAGAAGGTGGAAAAGAAATACCCGATTTAATTTTAGATGACCAGTCTTTAATTCTGAATGCAACACGAGGTATCGTTATATTAGCCGGGTGTGCCCATTCAGGAATAATAAACATCCTTAACTATACTATCGGAATTACAGGGAAAGATACTATTTTTGCCATAGTTGGTGGGACTCACATAGGATTTTCAGGGGAAGAACAACGTGAGGAAACAATAAAAACCTTAAAATCGTTTAATTTTCGCCATATAATTCCTTCCCACTGTACAGGTCAAGAAACTGTTATTCGACTTTGGGAAGAATTTCCACGCCAATGCCAATTTTCTTATGTGGGGACAACCTTTGAATTTTAATAAAAATTCATGGAGGCGGCACCCGGATTTGAACCGGGGTATAACGGTTTTGCAGACCGCTGCCTTACCACTTGGCTATGCCGCCGATACTTTTAATGGAGCGGGCGAACGGATTTGAACCGTCGACGTCCACCTTGGCAAGGTGGCACTCTACCGCTGAGTTACGCCCGCTCTATTTTTTCGGCCGGCAATATAACAGATAAAATTTTTTTGTCAACAGGAAATTTAGGGATATCCCTCGTTACTTCTTAATCTGTCGATAAAATTTGATGACATAATCTAATCCAGAATGAACGGTAAGTATGAGGGCCAAATATAGGATTACTGTTCCTACTATATGGGCATCTGCCCAGAGAAAAGGATAATGAATCATAAGGGCTGAAACTGCAAAAATTTGGCATAGGGTTTTACGTTTACCTAATTTGCTCGCCTCAATGACAATCCCCTCGGAAGTGGCTATGGTCCTTATTCCATCGACAATAAAATCCCTGATGATTATTACGGCCACAACCCAAGCAGGAATGCGTCCAATGGGTATCATAAGAATCATAGCCGTATTTACGATCAATTTGTCAGCGATGGGGTCCAAAAACTTCCCTATATTGGTTACTATCTTATACTTCCTTGCTACGTAACCATCTAACAGATCCGTAAGAGCGGCGAGAATAAAAAGAATGGCAATTATCAGGCTCCAAACTCGCCCCGGATCGGCAAGTAGAAAAAATAACACCGGGATAATAACAACGCGAAGCATGGTTATTATGTTAGGGAGGTTTAAAAATTGCCCCCTGTTTTCGTTCACCGTTAATTTGTCAAAGGAATTTTTAATCATTCCCATAGAATTTAAGTTGGTACTTTTTTCCAATCAGCCAGAAAGGTTTCTATACCTTTCTCCGTAAGTGGATGGTTTGCCAGTTGTTTCATGACCTTAAAGGGAATGGTAGCGATATGCGCCCCCATCAACGCTGCTTCCAACACATGCCTCGGATGTCTTATACTGGCAACGATAACTTCCGTATCGAAATCATAATTATCAAATATGGTAAGTATGTCTTCCACCAGAGCCATGCCGTCATGGGCAATGTCATCCAGTCTTCCCACGAAGGGACTTACGTACTGCGCCCCGGCTTTCGCTGCCATTAAGGCCTGAAGAGGGGAAAAAATCAAGGTCTGATTTACCCGGATACCCTCTTCGGCCAAAATTTTTGTTGCCTTTAATCCCTCCGCCGTAAGAGGTATCTTGATCACCACATTGTCACCAAGGGAAGCAAGTTTTTTCCCTTCGTCTACCATGCCTTCTACTTCCATGCTTAAAATTTCCAGGCTTACTGGACCATTTACCATTGATATTATTTCCCTAACCACTTCTGCAAAGGGTTTTCCTTCCTTAGCAATCAGGGTAGGATTTGTTGTTACCCCATCAACCATACCTAAGGCAAGGCCTTCTTTAATCTCCTCAATATTGGCCGTATCAAGAAAGAATTTCATGTTTTTTCTCCCTCAATTTTTACTTGTATCTACTTTGATACTGATCGGCACATTTTTTACTACAAAAATATAATTTTTTTCCCTCTATAATAACAGGATAGGCTAAACTCTCGGGAATGTAAGTATGACAAAGGGGATCTTCAACTAAATCCTCACCTTTGTGAAGTTTCTTTTCTTCCCTCCCAAGATATTCTTTTTCTTTAGTTCCGCTAATCATCTTTTTAACAAAGGTATATATAAAATAAAGCAAAAAAATATAGATAAGCAAACGAATGAGACCCAATTTCTTAACCTTCCTTCAATACTTTTACCTGCGCCGTATCTTCAAGGCGGTCTAATAAACCTCTAATGGAAATACCAAAAGCAGGATGAATCATATAGGGGGCAATTTCGTTTAGGGGTTCTAAAACAAAACGTCTTTTGTGTAATTCCCGATGGGGTATCGTAAGCTCTTCATCATCTATAACTTCTTGTCCGTAAAAGAGAATGTCTAAATCAATAATCCTGGGACCCCATTTTACCGTTCTTTTTCTACCCATATTCGATTCTATTTCCTTCATTTTAATTAATAATTCATAGGGTGAAAGTCTTGTTTTTATTTCGCAGACTGTGTTTATAAACCACTCTTGGTCGGTTATGCCAATAGGTTCCGTTAAATATAGAGAAGAACGGCGAACAAATCGCAATCCTTCTATTGCCATCATTAATTTTACCGCTTCAAGACAGCGAGCAATAGGATTGTTTTGATTGGAACCGACGCCGATAAAACAAATTATGCCCGGGTAAAATCCTTTAAAGTTCAACGATCCTTTCCTAAGGCAAGAACATCTTGCATGTTATAGAGACCTTTTTTTTGGTTAACCACCCACTTGGCTGCCCTAATAGCACCTTTGGCAAAGTTGTCACGACTATGGGCCCGGTGGATAAGTTCTATCCTCTCCCCTTCCCCACAAAACATAATAATGTGGTCACCGACGATATCTCCCCCCCTTATTACCTGGATACCAATCTCCTTCCGAGAACGTTCCCCGATAAATCCTCTTCTCTGATAGACACAAACATCCATATTTCGGTTTAATTTTTCAGTTATAATTTCCGCAAGTTTCATTGCAGTACCACTAGGGGCATCCTTCTTGCGGTGATGATGAGCCTCGATGATTTCCACATCATACTCGTCACCTAAGGTCTGGGCTGCCATCTCAACCAATTTGAAAAGGATATTCACCCCAATACTCATATTGGGAGAAAGTACTAAGGGGATCATTTGTGCGAGCTTCTTGATCTCTTCTAATTCCTCTTTTGTAAAACCTGTAGACCCGATGACCATTGCCTTGCCAAATTCGCTGGCTAATCGCAAATGATTCAGTGAGGCCTCGGGAGAGGTAAAATCAATAATCACATCACCTTTATCAATACAGTTTCTCAAATCATCCGTTATAAAAACCTCCATCTTGCCTATGCCCAAACATTCCCCTATATCTTTCCCTACCAGAGGGTGTTCCTTACGTTCCACAGCACCGAAAAGTTTGAGCTCTCCATCTTGCGCCATCAGAGTAATTATTCGCCCGCCCATTCTTCCCCCGGCGCCACAGACAATTGCTCTAATCATAATCTTATCCTTTCACAAGTCCATAATCAATTAAGGTTTTCTTTAATTTCAAGAAATTAGCCTCTGTCATTCTGCAAAGGGGAAGTCTTACCTCATAACTTATCTTCCCCATAAGGTAAAGCGCAGTTTTTACCGGAACTGGGTTGGTTTCCAAAAAGAGCGCATCAATTAAAGGTAGCATTTTGTAATGTAATTCCCTAGCGACCTCCACCTTCCCAGAAAGATAATTCTTTATCATGTCTGACATATCTTGAGGAACGATATTGGCAATTACCGAGATAACACCTTTACCGCCAACGGCAAGCATCGGTAAGGTCATTACATCATCACCGGATAATACGGCAAAATTGCTGCCACAGGCTTGAACAATATCCATAACCTGCTTTAAGGAACCGGAGGCTTCCTTTATGCCTACTATATTGGGCAATTTTGATAACTTATATACCGTTTCCGGAAGGAGATTGATACCTGTTCTACTGGGTATATTGTATAAGATTATAGGGATCGGTACACTTTCTGCAATTTTTTTAAAGTGTTCAAACAAGCCATCCTGGGTCGGTCGGTTGTAATAGGGACAGACCATCAGAACACCATCAGCGCCTACCTCGTAGGCGTGCTTGGTAAGCCTCAAAGCCTCGGCCGTGCTATTGGATCCCGTTCCAGCAATGACAGGAACTCGCTTCTTTACGGCATCAATCGTAATTTCAATCACCTTTTCATGTTCCTCATGGGAGAGGGTTGCCGATTCGCCCGTGGTGCCACAGGGAACAATGCCATCTATCCCATGTGCTATCTGGTCTTCTATTAAAGATCGTAGCCCCTCTTCGTCCACATTACCGTTCTTAAATGGCGTAACAATGGCCACAATGGTACCTTGAAACATATTTCCTCCCGTTTCATTTTAGAAAATCCGGTACAATTTCTCCCCGTATTAGGTCGGCATAAGTTTCTCTTTCCCGAATAACGTAGTATCTGCTCCCATCTACGAGTACTTCGGCAGCGCGAGGGCGAGCATTATAATTAGATGACATGGAGAAACCGTAGGCACCGGCACTCATGATGGCTATCAGTTCGCCTTGAACCAATTTTGCGATCTTTCTACCTTTGGCAAAATAATCCCCCGACTCACAGATCGGCCCTACTACATCGGCTACAATTTCTTCTTCCGTATTTTTCTTTACCGGCTGTATTTTATGATAGGAATTATAAAAGCTCGGTCTTATGAGGTCGTTCATACCGGCATCAACAATGACAAAATTCTTGTGGGGACTCTCCTTTATATAGAGCACCTTGGTTACTAAGACTCCAGCGTTTCCAACAATCACCCGACCGGGTTCCAGAATAAAGGTACAATTCTCTTCTTTCATAGAAAGAATACTCCTTGCATACTCCGATGGATGGGGTGGCTCTTCCTGATTATACTTTATGCCCAGTCCTCCACCTATGTCGATGTAATCGATGGTAATTCCTTCTCCCCTGAGGATTCTAATGAGTTTTTTTACCTCTTCAAAGGCTTCCTGGAAAGGGGTAATTTTTGTAATCTGCGAACCAATATGACAACTGATGCCTTTTATCTCTACATGGTTTTTTTTTCTTGCCTGAAGATATAATTTAACGGCTGTTTTTGTATCTATACCGAATTTGTTCTCTTTTAGTCCGGTAGAGATATGGGGATGAGTTTCGGGATTGACATCGGGATTCACCCTAATAGCAATACTTGCCCTCTTACCCAAAATTCCCCCACGGTGATCAATCAACTCCAGTTCCTGGGGTGACTCTATATTAAACATGAGTATCTCATTAGCTAAGGCATAATCAATCTCGTCAATCCTTTTGCCTACCCCCGAGTAAACAATCTTTTTTGGTTCTATACCGGCAACAAGAGCTCTGTAAAGTTCACCACCCGAAACAATGTCGACACCTCCCCCAAGACGGGCAATAAGTCTCAAAATTGCTATATTTGAATTCGCTTTTACCGCGTAGCAGACAAGATGGGGAATCTCGGCAAAAGCCTCATCAAATACTTGAAAATGCTGTTTTATTGTCTTTAAACTGTAAAGATAAAGGGGAGTACCTACTCGGGAGACAACATGGGAGATGGGTGTTTCTTCGCACCAAAGTTCATCATCTACATAATGAAAATAATTCATTTTGAACCTTCACCTGTTTCAAAATTTCATTTTCAGTCACTCTATAAGGTATCGGATCACCTTTCTTGCCACATCCCAAAGTGACAGTAATTGTAAAAATCAAGAAAAAGGTGATCAGGATTTTAATCACCCTTGTTCTCACTTTTCGATAATTCCTCAATTTCTTTTATCCTCTCCAAGACCCTTTCACCGGCCGTACCTCCTATGGTTTTTCGCACATTGATTGCATTTTCTAATTTAACATAATCCAAGATATCTTCGTCAAAAGCCTCGTGGAAATTCCGGTATTCTTTCAGGGTCAAGGTAAACAACGTTTTATTGTTCTTCAGGCAATAGGCAACAATTTTCCCTGCGATATGATGGGCAGCACGGAAAGAGATGCCTTTTTTTACTAAATATTCTGCCAAGTCTGTTGCCGTGGAAAAACCCTCCATAGCTGCTTCCCGTAAACGATCTCGTTGAAAACTAAGATTATCAATCAATGGAGTGAGTATGGAAAGGGATGATTTTACCTGGTCTACTGTATCAAAGAGGGGTACCTTGTCTTCTTGCAGGTCCCTATTATAGGTCATGGGTAATCCTTTAAGTAAAGTAAGAAGGGCAATCAAATTCCCGTAAATCCTTGCCGTTTTGCCACGGATTAATTCGGCAACGTCGGGATTCTTCTTCTGGGGCATGATACTGCTCCCTGTGGCAAAGGCATCATCGATTGCCACAAAAGAAAATTCCCCACTATTCCAGATGATAAGGTCCTCGCAAAATCTACTTAGGTGCATCATCAAAAGGGAAGATGCTGAGATAAACTCAATTAGGAAATCACGATCTGCCACAGCATCCATGCTATTTTTTGATAGTACGGGGAAACGAAGGATCCTTGCTGTGTATTTGCGGTCAAGAGGTATTCCCGTTCCTGCCAAAGCAGCTGAACCTAAGGGCATTACATTTATTCTTTTTAAACAATCCTTCATTCTATTTTCGTCTCGATCGAGCATTTCCCAATAGGCCAAAAAATAGTGGGAAAGCAAAACAGGTTGAGCTCTTTGCAGATGGGTATAACCGGGCATCACCGTATGGATTTCTTCTTTGGCCTTTCTTAATAGACTTGATTTAAGTTCCTCCAAAAGTGAACAAATATTCTTAACTTCCTCTCGGAGGAATAATCTTTCATCGAGAGCTATCTGGTCATTGCGGCTTCGTCCTGTATGGAGCTTACCTCCTACTTCCCCAATTCTTTCTATCAGCGAGCGTTCGATGGCCATGTGTATATCCTCGTCGCCCTCATGGAAAACGAAAGTCCCTTCATCCAATTCTTTTTTTATCCGCTTTAAATTCCTTACTATTAGCTTTACTTCATCTTCAGATAAAATACCTTGTTTACCTAACATTTTTGTATGGGCGATACTGCCCATAATGTCGTAAGGATAGAGGCGTGTATCTATTTCGATGGAAGCAGTAAATTTCTCCACTGCCCTGTTCGTTGGTTTTTCAAACCGGCCCTGCCAAAGTTTCTCGACCATTTTACCGTTCGCTTAAAGCTTTAATTCGGAGACGTAAGGAATTTAATTTTATGAAACCCGTTGCATCCCTTTGGTCATAAACCTTCTCCGCTCCAAAAGTGGCAAACTCCTTTCGATAGAGAGAGCAAGGTGATTTCCTCCCTACCACAATGCAATTACCTTTATATAATTTTAGACGAACAACGCCTGTAACGTTTTCTTGGGTTTCATCGATCATCTTCTGCAACAAGTCTCTTTCTGGTGAATACCAGAAACCGTTGTAGATCTGGCGTGCATAGGTGGGGATAAGGGAATCCCTCAGATACATCACCTCTCTGTCCATAGTTATTGATTCTAAAGCACGATGGGCAATCCATAGTACAGTCCCACCTGGCGTCTCATAAACACCACGAGATTTCATACCCACAAAGCGGTTCTCTACCATGTCCACTCGGCCGATACCATTTTCACCGGCAATCTTATTAAGGAGTGACAGGAGTGAGGCAGGAGGCATAGACACTCCATCTACAGAGACGGGGTTGCCATGGTCGAACCCAATTTCCACGTACTGTGGCTTATCAGGTGCTTTCTCTGGTGAGGTTGTCATGACAAACATATCTTCATCGGGTTCTTTCCATGGATCTTCCAGGATCCCTCCCTCGTAGGATACGTGGAGAAGATTCCGGTCGCTGCTATAGGGCTTATTTTTTGTAATCCCGATAGGAATTCCTTTCTTTATGGCATAGTCAATCATCGTTTCCCGTGAATCAAATTGCCATTTTTCATCCCTCCATGGAGCAATAATCTTTATACCGGGCTCAAGGGCCATGTAAGAAATCTCGAACCGAACCTGATCGTTACCCTTTCCCGTGGCTCCATGGGCAACGGCGTCAGCATTTTCTCGTTTGGCAATTTCAATCTGTTTTTTGGCAATAAGTGGTCTGGCCAACGATGTTCCCAATAGATACATTCCCTCGTAAATAGCATTGGCCCGCAAGGCCGGAAAAACAAAATCTCGCACAAATTCTTCTTTTAAGTCTTCGATATAAACCTTCGAAGCCCCTGTTGCTAAAGCTTTCTCTCTGAGTCCGGTCAATTCTTCCTGCTGGCCGATATCAGCCACAAAGGCAACAACTTCACATTGATAAACCTCTTTTAACCACATGAGAATCACCGAGGTATCGAGACCACCGGAATAAGCCAGGACTACCTTTCTTATACCTTCTTGCACGAATTGAACCTCCGTTTCTATGATAAAAGCATTTCTAATATAGCCTTCTGTACATGAAGGCGGTTTTCCGCCTGATCGAAAACAATCGAATGAATCCCCTCGATAATTTCATCGGTAATTTCTTCCCCGCGATGGGCGGGAAGACAGTGCATTATGAGGTAATCTTTTTTTGCATGGGAGAGCAATTCCCTGTTTATCTGATAGGGCCGAAAAATAGTTATTCTTCTTTCGTATTCCTCTTCTTTACCCATACTGGTCCAGACATCGGTATAAATGATGTCCGCTTCTCGGACAGCAATTATTGGGTCATGGTACAACTTTATCCTGTCACCTGCTTCAGAAAGTCCTCTCCTTAATATTTCTCCGTCCGGTTCATATCCTTCAGGACAGGCAAGGTGCAAAAATATCGGCAATTTTACCGCAGCATTCACCCAGGAATTGGCAACA
>Ga0315298_1010103_pt1 | contig 11446 bp, 10 predicted proteins | sample WHS_1_MG_FD_203077 | JGI IMG/M metagenome (GOLD analysis project Ga0315298, IMG submission 203077) | Extremophilic microbial mat communities from Washburn Hot Springs, YNP, Wyoming, USA - WHS_1_MG | ecosystem: Environmental > Aquatic > Thermal springs > Hot (42-90C) | place: USA: Wyoming... | reverse complement strand
CAAATAAATGACTGGATTGAAAGGAATCCGCCCAAGTTCGGTGTCAACTGGACCTGCACGATGGATGTTTCAATTCGGGTTGCCAATTGGATATTAGGCTTTTATTTTTTTAAGAATTCTAAAGCCGTTACGGACGATTTTTTAAAGAAATTCTTAAAGAGCATTCTTATTCATGGTCGTCATATAATAGCCAATTTGGAAAATAAGGGAATAACTAATAACCATTATTTAGCGGATTTAGTGGGTTTAATTTACCTAGGTGTTGTTTTCCCCGAATTCAAAGAATCTCGTGGATGGCTAAAATTTGGTCTTAATGAACTTATAAAAGAAATGGACAAGCAAGTATATAATGATGGAATGGATTTTGAAGCGTCTACCTGTTATCACAGGCTTGCATTAGAATTATTCTTTTACCCGGCTCTATTATGTCAGCTAAATGGAATAGAGTTGCCTGAGAAATTTATAGCCAAATTAAAAAAAATGTTTGATTTTGTTCTATATGTTCTCAAGCCAAATGGGAGGATGCCCCAGATTGGTGATAACGATAGTGGACGTCTTCATATCCTAGGCAAAAGAGACATTTTAGACATGACTTATCTACTCACCTTTGGGAGCATTTTTTATAGGGATTCAACCTATAAGATTAAGGAATTTGGCTTTGCGCCAGAAGCCTTATGGATTTTTGGCACAGAGGGATATGAAAGCTGGAGCAAGTTATCAGATAAGAGTGTGGAAGAACTGGAAAGCAAAGCCTTTATCGATGGGGGTATATACATAATAAGGAATAAAAAAGACTATATGATCATATCCTGTGGTCCAAATGGCCAAGGAGGCCTCTATGGGCACGCCCATAATGATAAGCTTAGTTTCGAACTTTGTATAGACGGTGAGGAAGTAATAGTAGATCCTGGAACCTATTTATATACTTTTAGTCCAAAAAGGCGAAATTTATTTCGATCGAGTTATTATCATAACACGCTAATAATATTAGATAAAATAAACAAACAACTTAATGAGCCTAAAAATATGGTATTTAAATTATATGAAGAAGCTATAGGCAAAATTATAATACATATCAATAATAAAGATAAAGAATTATATATCTTAAAATCAAAGATTAAAGATAAGAGTAATATTACATTTTTTAGAAAATTTATTTATTTTAAATATAATAAAACATTTCAGATAACTGATTTAATAAAAATAAATGGTAGAGATAAAGACGTTTTCTTAAGAATACATTTATCTCCATATTTAAAAGTATTTTCTAACTCTAATAAGATATTAATAAAAAAAGGATCAAGAAATATTTTATCTATAAATTTATTTTATGAAGCTTTTTATAAAAGAAAAAGATATTGGTACTCGAAATACTACGGTAAAAAAATTATCTCTGATTGTTTTGAATTATACCCGGAAATTTTTTATTGTAATGAAAATTTTATTTTTAAAAAAAGCTGTATAGAATTTATAAAATTATAAATTAAATTAATATTTAGTTTTTTTTAATTATTATTTCAATATAAAAAATGATAAATAAAATATTTAAATTAGAGATTTTTACTATTCTTTTTATATTGTTTTCTACAGTAATTTCCTTGATTGGCGGTTTTGTATTTATATTTTATAAAGTTTATGAATATAGATATTTAAATTTAAGTTCTCAATATTTTAAGATTTATTTATTCATTTTTATTTTAATTAATTTAATAATAATAATTTACAAGTCGAGATTTAATATAAATAATTACGAAAAAAAGAAATTTACCGATTTAAAAATATTTAACTTAATATTAGTAATATTATTATTCTTTATGATGCCTTTTCAATTATATTACCTGCTAAGTTTAGTACAAAAAGGAATATATTATGGATCTCTTGATTTTGCTCGCTATGAATTTTATAAAGAAGCATTTTTACCAAGACTATTTTGGTATTCATCTTTTTTATTTGGATATTTATTAATATTAAAAAAATTTAATTATTTAAATAAATACTTAATAAACTTTATTATAATGATAGAACTAATAATTTTAATTTTATACGGATCAAAAATCCTATTTATTTTTCCTATTATTTCTTATATAATATCATTAAATTATTTGGGAATAGATTATTATGATAAGAGAGATAAAATAAATATCGCTTCTTTTTTAATTTTGATTTTGATCATATTACCTATTTATAATAATATCAGAAGCAGTTTGAGTTATAAGCAGAGCGAAGTATTTTTAATTGATCTTTCGGCCAGCATAATGCCAGAGCAAAGGGACGGGGCATTTTTAATTTTTTATTTAGATGAGACTTATAAAGATAATAATTATATAAAAGTAATAGGTCAATCTGTTTTATGTTCATTATTAGGGTCAAAAAGGATATCAAGCTTATTACTAGATATAAACTATGATTATTATTTAGAAAAATATATAAATATAATTCAATTATCATTAGGATATCATAATTTTAACCCAAGAATTGGATTGATAGGATCATCTTATATATTTGGGGGGCGATTATTTGGGTATATAGGTCCTTTAATCTATATATTTATATTAATTGTTAACATATTATTATTTTATAAAAATTATCCAAAATTTGGGCTATTAGAATTATATAGTTTTATTTTAATTTATTTATATTTCTTATATACATTTAATTCTGATTTTATAATAAATTTACCGTGGGTTATCTATAATATTCAGTTTTATTTTATTTTAAAAATAATAAAAATTGTAACACATAAAATTAAATAATTTATAGAAATAATAATGTTGAATAAAAAAATAATTATGTTAGAAAATTTACCATTTAATTCATATGTTCGCGTTGGCAGTCATCATTATGCCGATTTATTTTCTAGAGAATTTAAATTATTATGGATTTCATTACCATTTCACATTTTTCAATTGCTTAAATTTGGCTCTAAAGATAGGGTGAAGAGTTGGAACTTTAATAGGCCAATAAAAATAAGAGAACATTTTTATGCTTTTACTCCTTTTATTTTATTTCCCTATAGAAAAAAATCCCTGTTTACTTCCAAGTGGTACATTAATAACATGTATTATTTTATTCCCGGTATTAAGAAAATTATTAAGCATTTAGGCTTTAAAGATGCAGATATTTTATGGTTTACTGATCCTAGACATGTTTCGATATTAAAATATTTAAAACCAAAAAAAATATATTATAGATGCGTTGATAATTTAAAAGAATTTCCGGACGTGCCTAAAAGTTTAATTGATATTGAAAAAGAATTAATTAAGATGGCCGACGCTGTGTTTTTTACGTCTTTAAAATTATTAAATGAATTTAAATATTTAAATAAACGTTCAATATATTTGCCGAATGGCTGTAGTATAGAACTATTAAAATCAAATAAAATTAATCAATCTTTTTTATGCGATATTTTTAAAACCGATAAAATTAATATTTTATATGTGGGAACTATTGGCGATTGGATAGATTTTGACCAAATTGAATATTTATCAGATAAAAGAGAATTTAATATTATATTTATTGGACCAATTAGAACTAGAATTCCAGAACATCTTAAAGAAAAAAGTAATATAAAATTTGTTGGCCCCGTAGAATATTATTTTCTCGGAGATATATATAAAAGAGCCAATATTGGACTTATTCCTTTCAAGGTCAATGATTTAACTAATGCGATAAATCCAGTAAAGTTGTATGAATACTGCTTGTTTGGAATTCCTGTTGTATGTCCAGATTTAAATGGCATAAAAGATATCAATATACCTATTTTTACTTATGGACGGAATAATCCAATAATAAATACGATATATAAGGCTTATGAGGCCTCATTAAATTATAATTTCAAAATTAAATTAATTTCTTTTGCAGAAAATAACACATGGCAAAAAAGATATAATGAAATAAGGCATATAATTTTAGAGGAATAAAATGCGCATTTTAGTTAATGCAAAGTTTGGAACCCATAAAACTGGAGTTGGAAGAGTTATAACATCCCTTATTTCTGCTTTGAGTAAAATAGATAAAAAAAATATATATTTTATATATTTAAATAAAGATAAATTAACATGTTTACCAGATCTTAATAATAATTTTATTAAATTAACAAATGGCATCAAATCAAAAAATGTTATCCTAAATCATTTTTTTTCTTCAGTTATACTATTAATAAAGTCATTATTACTAGATATCGACTTAATTATAATTCCGCAAATATCATTTATGCCCTTTAAAACAAAAAAAATGATATTTTTTCAACATGACTTAGCTGAGTATTATATTCCAAATCAGAAATGGTATAAACTTTTATTTAGAAGGCTAATATTGCCAAGGATGCATAAGTTAGCCGATAAAATTATAGCAGTTTCTAACAATACGAAAAAAGATATAATAAAAATATTGAAAACTGAAGAAAAAAAGATAGAAGTAATTTACAACGGTGTTGATTTAAATTTATTCTGCGTTATGGACAGACGTAAATCAAAAGATATATTACGAGAAAAATACATGATAAATGATGATTTTATATTATTTGTTGGAGAGATTACTCATCCGCAAAAAAATTTAATAAATTTAATAAGGAGCTATAAGCGTTACAGGGAAGAATATGAATCTCATCATAAGTTGGTGCTTGTAGGGAAAAAAGGCAAAGATTATAGAATAATTGAGAATGAAATCCATAAGCTTGGTTTAGCTAATGATGTTATATTAACAGGATATATTGAAGATTTTGAGCTACCTTATTTCTATAATGCAGCGTCAATATTCTGTTTCATATCATTATATGAGGGCTTTGGTCTTCCCATTTTAGAATCAATGGCCTGCGGATGCCCAGTAATTGCATCAAATGTATCATGCATGCCAGAAATTGCAGGAGATGCGGCAATTTTGGTTCATCCTGAAGACATAGAGAACATCGTAAAATCAATGAACGAATTAATTAAAAATGAGGATATGAGAAAAGCATTAATTGAAAAGGGATTAGAAAGATGTAGGTTATTTTCTTGGGAAGAAGCGGCTAAAAAGCTTTTATTTATAATAAATAATATCAATTAAAATATGTTAAAAGTATTGATAATTACGACAGATGAACCTTTTTATATACCTATAACTATTAAAAATTTATTAAAATTAAACGATAAGGTTAATATAGAAGGTATCATTATATTGCCGCCTACCTCTAAAAAGAGAAAATGGCGACATATTATTGGTGAGCAATTAAGATTTGGATTATTTTATTTTTTTTATATGAGTATTAGATTTATAATTAATAAAATATTTGCAAAGGCAAGATTGCATATTGGAGGAAGATGTTTTTCTGTTGAATCAGCAGCGGAATCATTTGGAATTCCAATTTATAAAGTAAATAATATAAATTCAACAGAGTCCATTAATTTAATAAAAAATAAGGCCCCCGACCTTCTTGTTTCGATTGCTGCCAGCCAAATATTTTCTAAAAATGTTATTAACATTCCAAAATGGGGTTCAATAAATGTACATAATGCTCCGTTGCCAAAATACCAAGGGTTAATGCCTAGCTTCTGGGCTTTATATCATAATGAAAAAGAAACTGCAACAACCGTTCACTATATGACAGAAAAAATTGATGAAGGAAATATTATTTTGCAAAAAAGAATATCTATCACCCAGAATGATACTCTTGATTCTTTAATAAAAAAAACAAAGTTATTAACTGTACAAGCTTTATTAGAATCATTTGATCTATTTATCAAATACAATGGAAAGCCGCCGAGCCGGCCAATTAATAAACATGAGGCATCTTATTTTTCGTTTCCCAAGAAGGTAGACGTAATTAAATTTAAAAAAAGTGGCAAGAAACTCCTATGGAAAAGCATATATTGACAATAGACGTAGAAGATAATTTTACCTATGAAGAACTTGTTGATAAGAATGATTGGGCGAAATATGAGGGTCAGGTCATAAATAATACAATAAAAATCCTTAGCATACTGAAAGAGTTTAGCGCTACTGCGACATTTTTTGTTGTTGGAATCGTTGCTGAACGACATCCAGAGCTAATTAAAATCATTTACGAAGATGGCCATGAAATAAGTTGCCATTCTTATTGGCATAAACCATTAAACACTCTTAGGTGGAGTGAGATTGAAGAAGATGTTAAAAAGGCAAAAGAGATAATAACTTCAATAATTGGAGTGCAACCATTAGGGTATAGGGCAATGGGATTTTCCATTCCTAAGAATCAAATTAAATATTTTGAGATATTGAAAAAATATGGATTTATATATGATTCGAGCAATAAATACGATCCGGATGGATTAAAAAAGACTTTTGTAGAGCATTCAATAATCTCGGCCTATCCTTCTTTTATTAAATTAGCAAAAAAAAGAGTTATATTTTCTGGAGGAACATACTTTAGGCTATTACCATTCAATTTAATTAAGAAAGGATTTAGAGAATATTCTGAAATTAATGAGCCGGTGATGCTTTATATTCATTCCTGGGAATTTAATAGGGACCAACCCAAAAGAAATGTTCCAATTAAACAAAGGATCTTACAATCACCGATTACATTCTCAACTGAGAAAAAATTATTAGGTTTATCTAATAATTATAAATTCGTATCTATAAAACAATATATTGAAAATAAGGGATTAAAGCGATAATTCATCTTATAAATAATTATTTTTATTTTTAAGGGGGTAACTAAAGATATTTACTTAAGTAATCAGACGTTTTTTCAAAATATAATAGTGAGGTTATTAAATTTTCTTTACAAGATGAATGTAACAATAGATCTGATTTCAATAAATAATTTGATCGTTCGATAAATTTTGAAGAAAACGAATCTTTTTTGAGAATGATTGATACCGCAATTAAGATATTATTTTCTTTTGAAATTATTAAAATATTGGAGGGCTTTTAAATAAATACCCAGTGGATACGTCTCTTAGGGATAGTGTTTATCGTAGGGTTTGGCTTAAATATTTAATCTATAAAAAATATAATATTAGGCTCCGATCATTTTTATATTAAATTATTATAAACTATTTTGTCCGATTTTTATATTATATGAGGAAGTAGAATTCTGTGAGTATTGAATTAATAAAGGGAAAATCTAGCATCGTTAGCTGTAAATGTACAAAGTCTAATAGCAAAACAAGTTTCGTTATTTTGCTTAAATCTTTTTTTCAAAAAAAATTAAGGCTCATCCGGCTATATTGTGGGTAAAAATGAGAGATTCCTGGTTCCTTAAATCTAAGTTGAATCTTGGCCAACTCATTGAAAATGAAGCTAATTGAGGAAATATCAACAAAATACAGAACGTTCCTCTCCGACCATCTTTTAAAACCCCTATCTTTGAGTCCTCTATTCGCTCATTGAAAATTATAATTTTCCGAGTTTACCCATTTAAAAGTCTGAAGGACCAAAATTAAAATATATAAAAATGCTAGTTATTTTAATTCCCTAAGTAAAATTTCGTTGAAAATGCACCTCGCTATTGTGATACTAAAGATAAAAATTATTCATATACCAAATATATTAAATATTAATCATTATATTCCTAATTATAATCATAAGGGTTATATCTTATAGGCAGGAAGACTTTTAATAAAAAAATATGATGACTGAAATGCTCCCCAAAAACTGTAAAGGGCAATAAGGTGCAAAATGGCCTGCCATAACTTCAAAGGAGGTATGGTATAATGGCCATTATGAAAAGACAACAGTATGAGGCAGCATTTAAAGCTAAGGTGGCACTGGAGGCGGTGAAAGGCGAGAAGACCGTGGCCCAGATAGCCAGTGAATTTGTGGTTCATCCCAACCAGGTTCGGAAGTGGAAAGATCAATTGCTGAGCATGTTACCTGAGTTATTTTCTGACGGGAGGAAGAAGCGGGATGAGGATCGGGATTAGCTGGAGGCAGAGCTATTTCGTCAGATTGGTCAACTGCAGGTAGAGAACGAGTGGCTTAAAAAAAAATTTCAGCAGCTTAAGTTGTGGAGCAGAAGCAGTTGGTGGAGAGAGATAACGAGGCGATAGCAGTGGCACGGCAGTGTGAGCTATTAAGGCTATCCAGGTCCTCTTATTATTACAGTTCGACTCGGGATGATGAGTATAACCTTGAGTTGATGCGGCTTTTAGACGAGCAGTATACAAAGGTGCCGTTTTATGGGGTAAGGAGGCTGACGGCCTGGTTAAGGGCTCGGGGCTATATACTAAACCCGAAGCGGGTCAGGGAGCTGAAGCGGCAGATGGCGCTTCAGGCTATTTTCCCCCATAAAAGGAGGAGTTTTTCCTTACCCGGGTTTAATAAGAAAGGGTATCTTTTTTCAACAACGCGGAGAAACTACATCAGGGACTGGGATATCACACGCCCTATGAGGTATATTTTGGACATATACCCAGCAAAAAATTTATGGAGCTGGGGAATTTAAATAATTAAAATAGTAAGACAGGCAGGTCAAAAATGCACCTTAAACAAGCCTCTTTATTGTCCAAAGAATGGGGAGCACCTCAAATATTGAGTCCATTTGATTATAGCAAACTAATGGCTACATCAAATATAAGTGGCATTTCTTAAACAGTTATCAATGGAAAAAGCGGAGTCTTTATTCTCTAGGCCATCATGATGAATTAAGATATAAAATGATCTGCTATCTTTCAAATAATCCATTAATGACCTAAATCATTGGTCGCCTTGCTAGAAATTAGTTATGTTAGGAATATAATTCTGGGCCACATTATAAAAAAATGATATCTTTTTATAAAAAAGCATTAGAAAGATGAAAGTTTCATTTATACTTCTTAGGGGGATGCCATTTGGAGGTGGGATTGAGAAATATACTGAAGAATTAGGCTCAAGACTTGTCAAAAAGGGTCATAGTGTTAATGTTTATGTAATTAAGCAATATTGTTCTTATAAAGGTTTTTTTAAAGGAATGAGAATTATTAAAGTTCCAGCAGTAAGAACTAAGAGTCTTGAAAAGTTGAGTGCCACCTGCATAGCCACTATTCTATCGTCTTTTAAAGATAATTCAGATATCATGCATTTCCATGCTTTCGGTCCTGGTATGTTTTGTGCTATCCCTAAGTTGCTGGGTAAAAAGGTGATTGTTCAGGGACATGGGTTGGAATGGAAAAGATCAAGGTGGAATAATTTTGGAAGATGGTTTTTGAGGTTAAGCGAATGGCCATCTGTTAAATTTCCACACGGTGTTACCGTAGTATCAATAGAACAGCAACGTTATTTAAAAGAAAAATACGGAATCGAATCGGTTTATATACCGACTGGTGTAAACCCGTCTGATTATGAAAAGCCAGATTTAATTAGAAAATTGTTTGGCCTTATAGGAAATGATTATATACTCTTTGCAGCAAGATTGGTTAAAGAAAAAGGAGCCCATTATTTGATAGAAGCATATAATAGATTAAAACCACAATTGAAGCTTGTAATTGCTGGGGATTCATATCACGAGAGAGATTATAAAGCTTTCTTAAACGAACTAAAATGGAATAATAAAAATATAATTTTTACTGGGTATGTAACAGGAAAAATTCTGAGAGAATTGTTTTCTAATTGTTATATATTCGTCTTGCCATCTGAAATTGAAGGTCTGCCTACAGCCCTTCTGGAGGCGATGAGTTATGGGAATTGCTGCCTTGTTAGTGATATCCCGGAAAACCTAGAAGCTCTTAATGGATTTGGATTTTATTTCAAAAATGGTGATGTTGAAAGTCTTGCTGAAAGAATAGATTATCTAATCAAACAACCGGAGCTTATCAAGAAGGTTGGAGAAAAGGCAAAAAATTATGTTATTTCTAATTACAATTGGGATAATATATCGGATCGTATGGAGGAATTTTATTTGAAGATCTTAAACGGAGGCAGTTGATATGTCCGAAATAAGATTCGCCAGCATAATTGTGACTTATAGATGTAATGCACATTGTCAGATGTGTAATACCTGGATGTTTCCATCAAAGAAAGAAGAAGAATTATCACCTGGAGATTATGAGAAATTACCTTTTATGCATACGATAAATTTAACCGGTGGAGAACCCTTTTTGAGAGATGACCTTGAAGAGATAATCAAAATATTAAAGAAAAAGACGAGACGTCTTGTTATTAGCTCAAATGGGTATTTGACCGAAAAAATAATACCCCTGTTCGAAAAACATAATGATATTGGAATTAGAGTAAGTATAGAAGGCCTTCCTAAGGCGAATGACGAATTGAGGGGTTTAAAAGATGGTTTTGATAAAGGGCTAAGAACACTTATAAGGCTAAAAAGTTTGGGTATTAAAGATATTGGCTTTGGCATTACTATTTCTGACAAAAATGCAGATGATCTTTTAGATTTATATCATTTAGCCAAAATGATGAATATAGAATTTGCTACTGCTGCTATTCATAATTCATTCTATTTTCATAAAGTTGATAATAAGTTTGAATTTCCAGATAAAGCAATTAATGAGTTTCATAAATTAGTGGTTGAATTATTGAGATCCAAAAGAATTAAAGATTGGTTCAGGGCTTATTTTAATTATGGGTTAATAAATTACATAAAAGGAAAACCGAGATTGCTCCCATGTGAGATGGGGTTCGATAGTTTCTTTTTAGATCCATATGGGGAAGTATTAGCCTGTAATGTTATTGAAGAAAGTATGGGAAATATAAAAGAAAAAACATTCTATGATATTTGGAATAGCAAACGCGCATATGAATTAAGAGAGAAGGTGAAACGATGCCAAAAAAATTGCTGGATGATTGGTTCTGTTAGCCAGCAAATGTATAAATATTTTTCAAAGCCATTATTTTTTATTATGAAACACAGAATTTTAAAAAGGCAAATTTGTATATAAACGATATTATCTTGTTTAAATAAAAAGATGGGAACCTTTATTATTTCATTTATTGTCTCTTTTTTTATTTGTTTGATTATATTACGAATTGGCAAACATAACGGGGCTCTTTTAGATGAAAATGAGGGACCACAAAAGGTTCATATTGGAAAAGTGCCGCGGGTAGGCGGACTGGCGATTTGGGTTTCTCTTATTGCTACTGGATTTTATTTCTTTTTTAAAACGGGTAATTTTGCTGAGCTGATGTGGAAATTAATTTTATCTTCTTTGCCCTTTTTTATGATTGGAATTTTAGAGGACATTACAAAAGCCATTCGAGCCCAATATAGATTTTTTATTATGCTTTGTGCAGCAGTTTTACCTTTTTATTTAATAGATGCAAGATTAATAAGATCATCTATATCAGTTTTGGATCAACTCTTATCTTTCTGGCCAGCTTCTTTTATCATAACAATAATTGCAATAGCTGGATTTGCCAATGCAATAAATATAATTGACGGTTTGAACGGGCTTTCTGGCGTTATATCTATTTTGATTATAGGGGGAATAGCTTATGTTGCTTTTAAAGTCGGCGATTTGAATATTTTGATAATTTCGTTTGCCGTTGCAGG
>Ga0315298_1010098_pt1 | contig 11453 bp, 17 predicted proteins | sample WHS_1_MG_FD_203077 | JGI IMG/M metagenome (GOLD analysis project Ga0315298, IMG submission 203077) | Extremophilic microbial mat communities from Washburn Hot Springs, YNP, Wyoming, USA - WHS_1_MG | ecosystem: Environmental > Aquatic > Thermal springs > Hot (42-90C) | place: USA: Wyoming... | reverse complement strand
GAGGCTAAAAAATTAAGGTCAATTTTAGATGGAGTTAATTTACCTGATGAGTTTTATCAAGATTAGTTCAGTTTCTATTGTAATAGGGACTGAAACATAATTTAGTTCCTATTCTAATAGCAACTGATAGGAAAAATAAATTAAAAGTATAAAAATGAAGATTTATTAAAACAAATTGGGATTATTTAAAGAGGGCAGGATTTAATTTGAGAAATTGGAAAGATAGACAAATTATAGTTTTTGCGAAAAAATGTAGAGAAATTAAAAAATGAGAAACAAAAGAATAAAATTTAAAAACTATTACGCTTTACTTTGTTATTCCTCTAAAGAGCCATTAGTTTGCGGGGTTTATGCTTCACGCCGAGAAGCGAAAGAAGCAAATAAAGAAATCAAGGATTGTCCAGCAAAACATAGAATAATAAAGGTCGACGGGGAGTTGTTTATACGAAAGTGTAAACATCGGAAAATATGAATGTCATAATTAAACAGTTTTATAAACCCACTCATTGGAAAGGAAATAAAGCCTGGATTAATTTAAGGGAAGATTTTGTTAAGCAGGCCAAAAAAGCGAAAAAATATATTGTTGTAAAGATTAACAATGATTATTGTAAACCCGTTGATCCGAATGTATTATTAAAATATGGGGTTAAAACTCAGGCGGTATTTCTTTATCCCGAAAGCCCGATGAAACTTATTGGGTCTTATTTTGAGGTTTATCCACAAGAGAAACAAGAGTGGATAGAATCAGACCCATATTTTTGGGAGAATTTAACTTAATTTTTTAGCACAATTTAGTTAAGGGTTACAGTCAATATGACAGAAAATCAATTTCTTAAAAGATTGGCTGAAATTGAGCTAATTATTAAAGCCGAAAGTTATAAATATCACATTCCTGGAATGGAACCAGATGATATTCAGCAGGAAATTCGGCTCCGTTTATGGCTAAAATACTCAACATTTAAGGGTAGGTCATCATTTAAAACTTGGGCTAATAAAGTAATCAAAAACTGCATTAAAAATCTTATGAGAGATAGCCAAACTGATAAATCTAAGGCTTTAAATACCGCAATTAGTTTAGATGAATTCTTAGATGAATTGGACGAACCTGATTAAAAAAGTGTCTATTGTTATATAGGGATATAACAGGAATATGTCAAAAGTGCTAATTACAGGCGGTTGTGGCTTTATTGGCTCTCATTTTGTGGAGCATTTCTTAAAGGCTACTGACTGGGAAATTATAGTTTTAGACAAGTTAAATTATGCTTCTGCTGGCTTGGACCGATTAAGAGATATTAATGTTTTTGATGAGAAAAGAGTAAGAATTTTTACAACTGATTTAGCCAAGCCATTTGAAGAGGGTTTAAAAAAAGAAATTGGAGAAGTAGATTATATTATCAATCTTGCAAGCGAAAGCCATGTTGACAATTCAATCAAAGACCCCGTGCCGTTTATCCAGAACAATGTCAATCTGGTGCTTTATTTATTAGAATGGGCAAGAGAATTGAAGGGATTAAAAAAGATAGTTCAATTCAGCACGGATGAGGTGAATGGAACCGCTCCTTTTTATCATAACTACTCAGAAGGAGACAGATTAAATCCAGGCAATCCTTATTCAGCCTCAAAAGCGTCTCAAGAGATGATTTGCAGGGCTTATTCCAATACTTACAAACTGCCAATTATTATTACCCGCACAATGAATGTTTTTGGTGAGAGACAGCATCCAGAAAAGTTTATCCCTTCCACTATCAGAAAAGTTTTGAATGGAGAAACGGTTATTATTCACGCTGATCCAACTAAAACAAAATCAGGTTCTCGGTTTTATATTCACGCCAGGAATGTAGCCAAAGCAGTTCACTTTTTATTAGAAAATGTTAATGAATGGCTTGATAAAATAGATGCTTCTTCAGGTGTTTTCAATATCGTTGGCGAAAAAGAACTTTCCAATTTAGAAGTGGCTCAATTTATTGCGAAGGTTTTAAATAAGGAATTAAAGTATGAAATGGTGGATTTTCATTCCAGCAGGCCAGGACACGATCTCCGTTATGCTTTGGATGGAAAGAAAATGTATTTATTAGGTTGGAGACTTCCTAAAAGCTTTGAAGAAAGCCTTACAAAAACAATTCAGTGGTATTTGAATCATTCGAGGTGGCTTAATTTATAATATGGAGGAAATTCAAAAAACTTGGTTAGACGAGGCAATTGAAAGAGAAGCGCTGCCTCAATCCGCAAGAACTGAGACCACTCAGGAATTTTGTGTTAGATGGGGCATTCCGTCAAGCACTTATTATTATAATATTTCTAAACCAGAAATAAGAAAACAGATTTTAAATCTGGCTTTAAATTACGCAAGGAAATATACTTCTGATATATTAGAAAAAATTGGAGAGGAAGCTAAAAATGGCAATATGAAAGCGGCTGAATTGTATCTTAAATTTATTGAGCAATTAGATGAGAAATTTGATATTAAAGGAGAGCTTCCAGTAATTTTTAAAGTTATAAAAGACGATGGAACAAACAATCAAACTCCATCCTAAACAATATGGGGCATTTATTGATGAGAAACCTTATGTTGTATGTATTGCGGGGTTTCAAAGTGGCAAAAGTTTTTTAGGTTCTATTTGGTCCGCTAAAAAGATATCTGATTTTCCTGACAAAAATGGACTTATAGCGGCTCCGACCTACAAGATTTTAAATCAATCAACCCTTGAAAAATTTTTTCAGTTATTTCCACAATACAGGAAATATTATAAACAACAACAATCAATTTTAGAATTACCCAGCGGCGGAAAGGTTTTTATCCGCTCCACTGATGAACCGCTGGGATTAGAAGGAATGACTTTAAAATGGGCTTGGTTAGATGAAGCGGGAATGATGAATAGATTGGTTTGGAATATCGTCAGAACTCGTTTGGCAATAGAAAATGGTCAATGTCTCATTACAACCACTCCTTATTCGCTGAATTATTTATATAGTGAGGTTTATCAGCCGACGATAAAAGGAGAAGATCCAGATATTTCAATTCATAAATGGAGAAGCATAGATAATCCATATTTCCCGAAGGACTTTTTAGAAAAAGAAAGAAAACGCTTAACTCCGCAGGAATTTGCCAGACGATATGAAGCGGAATTTGTAAGAATGTCTGGACTGGTTTATGAACTTTCACCTAATCACATTATTCCGCCAAAAGAAATTAACAATCCAGAGGCAGTGATTGCGGGAATTGATTGGGGCTTTAAAAATCCTTGCGCAATAGCAGTAATTATTAAAAAAGACAATGTTTATTATTTGGTTGATGAATTTTATCAGACAGAAAAAACAACTGCTGAAATAATAGCCAAGTTAAAAGAATTTAGAGACAAATACCACATTAATTATTATTTTCCCGACCCAGCCGAGCCAGATAGATTAGAGGAAATGAAAAGAGAGGGATTAATTCCAAGCGAAACAAGCAAGGATATCAAAGCGGGGATTAGTTATGTTCAGGAACTTATAAGGACAAATAGATTTTATGTTTTTTCTACTTGTAAGAATGCTTTAGAGGAATTTAATTTTTATCACTACGACGAAGAGAAGCCTAAAGAAGAGCCAGTAAAAGAAATGGACCACTTAATGGATGCGATAAGATATGCCGTAGTGGGACACAAAAATTATATTCCTGTAAATAACGAAAAAATTCTTTATCACATTTATCAGCGTCGTAATAATCCACAAACATTTGAATAATGCCGTTCAAATCCCAGGCACAACTTAGAAAATTTGCTTCACTGGTAAGACAAGGTAAAATGAGCCAGCGAGTTTTTAATGAATGGTTAAGAGCCACTCCAAATGTGAAGGCTCTACCAGAAAGAATAGGGCGTAAAAAATCAAAAAAATATGCTAAAAGAAATAAAAGATAAAATTGATACTTATAAAGGTTCAAGCGTTGATTTGGGTTATGGATTGAGTTTTAATCAATGGGAAACATTGAGGAGAATTTTCTTTTATCAAAACTCAAAACATTTAAGCGGTGATATTGACCCATTAACCAAGAAAACCAAGCCATTTCCTAATATTTCAAGATTTAGAGCGAGAGTTGTGGCAAAAATGCTTGATTTTGATGTCAAGGATTTAAGAGTTATAACTGACAGCGTTTATGATTTATTGGCTCAACTTAAAGCGTATCTTTTGGAAAAGAAAATTAAAAACTGGGCAAAAGAGAACGGATTCGGGTTTTTATTGAACCAGATTGTAGTAAATGTATCAGATTATGGCTCTGCTTTGGTAATGAAACTTCCTGGTAAGATTCCAGAAATTATTGACTTAAAAAGCGTTTATTTTGATCCGAGCGTAGAGAAAATTCAAGATGCTCCTTCAATTGTTTTGGAGAGGGAATTTTTTGTTTATGAGCTGGAAAATAAAAACTGGGATAATACTAAATTATTGATTAATGAATTGGAGAATGAGAAAAAGGATAAAATCACGGTTTATTACTATTTTGGATATTTTAAGAAAGGCAAGAAATATCAAAAAGGAGTTAAAATTTACAGCGATGCTTTAAAAAACTACAAAGAAGGCATTAAATTGTTTGAGGAATGGTTTGATGAGTATCCTTTTTATGATTTTCACATTAACAAAATTCAAGGACGCTGGCTTGGTGTGGGAACTTATGAGGAATTATTCCATCCCCAAATTAGAGAACTAATAAACGCTGGTTTAAGAGCCAGAGCATTAGAATTGGCCTCTAAACAGGTTTTACAAACGCCAAATGAAACCGCATTGAAAAACATTGTCTCTGATATTGAAACTGGTGATGTTATTTTGGGCGATATTAGACCAATTCCATTAGAAAGCCGAGCATTGACGCAATTTCAACAAGAAACTGAATACTGGAATGCTTTGGCCGATAGGAGCACTTTTACTTATGATGTGGTAAGGGGAGAAGGATTGCCAGCTACTACCCCAGCAACAAATGCTACTATCCAGACACAGATGGCAACCTCAACCTTTCATTTATTAAGAGAGAACTTGGCATTTCAAATTGTCAACTTTATTAAAAAGGCGGTTTTGCCAGATGTTTTGAAAGAATCAAGAGGAGAAATGGTTTTGCGGTTTACTTCCAGTTTTGAGGATATTAATAAATTTGATGAAATGATAGCCAAAATTAAAATCAATGAATATGCTGTTAAGTATTTAGAAGCCACTGGTTTTTATCCGTCAGACATTCAAGAGGTTGAAGGCAAAATTAAAAACGAATTAAAATCAGCGGGTTTAATTAGAGGAGTTAAAATACCAAGAGGATTCTTTGCCGACCTTAAAGATGTTGATATTATTATTGATTCAGAATCAAGAAATGTTCCGCTTGAAGCTCAAAATCTTAATACCTTGCTTCAAATGATAGTTTCTAATCCGCAAGCGTTATCAAATCCGACGGTTAAATCTTTGATTTATGCTTATGCTGAAAAAATAGGTATTTCTCCTATTGAATTGGAGCGGATTCAAAGGTCGGAATTAACACAAGTTCAAAATGTTAATCCAGGACAACCTACAGGACAACCTCAAACAAGCGTGTCGCAACCTCAAGAACAGCAAGGATTGGGAATTAGTCCAGCAATTATTAATAAACTATCTCAATAGTATTGTTAGAATTGACAATCTAACCAAAGAGGAATTATCCAAAGATTTGAATAGTGTCGTTTTAGGCAGAATTTCCGCTTATAATGCTATCCTTCAATTTTTAAAAAGTGTGGAGTTATTAGGAAAAGAGCCGTCGGCAAAAGAGGAAAATTTTGAGTAAAATTTTGAGTAAAAGTTTGAGTAAAAGTTTGAGTAAAGGTCGGGTTTTCATAAAAATATGGTTAAAAAATGGATTCAAAAAGCTATTAATCCTAAAAACATTGGCAGATTAAGGAGAACTGCGAAGGTTAAGAAGGGTCAAAAAATTCCGCTTGCTAAACTTCACGAATTGGCTAAAAAGCCAGGTAAAACAGGCAGGAGAGCAAGATTGGCATTAATTTTAAGACGATTTAAGTAAAAAGTTTAAATAAAAAGTCGGGGTTATCGCTTCCCTTAAAAGCGATCGAGTAATCCAACTCTTAATATGGATAATGAACAAGAGTTTCAAGACTCTTTAAATCTTGATGAGGGGACGGGAACCCAAGAACAAGAAACCGCCAATGAAGAAATTTCATTGGATTCTTCATTGGAAGAAGGGCAGACAGCTGAGGAACAACTCCAAAAAGTTTTGGAGTTAAACAAAAGACTGTTTGCTCGTGCCAAAAAAGCCGAAGAGAGGTTGAAGGCTTTAGAGGCTAACAAAAAAGAACCTCAATCTGAAAAGGTCGTTGAAAAAGAAAACGATTCTTTCTGGAAGCAAAAGATTGAGTTTCTGATTCGCCACAAGGATTTTGATGAAGAACATTTGGATTATTTAGAGGCGGTGGCTAAAGGCAAGGGAATTTCTCTTGAAGAGGCATATAAATTACCTATTGTTCAAAAAGCAATAGAGCAATCCTTAAAAGAGAAAAAACTTGCCGAAGCACTCGAAGGTGGAAGATCTAAGGGTGGAGAAATCAAGTCTTTAGATCAAGAAATCAGAGAGGCTTCTAAAGATCCGGAGAAGCACAAAGAATTGTGGAAGAAACTTCAATCTTCTCCTACTGGTTTTCAAGGCGAATAATAAAAAATAGCTCTTTAAAAAATCAGTGGGAAATTCCAGGGAGATCGTGAGTTTATTATATGGCATTTCCTACTGATACTTTCACTGGAACAGATTTGGCGAGCTTTATTCCGTCAATTTGGGGCGATAGAATCAATGATTTCTTTAAGAGGAAACTCGTTTTGGGCAATTTCTTCACTGATAGAAGCGAAGAATTAGCCGATGGCGGGAAAACTCTTTATACTCCAGGATTGACGGAAATGACTGCTAACAGCAAAACCAATGGTGCCGCTGTTACTCTTAACTCTCCAACCGAATCAAGCGTCACATTAACGGTTGATACTTGGTTTGAGGTAAGCTTTGCGATTGAAGATAAAGAAGCCGCACAAGTCAAGAAATCATATAACCTTCAAGAAGCGTATGCGAAAAATGCCGCTTATACTATTGCTAAGAAATTAGATACTGCTATTGCGGCATTATTTAGTGGATTCAGCTCAACTGTTGGTTCTTCAACTACCAATGTTGCTGATTCTGATATCCGCTCTGCTATTGCCACTCTTGAAGCGGCTAATGTTGATCTTGATGAGTGTGCTTTCTTCTTCCATCCAACGGTATTTTGGAGACAGTTGCAGGCTATTGATCGTTATGCTTTAGCAGTCAATACTCCAGTCCAAGATCCAGTTGCGAAAAGACCAATGGCATCTTTGTATGGCATTCCAGTTTATGTTACCACTGCTGTTCCTTATGTGGAAGGCACGAATGGTCACATAAACTTACTTGCCCATAAGGATGCTATTCATTTCGCAACCTTATCCTTGGAGAAGCAATCGCCAAATACTAAAATTGGTGAATACAACGTTAGGATTCAATCAAACTATATTCCTCAATATCTTGCTACCGTTACAACCGCAGATATTGTCTACGGTGTGGTAAAAAATCGTGATAATGCGGCAGTGCAGATTTTATCAACTGCTACTTACGCTGAATAGTTTGGTTGGTTCTAACAACCTTGCTTCCCTCCTCTCCTCACGCCAGACCGATGGAGAGGAGGTGGTCTGGCAGGAAGGTTTTAGAAGGTTTTTAAAAATATGAAAAACATTTTACAGAACAACAATAAAGACGACAAGCCACGAATTGTGGTTAGTCCGAATCTTAAAAAAATTAAAGTTGTTATTGATGGAAAAACTGGAAAAATTTTAGAGGAAACAATTGATGGAAACAAAGTTGATATTTCTATTAAGGATGTCTCTGGGGATAATTCTGGGGATAATTCTGGGGATAATTTTGATAATAACAAAATATGAAAGTATATTTTATTGGCGATAGATATGAAGGCTGTTATTATGTCCGCTGTATGCTTCCTTTGAGAGAAAATGGCTGGGACGGAATGAAAACTTCTTTATATGGATCGCTTGCTGATTCAGAAAGAATGTTTCAGGGAGCAATGGCTTCTGATATTATAGTTTTTCAAAGACCAATGTATAGAAACAAACTTGCGGCGGCTCAATTGCTTAAACTTAAAGGAAAGAAAATTGTTTTTGATAATGATGACACTTATTTAGAAAATTCTGGGACGCCAGCAACGATGTTTTATGGGATAAGAAAACTGGTAAAAAAGATAAATAAAATATTGTATAACTTTATTAAAATATCCGATTTAGTGACAACCACCACAAAGTTTCTGGCTAATGAATATGTTTCTTTAAATAAAAATGTAGAAATTTTACCGAATTGTGTTGATCCCGATGATTGGGACGAACCAAAAGAAAATACCAGTGGAAAAGTAAGAATAGGAATAATTGGAAGCACATTATCAACGGGAGATTATGAGGTGGCATCAAAAACGATTTCAAAATTACTTGAAAGAGATGATGTTAAATTAGTAGTGCTGGGAGTAAACAAAGACCTTGATAAAAGTCCTATTTTATACAAAATTTTTAAAAAAGAATTTGAATTTCTTAAAAAGATAGAGGATAAAATTGAGTGGCATAATACAGTTGACCACTCCGAATATAATCAATTTCTTGTAGATTTAGCGGTGGATATAATGATGATTCCGAGAAAAGATAATTATTTCAATCGCTGTAAAAGCAATCTAAAATTTTTGGAAGCGTCAATGGCTGGAATGGCAGTTGTTGCTCAGGGATTTTCTGACGGGCAATCTCCTTATCAGCAAAACAAAGAGGATACTAATTATATGAGAATAGTGGTGGACAATGATAAGTGGTATGATGAAATTGATTATCTGATTAGAAACGAAAGCGAAAGAAAGGAAATGGCCAAAAAAGCCAAAGAATATGTTCTAAAAAATTATAACATTAAAACAAAGTCGTATTTATGGGTTGATGCTTATAAAAAAATATATGAGAGAAATTTTTAGAGAGGATAAAAAAATCAAATCAATTCTTTTGGAACGAAAAGAGTTGATTGAAAAGGGGCGGGAAATTACCAAGCAAATTGAGGAATTAGAAACTGAACGAAATAAAATTGCTTTGAAGGCTGAAAAATTAAGAGACAAGATTATCCCTTGGGCTAACAAAATCAGAAAAGAGGAATGCGGGACTTATGAGAACATTGAGAAAATAGAGCCAGTATATGATGACCCAAATGATTATCAAATAAAAATAACTATTTTTGATGCCGTTGAGGAATATAAAAAGGCATTAGATGAGAAAATAAAGCAAGGCAAATGGTAATATGCATTAATATGCATCAAGAAGTTTTAAATTTTTTACAAAGAGTAAAAGAAAAATATCCTGAAAAATTTAAAAATGTCAGAGTTTTAGAACTTGGGAGTTTGAATATAAATGGAACTCCAAGAAATTTTTTTGAAAACTGCGATTATGTGGGATTAGATAGACGACCAGGCGATGGCGTTGATGTTGTTTGTAATGCTCACGAATATAAATCAAGGAAAAAATTTGATGTGGTGATAACGACCGAGATGTTGGAACACGATAAATATGCTGACTTGTCTATTGAAAGAGCGTGGAATTTGCTTAAAAAAGGAGGAATTTTAATTGGAACTGCTGCTAATATCAACCGCCAGCCTCATTATGAATTTGTTGGAGAGGATAATCATTATGAAAATATTAGCAGAGAAAAAGTTGAAAGCTGGATTAAAAATCTGAAAATTGAAAATTTTGAAATTGAAGAAGACGAACAAAAACAAGATATAAGATTTATTTTTAAAAAGTTTTAATTTAAAAGTCATAATAAACAACTAAAAATATGAAATTTAATGATACAACTAATGAAACAGGAATTTGTCAGGATGTGTGGTTTTTAACTGGCACGGATTCAACCAGTTTTCCAACCGCTGACATCGCAAGATTAACTAATAAAGTTTTAAGAGAACTCGCCTTGGATGCGTGGCGGTTTTCTAATGCTTGGGATTTTGATGACAGCAATCACACAACCCTAAATATTGCTACTTGCTCTCTTATAAATGGACAAAGCGATTATTCTTTGGCTTCAACTGATTTTGATATTCAGCGGGTAGAAGTAGAGGATGTAAATGGCATTTGGTCTCAATTAGAGTTGATTAAAGTTGAGGATATTCCAGGTGCGATTGATGAGTTTTATAAAGAAAAAGGAGTTCCTGAATATTATTATTTGAAAGGCGGAAGTATTTTTTTGAAACCAGCACCAGACACAACCTTGGTTTCAACTCTTAAAATTTATCTTTCACGAGATATATCAGAATTTAGTTCAACTGATACCGATAAAGAGCCTGGACTTCCCACTGTTTTACATCCGATAATTCCTTATTTGGTGGCGTTAGAATACGCTGGAATGAATGGCTTGACTGATAAAATTGCTTATTTGAAATCAAAAGCAGATGAATGGCGACAAAGACTTGTCAATTATTTCGCAACCAGAGGGAAAAATAAAGCAAGGTTAACGCCTAAATATTCTAATTTTGAATAATTATGTCTTGGGCTTATCAAACTAAAAATTCAGAAAGCATTTCTTATTTAACAAAAAGCGGTGTTTTGATTTATTTGGTTTCGGAAAATGGAGATTATTATTTAATCGGGGAAAATCAAGATGAATTTTTGGTTACCCAAGATCCTTCTTTAAATTGGAGTGGAGTTAATAAAAATTCTACTAATTGGTCATATCAAACGAAAAATTAAACAAAAAATTAAATAAAAAATTAAATAAAAAATTAACATATGGCAAATAAACTTTGGTCAAGTTGTTGGAAGGGAGAATATAATGGTTCAACCCAGTATTATGTGGGGGATTTTGTAAGTTATCAAGGGTCTACTTATACTTGTATTCAAAATTCGTTGGGAAACGATCCAACAAATACTTCTTATTGGAAATTAGTTGCTCAAAAAGGAGATAAAGGAGATACTGGTCCGGAAGGTCCACAAGGTCCTCAAGGTCCAGCTGGAGCAGATGGTTTAGATATAACTTGGAGAGGCGAATATAATAATTCAACCTCTTATTCTGTAAATGATGCTGTTTCTTATTATGGCTCATCTTATATTTGTAAATTAGCAAGCACTGGTAATTTACCGACTGATACAACCTATTGGGATTTAATGGCACAAAAAGGGCAAGATGGAACGGGAACCGGTGATGTTGTTGGTCCAAGTTCATCTACCAACAATAACATCGTTTTATTTGATGGCACAACTGGAAAACTAATTAAAGATGGCGGAAAAGGATTACCGAGTGGTGCGGTTGTCGGAGATACGGACGCCCAAACTCTTACAAACAAACGAATAAATCCCCGAGTTTATTCTACTACTAGCACCTCATCTTTAACCCCAGATTCTGATAGTTATGATAGAATTGATATTACTGC
>Ga0315298_1010097_pt1 | contig 11454 bp, 10 predicted proteins | sample WHS_1_MG_FD_203077 | JGI IMG/M metagenome (GOLD analysis project Ga0315298, IMG submission 203077) | Extremophilic microbial mat communities from Washburn Hot Springs, YNP, Wyoming, USA - WHS_1_MG | ecosystem: Environmental > Aquatic > Thermal springs > Hot (42-90C) | place: USA: Wyoming... | reverse complement strand
GCTCGAACCAGCCGACCTTCGGCAGCTCGCCCACCAGCGGCTGCACGTAGCTCAGGAACTTGTCGGAGATATAGTTGTCGGCCGGGCTGATGTATTCGGACGGCAGCGACTTGGTGAACGGCGGCATGGCCGGGGCCACTCGCTCCAACGGCACAAACTCCGTGCCGACCGCATAGCTCGTACCGGGCAGACGCACCAGCGCGACCGAGCCGTCCCGGCCGCCGGCGCCCACCGCGTAGCTGACGGCCATCTGCCCGACCAGACGGGCCTCCCACGCGTCCACCTCGCTGGTGCAGCCGGGGAACGACCGTTGCAGGTAGCCGTAGGTGTCGGCGCGGACCCGCTTGACCTGTGGCAGTTTCTGCTTGAGCATGCCGGCCAGGAACTCACCCAGGGCCCCGGCGCCCGCCGACAGCTGCACATTGCCGAAGGAGTCCTTTTCGACCTGTTTGGCGAGTTTGATCGCCCAGTGCGTGCCCTCCGCGTCGCGGATGCCTTCCGAGACCGCCACCAGGCAACGCCCGTACTTGCCGACGACCGCGGCGACGTCCTCGTAGAACCGCTCGAGCAGGAACGGCCGCTCGGGCACGTAGATCAGGTGCGGCCCGTCGTCCTCGCGCCGGCGGGCCAGGATGCTGGCCGCGGTCAGGAACCCGGCCTCGCGCCCCATCAGGACGTTGATCTTCACGCCGGGCAGCGCCCGGTTGTCCAGGTTGTCCCCGATGAAAGCGCTGGCGATGAACTTGGCGGCGCTGCCGAAGCCCGGGCAGTGGTCCGTCACGAGAAGATCGTTGTCGATCGTCTTGGGCACGTGCACGACCTGGAGTTCGTATTTTTCCCGCTGCGAGATTCGATTGACGATGGAGGCCGTCTGGGCCGAGTCGTTGCCGCCGATATAGAAAAAGTACCGCACGTTGTGCCTGCGGAATCCCTCGAAGATCCGGGCACAGTACTCCTCGTTGGGTTTGTCTCGCGTGGCCCCCAGGGCCGAGGCGGGCGTCCGTGCGACGATTTCGAGCATCTCGGTCGGCTGGCGCTTCAGGTCGATGAAGTTGTCCTCGATCACGCCGCGCACGCCGTGGCGGGCTCCGAGCAGCTGTTCGATCTGCGGGTGTTTCTGGACCTCCTGGATCACGCCGACCAGCGACTGATTGATGACCACCGTCGGACCGCCGGCCTGCCCGACGACCGCATTACCCTTCAGCACTGCCATGTTCCACGACTCCCTCTTGCATAGGTACTCAGACTGACCGGTTCCACGCTGTCCGGCCGAGCGAAGCGAACCATCCGGGGGGCTTGCAGGTTGACATTCCTCGCTGCGCTCCACAGGCCGTCTCTTTTGCGTCGGCGTCACTTTAGCAGTTCCCGCTCGACGAATCCAGTGTCGAACTGCCCCTCCCGGAAACCCTCGTGATCCAGCACTCGTCGATGGAAGGCAGCGGTCGTGGCCACCGGCTCGACGTGGATCTCCTCCAGGCACCGGCGCATGCAGGTGATCGCCTCGGGCCGCGTCATCCGGTGCACGATCAACTTGCCGATCAACGAATCGTAGTACTTCGGGATCTCGTATCCGGCGTAGACGTGGCTGTCCCACCGAACGCCGAAACCGCCCGGGGCGATGAATTCGGCGATCCTGCCGGGCCGTGGCTGGAAGCCGCGGGTCGGGTCCTCCGCGTTGATCCGGCACTCGATCGCGTGGCCGGTCAGCCGGATGTTATGCTGGTCCAGCGCGAGCTTCTCCCCCGAGGCGATCCGCAACTGCCAGGCAACCAGGTCCACGCCGGTCACCAGCTCGGTTACCGGGTGCTCGACCTGGATCCGCGCGTTCGCCTCAATGAAATAAAAGTGCCGTCCCGTGTGGTCCAGCAGGAACTCGAACGTGCCCGCCGAGTAGTATTCCGCCGCGCGGGCCAGTTTGACGGCTGCGTAGCACAAGTCCCGGCGGAGCTTGCTCGTGATGACCGGCGAGGGGCTTTCCTCGATGAGTTTCTGGTGCCGTCGTTGAATGGAGCACTCGCGCTCGAACAGATGCACGTAGTTGCCGTGCTTGTCGCCCAGGACCTGCACTTCGATGTGGCGTGGCCGCTCCAGGTACTTTTCGATATAGACGGAGGAGTCCTTGAAGGCGTTCTCGGCCTCCTGGCGGGCCTGCTTGAGGGCCCCGCGGAGCATCGCATCGTTGTGGGCCACCCGCATGCCCCGGCCGCCGCCGCCGGCCACCGCCTTGATCAGGACGGGATACCCGACCGCCCCCGCCACCTCGACGGCCTTCTGGTCGTCCTCGATCGGCCCGTCGCTGCCCGGCACCGTCGGCACCCGCGCCCGCTTGGCGAGCTTGCGGGCCTGGGCCTTGTCGCCCAGAAGCCGCATCGCCTGGGCCGAGGGGCCGATGAACTCGATCCCACAGTCGCGGCACTGCTCGGCGAACATGGCGTTCTCGGCCAGGAAGCCGTAGCCGGGGTGAATGGCATCGGCGCCAGCGAGCTCGGCCGCCGCGATGATCCGGTCGGAGCGGAGATAGCTCTCGGTGGCCGGACCCGGACCGATGCAAACCTTGCGGTTCGCCAGACGAAGGTAGGAGGCGTCGGCGTCCGCCTCGCTGTGGACGGCCACCGTCTGGATGCCCAGTTCCTTGCACGCCCGCAGCACGCGCAGGGCGATCTCACCTCTGTTTGCGATCAGGACTCTGGAGAACATAAGGGTTCCTGTATTGCCGGCCGGACGCCCGCCGGACGGTTTGCTGCCTCGGCTCACGCGGCTCCGCCGCCGCGCGGGAACTCTACTTGCGCGGCCGGACCATGAACAGCGGCTGGCCGAACTCGACCGCCTGGGCGTTCTGGACCATCACCTTCTCGATGGTGCCGGCCACCTCGGCCTTGATCTCGTTGAAGACCTTCATCGCCTCGATGATGCACACGACGGTGTCGGGCCCGACCTCCGAGCCCGGGCTCACGTAGGGCTTGCTGTCGGGATCGGGCGCGGCGTAGAAGGTGCCGACCATCGGGGAGCGGATGGGTACGAGACCCGGGTCCTCGGTCGCTGCTGCCGGTCCGGTCGGCGGTGCCGCCGGGGCCGGCACGATCGGCGCGGCCGGCATGACCGGGGGGGCCACGACGACCTGCCCGCTGGCCCCTCGCCGAAGGACGATCCGCCTGTCGCCGTCGCGGACGAGAAGCTCGGTCAGGTCGTGTTCCTTCATCAGCTCCACCAGCTGGCGAACTTGTTCAATGTCCATGTTTGATCTTCGATCCTGTTAGCGCTGCTTGTGCGTCCCCGGCCCGACGCCGAGGGACTCAGGTACACCCGCCACGGACGCTGGCGGCCGAACCGCCAGCAGCACACCCTCACCGGATCATCGCCCACTCCAGATGTTTGGGCAGCCGGCTGAGGACCTCGCAGCCGGTCTCGGTCACGACCACGTCATCCTCGATCCGGATGCCCGCCTCGTCCGGCAGGTACACGCCCGGCTCGACGGTTACGACCATGCCCGGTTCGAGGCACCCGGTGCTGGTCGCCGCCAGCCGCGGGGACTCGTGGACCTCCAGCCCCAGTCCGTGGCCTACGCCATGCACGAAGTACCGGCCGAGGCCCGCCCGATCCAGTACACGCCGCGCTGTCCGATCAACCTGACGACAGGGGATACCGGGCCGGATCGCTGCGATTGCCGCTTGTTGCGCATCCAAAACCGCTTGGTACAGTCTTTTGATGCGGGCGGGGATTCTACCGATCAGCAACACACGGGTCAAGTCGCCGCAGTAGCCGTCCAGGCGGGCGCCCCAGTCGACCAGCAGCAGGCCGTTTCCGGGCACGCGGACGCCTCCCGCGCGGTAGTGCGGCAGGGCGGCGTTCGCGTCGACGGCGGCGATCGTGGCAAACGCCGGCCCGCTGGCGCCGCGTCTGCGCATCTCATATTCAAGAAGCGCCGCGACCTGCGATTCGGTCATGCCGGGCCTGATTCGCCGGCGAAGGACCTCAAAAGCTTCTTCTCCCACCCGTATGGCGGCCCGGATCCGGTCGATCTCCACCGGATCTTTTGTGCTGCGCATCTTGCGGATCACGCCGCCGGCACGGATCAGACGGGCCGACTGGGGCAGGTGTTTTCGCAGACCCGCGGCCATGTCCAGGGTCATAACTTCCGGCTGGACGAGGATCCTGCCGATGCGAAGCCGGCCGGCCAACTGCCCGACCGCCTGCGCCAACCCGACCTTACGGATCAACACCTTGGCCCCGGGCGCCTCTCGACGGGCCTGCTCCTTGAACCGACCATCCGTAATCAACCAGACGGTCTTCCTGGTGACCATGACCGCCCCGTCCTCGCCGGTAAAGCCCGTCAGGTAGAACTGGTCGTGAGGGCCGGTAATCAGGGCGGCGTCGGTCTCGCGCTGGCGGAGGGTGTCGCGGAGAGCCTGAAGGCGCTTGGCGAAAGGGTCTGGAAGTATCTGCTTCTTTGCGGTGACTCTCGATCTGGCAACGGCCATGCCGATTTCCTGCCCAGAAGCCCAGCCCTGCCGGGAACCCGCGGGCAACACGCCCGGATCAGTCCAGCAGAATACTTGGATGTCAGGGCCCATTCAATGAACCAGGCGGATGCCAAATGTCGCGATTCCAGGGTCGACAAGAGGAGCGGCGGTATCTTGCCTTGGGTCTGCTGGGTATGATAAAAGGTATGATTGGAGGTGGCCATGGCCACGAACAAGGTCGCTATCACGATCGAAGAGAAGCTCCTCAAGCGTCTGGACCGTGCGGTCGCTCGCGGCAAGTTCCCGAATCGCAGCCGCGCAGTCCAGGAGGCCGTGCAGGAAAAACTGGATCGCATCGAACGGGGTCGTCTAGCCCGCGAAGCCGCCAAGTTGGATCCGGCGTTCGAACAGAAGCTCGCGGACGAGGGGCTTGCAGGAGACGCCACCGAATGGCCCGCGTACTGAGGGGCGACGTTTTCTGGGCCGATCTGAATCCGGGACGCGGACACGAGCAGACCGGCTTGCGGCCCGTGGTCATTCTCAGCCAGGACGTCTTCAACGAGCGATCCGGGACGGTCATCGCCATGGCCATCACGAGCCAGCCCCAGCGAGCGGGCTTCCCCATCACCTTCGAGTTGCCTCTGGGCATGGGCCTTCCGAAGAAGTCATGGGTGAAGATCAGCCAGATCCGCACACTATCGACAGAGCGCCTCGGCGAGAGGATCGGGCGCATGCCGCCGGAGATCCTGAACGCCCTTGTCGAGGGCCTCAACGAGATCGTCGCCTGACGGCGAGGCGACACGCGGTGACGCCCCAATGGTGCGGACCGCCCCACCAGGCGCGGCCCGCCCGAGTCAGGATGTTTGCCGCTGCCACAACGCAGGAAGGCCGCCGCCCGTTACCCTTGTCACCCCCCCTCAGTTCGACGTCTGCACGTAGGGGGTCGCATCGAAGGCGCCGGCCGGAATCGCCGCGTCCGTGCTCACGTAAATCGTGTGCAACAGGCGATTGGATGTTCCATCGGGCTGTGTCGTGCAGCGTACCTCCACCCGCGGATACCAGCGGCCGGACGGAGTCTGGGCGTATTCCTGCACTTCCATGATGCTTCGCTTGCCGTCCGAAGAGGTCCACTCCATGCGTTGGCAGTTGTAGTCCTTGCACGGGTCGAGATAGAACACTTCCGGCGGGACCACGACTTTGCCTTGGTAGACGTACTCCCTCTCTTCGACCCGGACCAGGTCGTTCTGCCACGAGTAATCGTCAGGCACGATCGACGCGCGGTCCCGGCCGATAGCCGGCCAGCCGAGCGCCAGTCCCAGGAAACCCGTGTGCCGGGACTTGCCGGCCGGATCCCGCGGCGCGCGGCAGCCGATGTTGTAAGTATAGGCCCCGTCGTCAATCGTCATGCCGATGAGCTTGCTGTCCGGACTGCTCGTCCAACGAGCCAGAAGCGACTCCACGCCCTCCGCCGCCCCAGCCGCATCCAGTGACGATGCCGCCGGAAACGCCGTGTTCTCCCGCACTTCCTCCCGGTACCGCTCCCCGTCGACATAGGTGATGAACGCGTACGGCACCGACTCCGGCCGGTCCGCCGGCGCGACCGTCCGCACCGCGACAAAGCGGCTGTCGAAGGCTTTCACCGCAGCCTGGCACTTGTCCAGCACCTGCTCGACCTGCGGCCCCGGCCGCAGATCGACCATCACTGCATCGGCAGGCGCGCCCAGGTCATGGATACTTGCCGGTCCCGATGCTGGATAGTCCATCTGCGCGCTGCAGCGGAAGATCTGCTTCCCGTCCGCGTCCACAGCGGTCGACTCGATCGTCACCGGCAGGTTCGTGCGGGCATCCACGAACACATCGATGTGTTCGCGCGTGTCCTTCTCCGACCGATCCAACGTGAAAACGGTGACTTCGCGCCCATCGCGCCTGTCCTGGCGCACAGACAGCTTCGCCCCGTGGGACTTCTCCGCCTCGATCACCCTGTCGATGAACTGACGCGGGTCAGCCGCCCCCAAAGCGAAGGGTTCGTTGTCAATCCGCAATCGACTGACAGTGAGCCGCTTCGTATCCGGGTCGAACTGCCACTGCTGGGCACGGCGGTAGTCCTTGTACTCGATCTGGCCGGAGCCCTTCTTGCGGGCTGTCACCTGGACCTCGAAGCCCATCCACTCCTCGCCCGGGCTTGGAGGTTCCGTCCCATGTTGCCACGTGCCCGCCACGTGCACCCAGGGCACTTTCTGCATGGCGGCAACAACCGCCGCGAACGCCGAACCGTTTCCCTTGGGACCTACGAACTGGTACGCGACAACGGCCACGGCAACAGCCGCAGCTACAGCCCCGCCTGGTATGGCAATCCTGCGCATGACGGATCTCCTGCGGGCTCGCCAGCCCGGACCCGAAAGGACTCCCCGTTGAGCTGTCTCAGCCGGACCGTACGACGCCTCGCGATCGGGCCGTATGGCAGGCCGGTGGTGCTCGGGGATCCCCAACCGCAGGCGCATCGCCTGCTTCAGTCCTGTCGGCTGGGCAAACGCGCTGGCAGCCTCGTCCAGCAAGGCTTTCAGGGCAGGATCATCGTGTTCATCGGGTTTCATAGACGCAGCTCCTTGACGTCCGTCCCCTGCGCATCCGGTAAGTGCCCATAGATCCCACGGAACACGCCCCGGGCCCGGCCCAGGGCTGACTCGACGGCCTTCTCACTCTGGCCCCGACGCCGGGCCATCTCCCGAACCGACAGGCCGTCGAGATATTTCTCCTCCAACACGTCCGCGTAGCCTGCGGGCAGTTGCCGCAGGGCCCTCGACACCCGCACCGCCCGCTCCTGCCGCTCGGTCCACTCGGCCGTGGCCCGACCGGCCGGGTCCTCGATACCCGCCAGGGCCGCCACGTCCTGCGTCGCCGTCTTCGCCCGCAAATGGTCCGCCACCTTGTTGCGGGCGATCATCCGCAGCCACGACAACACCGTGCCGTCGCCCCGGAAGGACGTCATCGACTCGAAGGCCGCCAGGAATACTTCCTGCGTGAGGTCCTCCGCGGCTTGACGGTCCGGGGCAACCCGATAGGCGATGTAGGCATAGACGGCATCGAAGTGCCGGTCGAACATCGCCTCGCGACGGAGGAGTTCGGACACGGTCATTCACTTTGTCCAGGCTGTGCACAGGCCGACCACCGGACTGCCGTCACACCTACAGTCGTACGACACGCGCCAATCCCTCGCCAGTCCGAAATCCCTCAAGCAGAGAGGCAATTGTGCGAAGATGCCGGGGCGGTAAGATTGCCTGCACAGGCTGTCCCCGCAACCAAGCGCTGCCGGGACGGCTGGTGAAATCGCAGACATGCTTACCGGAGACCAACAATGTTGGTAGGCGTTGCTCGAGAAATCATCAACCCGGAAGTCGGTCATCACCTGTGCGGCTACGGGCCGGATTATCCCAACGCAGGCGTGCACGATGACCTGTCGGTCACAGCGCTGTATCTGAATGACGGGACGCGACAGGCGCTTCTGTTGAACTTTGACCTCATCGGCCTGGTACAGTCGACCGTCGCGCGGTTCCGCAGCGCGATCGCCAAGGCCACAGGCGTACCGGCACGGAACGTGTTCCTGGCTTGCACGCACGTTCACTCCGCGCCGGAGCCGATCGAGGAACACCCCTTGTTCAAGTGGTGGCCGACCTCCAACTGCCGCAAGGACTACATGAAGCGACTCCAACACTGGGCCGTGCAGGCGGCCGGCCAGGCGAAGGCAAACGCCGAGGAGTGCCAGCTGCGATACAACTTCACCTGCGTGGCCGAAAATATGAATCGCCGCTACAGCTTCCCAGACCGCCGGTACCTGTACATTCCCGACAACAAGCAACTGCTCGGCCAGTCCAGCGAATTCGTGGACCGGGAACTGGGCATTCTCGCGTTCCGCAGGAAGGGAACGCAGAACCATTACAAGGCGATCATTACCAACTACACCTCACACCCGCTGTGCGTCGGCAACGCCTCCGACCTGGTCACCGCCGACTTCCAGGGCGTGCTGCGACGGCAGGTCGAGGAGACCTTCGAAGGTTGCCTTTGCCTGACGACCACCGGCGCGGCCGGCGACAATCACCCGCTGCTGCCGGAGTCCGGCTTTGCCGGGGCCGAACGCATGGGCACGCAGCTGGCGGTGCAGACCGTTGCCCGCTGCTATGACTCGATCCCGGTTGACTACGACGAGCAGCTGCGACTGGCGTACCCGGCCGTCCGCCTGGCGTTAAAGGATGCCCAGACCCGCGAGATGCTGCCGGAAAAGCAGGCTCGCAAACACGGCCTGCCGATCAGGCAGAGAACGTACAGGACGTTCGTGAGTCTGCTGGGCATCGGGCCGATCCTGCTGGCCGGGTTTCCCGGCGAACCGGTGGCGGAGCTGGGCGCCATGCTCAAATGGTCCAGTCCGTTCCTGAAAACCTACGTGCTGTTCACCGCGACGGACTGCCTGGGCTACTTTCCCACGGTCAACCAGTTCTACTGGGGCGGGTACGAGCCCGATACGACGCTGTTTGCGCGCGGCGCCGGGGAGCAGCTGGTCGGGCGCATCCTGGAGACGGCCCATCAGCTGGTGCGGCGGCAGCCGCTCCGCCTGCCGGCGCTGGACGCAGCCTCGGTGCACGGCAATCCGCGTTGATCCAGCCGCCCCCGGGGCGTCGGGTCCGACGGGTCGTTCCTCGCCGCACGCAGGCGCCTAAGGCCGGCTCGAAAACGCAGAAGTCCTTTGGGCGTTACGGACAGGGTCTCGGCGCCGGTCCGGCAAACGCCTCGAAGTTGCGGCCCAGCACCTTCTCGAGAACCGGCACCGGCAGGGCCAGGCCGTGCAGTTCGGTGCGGCCGTTGGATCCCGGTGTTGGGGGAATGCCGTAGGCCTCATCCCGCAGGCTCGTGAACGTCCGGTCGGTCTCCAGAAAGAGTCGGAGCATCTCGGCCTTGGCGCGGGCCAGGCGCAGCGAGTTATGGTCGGAGATGTCCGTGCCGTAGAGGATGCGGTCCTGCCACGTGATGTAGAAGTCGCGGGCCTTGTCCGGGTCGTCCGAAAGGTAGTACAGGTACTCATCCCCAATGGCCATATCCACCCGCATCCCCGGGAACCGGGCGAACCAGTCGCCCAGGCGATCCAGCTGCGGCCCCATGAACAGAAAGTGAGCGAAGGTGATCCGCAGGCTCGGGTGGCGACTCAAGACCGCCTCCGTCTGGCGGAAGCATTCCTCCTGCGGTTCGAGGTCGCAGTAGGAATCGCGCGTGGTCGGCCACCAGAAGTCCAGCGGGTCGGCCATGTGCAGGGTGATCGGTACGTTGATATCGGCGGCCTTTTCCCAGAACGGACGGAAATAGTCGTCGTCGATGGGCGGCGTCTTCCACTGCCGGCGCCAGGCCGGTTTGCCTTCCATCATCTTGACGCCGTCGTAGCCCCTGGCCACCAGCTGCTCGAGCAGCTGCACCCGATACTCGCCCTCTCCGGACGCCAGCTTCACCGGGTCGTGGGGGATCATTCCAAAGGTGTAGAACCGCTCCGGCTGCTCGCGCTTGCGGTCCAGGGCGTTCGGCTCCCACCCGGTCAGGATGTTCGCCCGGGTGTAGCCGACCATGTCGAGAATCTGATTGAAATGGGCGGCCGGCTCGCGATGCCGGTCATGAACGTGGGCATCCACCACCTTACCGACTTTCCACTGTATCGGTTCCACGGGATCACCTCGGTAGTCTCACGCGTCAGAGAGTATCAGGGGGCGAACCTCTTCGAAAGGGACGCTCAGGCTGGCGCGGAGCCTGCTTGACCCGCCGCGCGGGCATGGCGATACTGCCGGTCGGCCGGTCTGCATGTCCGGCCTTGTGCGAGGGACAAGGAATCCGTCAGATACCCGCGTGGTGAGGCAAGCGGCCTTACGGACCGAAAGGAGATGGTGGTATGAAGCGGTTGATTCTGTTGGGGGCGATGGGCTTTGGTCTTGCGGTTTCGACGGTCTTGGCGCAGGAGCAGGCCGGCGGCGAAGGTCCGCGCCGCGGACGGGGGATGCGCGGCATGGGCGACGTACAGCAGGCCGTCACGTTGACGGCCGAGCAGAAGCAGAAGGTGGACGCCCTGCGGGAGAAGCTCACCGAGCAGCTGCGTGAACTCCCGCGCGACCAGGACGCAACGCAGAAAATGCGCGAACTGCGCCAGCAGATGAGCGAGGCCGCCAAGGCCGGGGAGGATGCCAAGGTCGAGAAGCTGCGCAAGGAGATCAACGAGAGCCACATGATGGCGCAGCGCCGCAAGCTGGTCTCGAAGTACTACGACGACGTTGAGAAGATCCTCGATGCCAAGCAGAAAAAGCAGTTCGAGGAGTACCGCAAGCTGCTGGACGCGGACGTGCCCGCCAGGCTGCTGACCAATCCGGAGGATCTGAAGGCGGCGGTCGGCAAGCTGGAGCTGTCGGCCGTCCAGAAGAAGAAGATCGACGAGGCCTTTGCCCGCTACGAGAAGCACGGCGCGAGCCTGCCCGCGGATGAGGCGCAGATCAAACAGGCCAAGGCGATCGAGCTGGCCCGCGAGGTCGTCGGCAACCTCAAGCCCAGCCAGAGAGTGCTCCTGGGAGAAGCAGCCGGCGGAGGTCGCGCGCGGGGCGGCGCGTAGCGCAGGGCTGGTGGCATGGCACCCGGCAACGGAAACTCTCGCTGATGCTGCGCCTGTGGCCATGAGGTCCGCAGCCTGCATCCGGACCGTCGACCCGCTCAGGAGTAGTACGGTCTACAGTCAACGATCATCAATTGAAATTAGGGAGAATGAGGAGTTCCCCAATGAGCGCCAAAGGTGTCTGGCTGGGCAACGCGGCCTGGCCGAACAACAGGTCCTGCGGACAGTTCGCCAAGGACGTGTTCCGGCTGAGCGGGGCCAAGACGGACAAGCAGAAGGCGCTGGCCTTCTATGACTGGATCCAGCGGTGCATGATGCGCGGGGCGAACCTCCACACCCCGGACGGTGCGGGCGGGTACTCGC
>Ga0315298_1010096_pt1 | contig 11454 bp, 11 predicted proteins | sample WHS_1_MG_FD_203077 | JGI IMG/M metagenome (GOLD analysis project Ga0315298, IMG submission 203077) | Extremophilic microbial mat communities from Washburn Hot Springs, YNP, Wyoming, USA - WHS_1_MG | ecosystem: Environmental > Aquatic > Thermal springs > Hot (42-90C) | place: USA: Wyoming... | reverse complement strand
GGAAAAAGTAGAACCCGAAAATGCTGCCGATGCGAACCATGCTTTGCCCCCATCCCGTACCAATTCCGCGGATCCGGGTTGGGAAGGAAAGCGCCGCCATCGTCATGCCCTGCGCACCGGGTCCGAAGGAGTGACCAAAAATGAACAGGCCAATCAGCAGCGCCGTAGCGGTCAGCGATAGTTGCGGGCCTCCAAGATAGAGCGAAACAAGCGCGACGATGACCAGCGCATATCCGATCGCGGTGATGTAACGGACGCCGAGGCGCCACGTCACCGTGACAGCAACGGCAGCGCCCAGAATACCGAACAGATTGAACAGGATCGCGCCCAGAATGGCAAAGATGAAGTCTGTGCCGAAAAGCCGTGTTGAAATCGCCGGAAGATTAAAGCCGATCGCGAAATATTCCATGCTTTGTGTCGCACAGATGATCGAGATCAGAGTTGTGCGGAGCCGATAAGTCGGGGAGAATATCTCACGGAAATTGAGTTTGGGCGCGATAGCGCGTGACTTTGCCTCAGCCGTATTTGCCGGATCAACGGTAACAGAGACCCCATATGTACGCTCGATGATCCGCCCCGCCTCTTCGAGTCCGACGTTTTGCGCGGCCCAAAGAGCGCTCTCGTTCATGAAACGAATCCGGAGTAACAGGATGATGAATGCGGGGATCGCACCAAAACCAACCGCGATGCGCCACAGATCGCTGCCGGCGCCGGCGAGATAGAATGGCAGCACGACGAGCCCGGTACACGAGGCCGCGACATACCACATTATCTGCCATAGATTGACGCTTCCGCCCTTGCGCTTTTCGGCAACGAATTCAGCAATGAAACTCAACGCCACCGGGAAGTCGAGTCCGACTCCGATGCCCATCAGGAAGCGGAATGCCAGTAACATGAGAAGGTTGACCGAAAGCGCCGCGCCGATCGCCGCGACTACCAGAAACAGCAGATCAAGGAGGAACATTCTGAGTCTGCCGACTTTGTCGGTAAAGTAGCCGCCCCACAGGGCTCCGAGGAAGGCTCCGAACGCCATCATCGCGGTGACGCTGCCAAGCTCAAGTGGAGTCAAATGAAATTGAGATTTCAACTGGACGACGCCGATGCCAAGTGACGTAAAATCATAAGCATCTACGAATACGCCGCCCAGCGCGATCAGGACGATCAGGACGGAACCTCTGCTTTGCGGGCGAGTGTTGATAAAACGTCCGACATCCTGAACCGAGCGCAATACGATGGACTCAGACAATCTAGAGTCAACCACGAATCCTCCTTACGACGTAAGCCGTTCTTTTGTTGTTGGTCGCCGCACTACTATCTTATATAAGATAGTAAGTCAACGATTTTGATGGTGATCTTTGGATGACCAGATTTTCATAGTGGCGCCGGCTGGATTGTCGAAGCCACTGGCTCTAACCGCGGCGCCTCCCTTCCTGCGGCGCCGTTTCAACTGTGCGGCACGGTCTCTACCGCCGGTCCTTGCAGGATTTGAGCAGGATCACGTTGTTTTATGGTCCTCCGATCGTGAAATCTGATGGACTTCCGGGTTCCAGTTTCCGTGCATGAGGGGAGTCGTAAGGCGCTGGCAGGCACATTCCGAAGCACCGGTCGCCACTCGATGATGATCGGCCCAGGCCGGTTCTCCCGTCGGAATCGCCGCCTCGCGCCGTAACGCCGGCCGTGCGAACGAGGGCGATAGGCCGTGCAACGACTTGAACTGGCGGGAAAAATGAGCGCAATCGGAAAATCCCGCGTCGAGCGCAATATCGGTCACCGAGCGCGTCGTGGTCTCCAGCAGCCAGCGCGCATACCGCAAACGCAGTTCACGATACAAATCGGACGGCCGCTTGCCCAACGCCGCATTGAACCGGCGCTCCAACTGATGCGTGGATAGCTCCAACCGCTGCGCGATCATCGAAATCTGCAACGGATGGCCAAGGTTCTGCTCCATCATCAGCAACGCCCGCCGCACCTGCTTGTCCGATATGTCATGCGCCATCGGCGGATGCGGCTGCACACCATCCGTCCCGCGCATCGGTGGCAGCAACAAAACCTGATGCGGCTTCTGCGCCCGCCGGCTGCCCAGATGCCGCTCGACCAGCGCCGCCGCCAGATCCGCCGCCCCCGCCCCGCCGGCACACGTGATCCGATCGCCGTCGACATCGAAAAACCGGTCACCGATCACCGCATGGTCGGGGAACTCATCGCGGAAATCTTGATAATGCAGCCAGCTCACACACACCCGCCGGCCCTCCATCAGCCCAGCCCGGCACAAGATGAAACTGCCGGTGCAAATGCCGATCAACTTGACATCGAGCGCCGCGGCCCGCCGCAAATAGGCATACAACGCAGTGTTGGCCTTGGGATAATCGTACAAAATGCCGCCAACCACCACGACATAATCGAACTGCGCCGGATCAATCAGCCCACTGCCAGGCAAAACTTCGATCCCGCAACTCGACCGGATCGGCGCATCCGTCTCAGCCATGATGGTCCAGCGGCAATGGATCGGCCGCAAATAATCCGACTCGTCGGCGGCCAGCCGCAACGTGTCGACAAACAACGACAACGCCGACAGCGTAAAATCCTGCGCGAGCAATAGTCCGACCGAAAGCGGCCTCGTTTCATGCCGCCGTAAAGCCGGTTTTGGCTGCGTACCCATCACCGATCTCCGAAACGATCACCAAAGAACGAATGTGACCAAAATTCATGGCTCTTATGGCGTCGGCTGTTGATATTGGCTACCGGGGTCCGGGTTGATGTGAGGAAACGATCATGGACGTGGCGGATTTCGAATCCTGGCTTGGGTGGATTTCGTCGCTGACCTTCCACCAGCGACGACGGACATGGCAGGCTCTGGCTCTTTTGGAGGCGTCGGACAAGCCTGCTGATGAATCTACCGTATCGCAGGTTTTCACGATGGCGAGCATCGACCTGGCGACCCCTAGCGAACGGCCGGTCGCAATGGATTTGCCTGCCGCGCTGGCATCGATCCCAATTGCAGCGGAAGGCGTGGCTCAACTCGGGCAGCGGCGCGTGGATAGCGTCGGCTGCCCTCAATGAGACGGCCGCGACGTTGTACGTTGGGGTCAATCTGCGGATTTGCCATGCTATCACGGCAAGACCTGCCGGCGCACGTTCAACGCGCTCACGAAAACGCCACTGGCTGGTCTGCGGCACAAGGAAAAATGGGCCACACAAGCCGGGGCCATGATCGATGGTGTCAGCACGGCGGAGGCGGCAAAACGGTGCGGCGTGCATTACACCACGGCCTTTAGGAGGCGACACAGGTTTCTTGAAGCGCTGGCCAAAGATACGCCCCAGACCTTGCCCGGGATCCTCGGAGGCGACGAGATGGTTATCCTGAAATCCTTCAAGGGCAAGCGATCGGCGATGCCGCGTAAGGCTCGCAAGAGAGGCGGCAAGCTAGCCACATGACGGACCTCCGTTGAACAGATACCCGTGCTTGTCGCACGTGACCGGCATTGCGCCACTACCGATGCCGTTCTGCCAAAACTGAACCGTTTGTCGCCGGATACCTTGATCCTCGGTGCCATCGGACTCGAACCTATCAACAGGCGACGCCACAAGAGCCAAATTCATCCCCAGCGGACGGTCGCATCGAAGTAGGGGGACGTGCGGATCTGCGTGCCAAATCCGAAGTCGCCTGGTTGCATCATGGTACTTCACTCTCCTGCAGCAACGCACCCGAATTGGCCGTGACCCGTCTGAAGCTCGGGAGGATTTGAGATTATTTCCGGCTCGTAAGCGGACTGAATCCGGGCATGGACTGGCCCAACCAGCCCATTTTTTGTCGGGGTTTAGACCGTTCGGTCGGCACCCGAGGGGTGTGCTTTCATCATCATCCCGAACCAAGGAAGAAACCCTCCTGGTCGAGATGGCTCGACGACGGATGAGCCGGGCGGGCTTTGTCAGGTTGACGTGGTCATCGGGGGGGGGGCGTAGCGATTTCGCATGATGGATTTGACGCTGCCTCTGCGTTTGAACGGATATCGCTTTCCTCGATCGGTGATCGCCTATGCGGTCTGGAGCTACTGCAGGTTCAATCTGAGCCTCTGGCTTGACATATTGCGGCGGGATCAAGCGATTCTCAGGTTGTTTGTCGCGCGGCAGGCTCGACGAGAACACCTACGACAAAGGCATCAAGGTCTCTGACTTCAAGATGACCAAGCGCAACATCAAGCCCGCCGACTTCTACGGTGAGTGGAACTACACCATCCAACCCCGAAAACCCAATAACTGACGCTATTAATATGTCTCAGGCCCTTACTGTAGTTAATTCATTGTAAGACCCATGATTCCCATCAGAATGAACATAACGGCCCATCCAAGATCAAGGTTGAGCCAGCATCGCGTGAGGCCTCGGAGTCCGAGACGCTGGAATACGGTCACTGCCACCATCGATGCCGTCACAAGAAGAGAGATTGCCATGGCGGCGCTGAACCCCAACGCTAGCACTATGTAACCAAGGAGATGTCCTGTGGTTGACGCCCCGAAAATGACCAGCCACGTGCTAACCATACTCAGGTTGATGAGCATGGGCACCATCATCACCGGGGAACCACAATGGGTCAGCCCCATAAAGAACGACCATCGCACGGGCTGGTCGGGTCGGATACGCACGATGAATTTAGGATGCTGCGGCCGAAGAATTTTATAGATACCGAAACCGATCAGGGTGAGACTCAAAAACCATGCCATCTGCATCAGGTCAACAGGGTATATCTGCTGCGAAACCAGAACAGCAATGAGAACGGCAATCGGAACCAGCAGCACGATCATCGACAGAAAATGCCCGAACGCCAGTGCCCACGTGCTCGCAAACAGCGCCCGCAGCGAGCGTTTTTCCAAACCACGCCCTACTGCGAGCAGCCAGCCAATGGGAGGATTGAGGCCCTGATAGACCCCCATCCCCACAGCTAACAACCAAATCAGGGTCACGCTCATCATAACCTGGAATCTTAAGCTGACGCGAAACAGAAGCTCTCGGTCGAGCAGTCACCACCTTCGAGGCGAATTTGGTGAGCGTGATACCCATCTTCGAACTCAATTATGAAATCGGGATCGAGCGCCAATCCACCATTCTCACCAACATTGCACATGACCATCTGGTTCAGCACCCCGTTTGGGTAGAACTGAGTATCCCACGTACTATAAAGCGAATTGGTGAAATAGACGCGCCTGCCATCACGGCTTATTTCGAGCATTTGTGGTGCTCCCCCAAATGGTTTCCCAGATGGGTGGGGTGCTTTTGCCGCAATACCGCCCAGCTCTACCGTACCGGTTAATTTTGGCGCCATGGGGTCGGTGACATCATATTGCCGAAGCTCACCGGTACCCCAACACGCGACGTACAAAAAACGATCATCCAGCGAAAGATCAATATCCGTAACCAAAGGCGGGACAGATGAAAAAGGCTTCAGCAAATCAGGCAGTTGAGCAGGGTCTGCGGGGATCGGTGGGATAACGGCTGTTTTTTTCGCGTGGAATTTGTCTCCTTCACGCCACCACGTCCAAATCGAGCCTTCAAGATTTGTGTTGTCGATAACTACCCCAAGGAATCCGTAGGTCTTCGACGGGTCATGAGCTGGTCGAATTTCAAGGGCCATTTGATGGTTGGAACCAAGATCGATACTTTGGATATGGCGTCGCCCAAGAAGATCCCAGAAATGGATCTTATGGCCATATTTCCCGCCGACCAGGGCCTCGGGAACAATTCCATTTTCGTATAGCGGCGGCAACCCCCACTCACTAGAAACCATGTAATTTTGCGGAATATTCCACCAGAAATCATAATGAGCGATTTGGTCGCCGCGATCCATTTCCCACTTGCCTAGAATCTCGAAAGTATCACAATCGAGAATAAAAACGCCCGCAGGACCTTCGTCGCCATTGATCCCTTTACCGCCGAGGGCGCTGATATAGATGCCTTCAGGACCACAATGCACCGTATGGGGCCGGGAGTAGCCAGTTTTCCGCATGATATCTTCTGGTTCAATTATCTTAACTATCTTTGGCTGACGCGGATCCGGTTTTATATCAATAATATAGATCCGCGAAGACCGAATACCAGGAACAACCAGATAGCGACGTTCACTGAACGGATGACCGCTCATCGGATATAGTGACGAACTGCACGCGCTCCAGCCAAAATGATGGAATTCGTCCCCAACGTGGGGAGCTTCGATCTTATGGATGACCTTTCTAAACTGGGGTGAGCTTGGATCGAGATCAACAACAGCTAGAACATCTCCCTTTTTTTCATCGGTACGAAGCAATACGACGTAGCCGATCGTCTCGCGGGGACCCTCCATGGCAAGTTTTGCGGACGGGTAGAATGTCGGGTCCGGCCTCATTTGAATTCCAGTGCTCATGTATTTTTCCTTCCGACTTGGTTTTACTTGTTTTTTAACTTGTAGACTCGGATTGCTACTCCGAGATATCCAACATCATAGTACGCAAAAAAACCGTTGTAGCAGTTTAATGCTAATTTTTTTCAAAGCAGAGCATACCGTGTATCTCCGCAGCGCCGGCTCGCAATGCTGCGGCAATCATGATAGTATCCGTAACCTCGACATCATTTGTGCTCGCATCCCTCGCTTTGCCGACTTGAATCTCGATGCAGTAGGGACACTGAGTCGTGTGTACCACCGCGATCGCGATCAATTCCTTGTTTAGTACCGGAACCGCACCGTCCGTCATCGCCGCAGTGTTGAATGCAGCAAAGGCGGCCATCAACTTCGCCTGTTCCCCGACAGTTTTCAGAGGGTTCAGATTGGCTTGAATGTCCATTGGTTCCTTACTCTGGGTAGATGAATGTTGTCAGTCCAAGGGCGCAGAGACTTTTTCAGTTTAGACTTCATACCGCGCATTGCCAGTACGGGACATGTCATCAGACGTTGGACTGGCCTTCCAAATCACCGAAGTCACGCTGCAGCGTCGTAGGTTTCCATGCGTTGGCCGTTGATGGTTACCTTTCCTTCCACCACGATGCTGCGTACCAGAGTGACGAGTGCCGGGCAGCGACTTTCCATAGTCTCCACCACGTTCTGATAACCCGAAAGTTCACTGGCATCCACGCCGAGCAGGCCCTGCAGGTCCAGATAGCCGCGTAGTTTGACCTGCACACTATCGAGGGGCACATCCATCACCGCGGCATAGGCGGCGTACATGATTTCCTGGCAAGTCCCCAAGGCGACCAGCGCCAACTCGACGAGACTGGGTGCAGTATTGCTACCACCCAACTCCGGCGGCTCATCGACATCCATTGTCGCGAAATTCCGTGCGGTGGCGATGCAACGCACGTCTTCAACCATGGCAGTATGGGCACGGAACACGACCTTGGCTTGGCCGGGGTTGTCCTGGATGCCGGCGATGGCCGACATCAGGGCAACTTTGACATTCTCCTGACACACGATCTTCCTCCTTCGCTTAAATGACTGGTCTCACCCCGTTGATCGGGGCTCTTCGACACCTGAGACAGCGTCTGCGTTGCCGGTAATTGGGATGCGCGCCGATGGCAAAAATGCTTGGGTCGATTTCGGTTGGGGGCACCCCCGGCATTATGTAGGTCACACAACATCGGCGAACTGACGCTCCTTGTGCCCGATATCGAATTCGCTGCCTTTAAGCATCATGTTCCAATAGACATAAGGCAGGATCTTGGTCTTGAGCAGCCAAGAGGCATAACTCGGCTTGCGTGGATCGATCGGAAAACTTGGCGTTACTTTCCCGCCATAGGCGAACTCCGCGAGAACGATCTCGCCATAGCCGGTGGTCAGGGGACAGGCGCCATAACCGTCATAGGCCACACGACTCGGCTCCGATCTCATCGCCGCCATCAGGTTGCGCACCACCACCGGTGCCTGCATGCGCACCGCGGCCGCCGTCTTGCTGTTCGGCGTGCTCACAGCGTCGCCCAATGAAAAGACGTTCGGATAGCGAACATGCTGCATCGTCGCCTGATCGACATCGACGAAACCAGCCGCGTTCGCAATCGGACTGCTCTTGAGGAAATCGGGCGCACTCTGCGGCGGCGTCACATGGATCATGTCGAAACCACGGACCGTCTCTGAGATCGTACCATCCGCACCGGTGACGCTGAAGATCGCCTGCTTCGCCTTCCCGTCGATCGCTTTCAGCGTCGTCTTGTAGTTCACCTCGATCCCGTGACGCTGCATGGCTGCCTTCAGCGCAGGGACGAAGAAACCTACCCCGAACAACGTGTCGAGCGACGTGCAGAAAGCGATATCCGCGCCCGCACGCTTGCCGGTCTTGCGTAGGTGATCCGCGGCGAGATAAGCGATCTTCTGCGGCGCTCCGGGACATTTGATCGGCATCGGCGGCTGGGTAAAGATCATTTGTCCGTCTCGGAAGGACTTGATGCAGTCCCATGTATAGACCGCGAGATCGCCGCGATAATTGCTGCAGACCCCGTTGATGCCGAGCGTGTCGGTCAGCCCCTCGATCTTACCCCAGTCGAGCTGTAGACCGGGACAGACGATCAGGTAGTTGTAGCCAATTATGGTGCCATCAACCAGCGCCACGACATTTTGGTCTGGGTGGAAGGACGCGGCGGGTTTCCTGATCCACTCGACGCCTTTCGGGATCAACGAAGCCTCGGGCCGGATCGTTTGTTCGAGGGAAAACACGCCCCCGCCAACCAAAGTCCATCCAGGCTGGTAGGCGTGTGTCTCTGCGGGATCAACAATCGCGATTCTGCCGTGGACCTTGCCACGCAGCATTGCAGCCACTGTGATGCCGGCAGCACCGCCGCCAATGATCAGAATGTCAAACTGGACGGTCTGCGACAGAACCATAGACACGATCGCTTCGCGCGCGGGGTCAAGCATCGCGTTTTCCTCCAGAGGGTAAGTGCGCAAGTCTTGTTCGATGGCCCTTATTCGAAGACTTGCATTTTCTAATATCTATGTCTAGCTTAAATATATAATAATAAACCCCGGTGGAAACGTGGAGTCGAACAAGGCGAACGTGCGGGCCGTACGGATTACGAGTTAAGGTACAAATGTCGGAGGATTCCGGTGGCCAAAGCACCTGCCGTTCAGATGTGGTAGGGGGATCGGTCACTCTTCGATCGCTCGGATCGGCTTCGTTGGTCAAGCAATATTCTTCGCGCTGGGCAATCGAACCCAGCTTCACGGACGACAAGGATTTGTGTTTTGGGATGGGAATGGCCGAGCTCCGCGTCGCCGAACCAGATCGGCGCGATCGGCTGCTGCTGATGAGTGCTTTTGCGATGGCGTTGCTGACCATGCTCGGGACGGCACGCGAGAGCCTCGGAATGGATCGATATCTCAAGTTCAACACATCGAAGACCCGCTGTCGAAATCCTTTAAAGCGGTCCTGCCTCAAATCGTGTGAAAACCAGCGGGTTGGAATGGAAGCATGAGGGCGCGCAGGAGAGCCGCGCCGGCGCGACCATACATGGCTCGCCTGAGTGTCTTCAGTCGACTGATCTGTCCCTCGGCTTGCCCATTGCGCAGGATGCGGCACCGTCTTAACCAAACCTATGATTCCGTTCTGAATGTTTGCCCTCGCCCTGGAATCCCCGCGCTTGCAGCACGCCTGACTCCGCGATGATTTCTGAGACTTGGTGTTCGCGCCGGTAAGCCATGACATGGACGCCCGCGACACCCCGGATCTCGCGAATTTGCTGAATCAGCTCGATGCAGAGGCGCTTGCCTTCCTCGGCCGGCTTCGCGGCCTTCTCGATCCGCTCGATCACCGCGTCGGGGATATGAACGCCCGGCACGTTGCTACGCATCCAGCGCGCCGCCCTGGCCGAGGCGAGGGGACCGACGCCGGCCAGGATAAACACGCGGCCCTCTAGGCCGAGATCGCGCACGCGCGCCATGAAGCGCTCGAACACCGGCACGTCGAAGATGTAGTTGGTCTGGATGAAGTCGGCCCCGGCTTCAACCTTCTTCGCTAGCCGCTCGGGCCGCCAGTCGAGCGGCGGGGCGCAGGGGTTCTCGGCCGCGCCGAGGAACATGTGCGGCGGGCGGGTAATTCGGCGGCCGGAGAGGAACATGCCGTCGTCGCGCATGGTGCGGATCGTGCGCAGGAGCGAGAGCGAATCGAAGTCGAACACCGGCCGCGCGCCCGGCTGGTCACCGACGCCGACGCCGTCACCGGTCAGGCAAAGGACGTTGCGCACCCCCATTGCCGCGGCTCCGAGGACGTCCCCTTGGATCGCGATCCGGTTCCGGTCGCGGCACGAGATCTGGTAAATCGTGCCGTAGCCCGCGCGCGTCAGCAACGAGCAGATGCCGATCGACGACATGTGGCAGTGAGCGCCTGAGGCGTCGGTCGCGTTGATGGCATCGGCCACCTCGACGAGTGGCCGCGCCGCCTCGAACACGTCGGCCGGATCGGCGCTGTCCGGTGGGTTTAGTTCGGCCGTTACCGCGAAGTGGCCCTGGCGCAGCACACGCTCGAGTCGGCTGCCCGAAACGTGCCCGTGCGGCGGCTCCTCGTAAGTCGGCAACCAGGGCGGGAATTCGAGTCTGTCGTGTTCGGTCATCGCCCGCCGTCCGCCCGGACCGCAGAGGCCGGCTCCTGAGCCAGCGGGGCAACTGCGGGCTCGTGCGCGCGTGCGCCGGCGAAAGCGCGGGCCATGGCGGTGCGGCGCGCGTCGCGGGATTCGTGCAGCTGCGCCGCCTTTTCGCGGCTGACCCTGAGCCACGAGGACGAGCCCTCGAGGCTGCGGTCCACGGGCGGCTGCACGTCGCGGATTTTCCCGCCGCCCTTCATGCGCGGGGCCTGTTCCCAAGCCAGCACCCAGACACAGTGCATGTCCGGCTTCACCTCGCAAAAGCCGCCGGGGCGCACGCCGCCGCAGGGGCCGTTGCGGAGCTGCTTCGGGCAATTCATCGGGCAAGACATCCCGGTCGATGACAACACGCACTGGCCACACATCCGGCAATCGAATAGCAGCCCCTTGGTGACCCGCTCGACCGCGGCGACCGGACGCTCGATCCGGTCGTAGCCGATGCGCGCAAAAAGCGGGTCGAGCGCGACCATCACGCTCTCAAGCCGGGCGTAGAGCCACTCAAAGGCCCTGGCGTGACGGACGGCGAATAGGCGAGCCTTATACATGTATAAATACCTCGTTGCAGGTTCGCTTTGCGTCGTAGCGCCCTTGCTTGGGATGCCGACTATTCCGTCCCTGTTGTCGGCGCGAACGCGTTGGACCGGGCCGCCGTGATTTCTCTTGCCCTCTCGCGCAGGGCGAACTTCTGGATCTTGCCGGTCGATGTTCTGGGAATGGACATGAAGACGACGGCACCGGGAATCTTGTAAGAGGCGAGGTGATCGCGGCACCACGTGCGTAACGTCTCGGCATCCGCCTGCTGGCCCGTGGCGAGTTCAACGAAGGCACAGGGTACTTCACCCCATTTCTGGTGCGGCATCGCG